>Ga0302140_10002648_pt1 | contig 23111 bp, 10 predicted proteins | sample I_Bog_E1_1_FD_202095 | JGI IMG/M metagenome (GOLD analysis project Ga0302140, IMG submission 202095) | Peat permafrost microbial communities from Stordalen Mire near Abisko, Sweden - I_Bog_E1_1 | ecosystem: Environmental > Terrestrial > Soil > Wetlands > Peat | place: Sweden: Abisko, Stordalen... | reverse complement strand
ACGCTGGTGTTGGTACTGGTGGCGCCGGGCGTTACATCACCAGATCCATAAACTTCGGGAGCCAGAGGACCAAATGTAATTTGCGCCGCTGGCAGCGGAGGCGTTGTAAAGCTTAGAACATTGCCGATGGCAAGGAATTCACTGTTTGACGCTTTAATGATGAAATAATAAGTGGTATTTGGCTGCAGCCCGGTTAACACAGCCGAATAATTGGTAGTTCCGGCATCTCCGGGTAAAGTCGGCGGCCCTGTGGTCAGCGTTGCGGTGATCAGGTTCTCCAGTCCGTCCTGGTCATCCGTAGTATATTGTATAATGACGGTCGCATCGGACCCATTTCCATTTGCCGTACCATTTAGCGTGGCCCCCGTGGCGCTTACATTGGTTTGCGTTACGGTAGTGGCCGAAGGTTGTTGAAACACTTGTGTAATGGTCAATGTTCCGGTAACAGAGGTGAAACTGTAATTAGGATCAACCGGAAATTGGCTTACAAATATGCCCCAGGCGCCGGCGGAAGACCCTTGCTGGGCATTTGTATAAAGCGTAAGCGGACTTGTGAAACTGGCAGGGGTGTCGCCATTTACAAAACCCGAATAAGTTGCCGTTAGCGTTGGTATCGGCTGACCGAATGGCACGGTCAGGTTATTAGCGGTGATTGTCAGTGGCGCCTGTGTTACAGTGATATTGATGGAATTTGCGGCCTCGATTGTGGTAGTTCCAGCTGCATATTGATAAGCCACAATATAGGTTGTTCCAACCCCGGTTGCCTGGAACTGGCCGTTTGACGTAATGCTTATTATATTAGTGTTACCACTCCGATAATTAAACGGCTGAGTAGGATCCGTGCTGGAAATAGTGGGCGCTGTGGTTGAACCGTAGGTCACATAAGTTGGTCCGGTAAAAGTAATAACCGGCGGCGGGGGCGCAGATGTTGTAAAACTCAAAATGTTCCCCTGGACGGCTCCATCCACATCACTTGCATCTATCCTGAAATAATAAGTTGTTGATGGCGTTAAACCGGTCAAATTACTGGCGAAGGTTACATTACTGGCATTAGCTGCCACCGGGTTGGAGCCGGAAATGAACGTTGTGGTAACCGTGGAACCGGCGAGCGTTGGAGATGTGCCGTACTCGAAACTAACATTTGCGGTAACTCCATTTGCTGAAACCAGCCCGTTCAGGTTAACGCCAGTGGCTGACACATTCGTAGCAGCGTCCGTGGTAACTCCAGGTAATACCGGTATAAAAACAGCAGCGCAGCCATAATTTGTGTTATTTTGAGGTGCGCCCTCTATTAGCGTTGTACCATCGGCACTTATCGCAACCGAAGAGCCTTGTTCCGCGGAGGAAGATATTCCACCTGCATCAAACTTATTGCCTTGTTGTGTCCATACGCCGCCGCTCCGGGTGAAAACCCATAGTTCGCCGGCAGTACCATTAGCGGAATTGCCACCATCCGTAGGGCCACCGATAACTACTGTATTGCCATCGGCGCTGATCGCAACAGCGCTGCCTTCGGTGGAACCATTGCTGTAATTAAAGCCTCCTGAACCAACTAATTTAGTGCCGTTCGCCTGCGGCCAGGCGGCGCCGCTCCGGGTATAAACCCAAGCTGCACCCAATGGTGCGTTATCGCCCGTAGCGCCTATAATTGCCGTGGTTCCATCCGCGCTTAAAGCAACCGGGTAACCAAAGGCGCCGGTGCCGGTCAATTCAGCACTTTGGGTCCACGTTCCGCCGGAGCGCGTATAAAACCATGCTGCATTGTCTGCAGGGCCGCCAATTGAAGCTGTATTACCATCAGCACTTAAGGCGACGGAACGGCCAAAGTAGGCATTACCCACAATGTTCGAACCTACTATTTTACTACCTTGTTGTGTCCACACACCTGCGGTGCGGGTAAAAAACCAGGCTCCGCCAATGCCGCCGTTATCAAACCAACCACCCTCCAGCAGGGTATTGCCATCGGCGCTGAGTGCAACGGCCTGGCCCTGCTGGGCGTTGCCTTCGGGGTTGCCGTTGTTAGCTATTGCCCCGGTACCCACTAATTTACTGCCTTGCTGTGTCCACACACCTGCGGTGCGGGTAAAAATCCAAATTGCGCCTGTCCCTGTATTGTCATCAGGGCCGCCAATTGCGGCGGTATTGCCATCTGCACTTAGCGAAACCCCCGTGCCAAAGTAAGCTCCGAACCCGCCGCTGGCGCCGGCGCCGGTAACTTTAGCGCCTTGTTGTGTCCACGTTCCGTTGCTCCGGGTATAAAACCACACTGCGCCCTGGTTGCTATTATCGTTATAGCCGCCCACCGCCGCCGTGTTTCCATCAGCACTTATCGCGACAGCATTACCCTGGTAGGGTTGCCCCAGCCCGTTTGTTCCGGTAAGTGCGCCGCCCTGTTGAATATGGGGATATGATGGAGTTGTTATGGTAAACTTATTTGTACTGGTGGCCGTGCCGCCCCCGGCGGTTATTGATACCACCCCGGTTGCCGCGCCTGGCATAACCAAACCTACCAGCTGCGTTCCTGTATTTGAAACTACGATGGCTGCAACTCCCCCTATACTAAACGCGGTAGGGCTGCCCAAACTGGTGCCGGTTATGGTAACAAGGGTGCCAACCGGCCCTTGTGCCGGGCTGAATGAAGTTATTGTGGGCCCGGCGGCAAGTAATGCCTGCGCCGACAATAGGATGAAAATAGCAGCAAGTAAAATTTTTGGTCTCATATCATTATATATTTTTCTGATATATTTCATTTGTTGAATAATCCGGAACAGAAACGCTGGCCTGGCATTATTAATTGAATTTAGAGGTAGTTAAATTGCTTAAATTAGGGTTCATAAACTTACTGGTGATTCAAATGCCTGTCAATCCCCCAATTGGGGGATTTTTATATAAATAGTTCGGGATGAAATGATTAAAGAAGACCGGATTATTGTTACTTTAAAAGTATTTGTTTGTAATGACCGGCAGATCAGCGACGTTTAAGTCATAAAAAATATCACCCGTTTGCGGTATTGTTATCAATTGAAATGGCCGCTAACTTTGATATTATAATATCATTATCGCGAAAAATACACCGTTGTGATGGTTAATTAGGGGAGTTGGCGAATCCGGCGCCAGCCGGTGGCGGGTAGTTAGAGCAGGTAATAAAGCCTGGGCTATCCGCCTCGCGCCAACTCAAAAATGATAGATAAATTATACTATCCGGTTTTTTAAAGCTTTGGCAACCGCTTCGGACTGATTGTGCACGTGCAGTTTTTCGTAAATATTGCGAATATGGCTTTTAACCGTTTCGAAACTGATATGGAGGGAAGATGCGATCATTTTATAACTATACCCTTTCACCAGGCCGCTCAATATATCTTTTTCCCTGGCAGTCAGATCAAATTTCTCAGCCGCTGCAAAATTGCCGGCGGCAACATGGTCTATCACCATCCGTGCGATGTTGGCGCTCATAGGTGCGCCGCCATCAAGCACCTCGGCAATGGAGCTGAATAACTTTTCAAAGCAATACTTTTTTAACAGGTAACCCGAAGCCCCTGCGCAGATCGCATCGATAACGTTTTTATTGTCATCAAAAACGGTAAGGATGATGATTTTTACGCCGGCATCGAAAGTGCGGATTACCCGGACGGCTTCAATCCCTGTCATGCCGTTCATGTCAATATCCATCAAAATAACCTGTGGTTTTAACAGTTTGATGTCGGCCGAGACATTGTTACAATTGGTAAATGCCCCGGTACAAGTGAAATTTCCGGAAGTATTGATGAGTTGCACCAAAGCTTCGCGAAAATCGCCATTGTCCTCAAATATAACCACGCTTGTTTTCATGCTTTGAAAGTGGTAAGCCGGGAGTTAAAAATCAGAAGTCAGGATCATAAAACTGCAAGTCGCTTATCCGAAGAAATTGTCCGGCGTAATTATGGGTCCTTGAAAATTGATTCCCGGTTTTCAGTTCGGGTTATTTTCCCGGTCGATAAATGTATAGCAATATTTGTGTATTTCAATCTAACGAAATCGGGGGATATGAAAACTCAGCGTTACCAGGGTGCCCTGGTTTATCTTGCTGGTGATAGCGAGTTTGGCCTTCATTTTTTCAGCACGATGTTGCATATTTTGCAAGCCATTTCCCGAAGTAGTCTTATTAGTATCAAACCCTTTTCCATTATCCCTGATGGAGAGGCAAAAAATATCTTTTTCTTTGGTCAGCGAAATCTCTACCAGTGTGCATTGCGCATATTTTGAAGCGTTGCAAATAGCTTCTTTAAATATCAGGTAAAACTCTTTTCGTAACTCCATCCCAAGTTTCAGGTGAGTTATCTCCTCCTCTGTGTCGATATTATAACGTATGCCCTGCGGTTCCAGCGTCTCAGCCAGGTATTCCCTTGCTTTTACCAAAAAATTATCGATGCGGTCGTTTCTTGTGCTGATCGACCATACGATGTCCGACAACGCGTCCATTGTTTTTTCGGACCGGTCGCTTATCTTCTCCAGTAATTCTCCGCTGCCCGCTTCATTTTGTTTTAGTTTTTGCAGGGCTATTTTGCTGAATATGTTAATACCGCTTAAGGTAGAGCCAATATCGTCGTGCAAGTCACGGGCAATTTTGTTGCGTAATTGCAGCCGCATTTTAAACTGGTTCATGTTATACCAGTATAAAAAGTACACGCTCCCTCCAAACAATATCATTGCCGATACATAAAACCACCAGCAGTGCCAAAACGGAGGGTCGATAATGAGCGTGAATTTGGCAGGAACGTTGTTCCAAACACCCTCGTTGTTGCAAGCTTTTACATAAAATGTATAGGTGCCTTCATCTAAGTTTGCATACGAAACATAACGACGGGTCCCCGAGTAGTTCCACTTTGTATCCAGCCCAGTCATTTTATAGGCATAATTATTTAACCTGGGCTGAGTATAGTTTAGCGCAACATATTCAAACGTGAAATAGTTCTGGTTGTAATCAAGCCTGATTGTCCCGCCCGGAATGATGCTGTAATCCTTGTCGAATATCCGGAGGTTAGTGATCATTACTCTTGGCGGTGTTTCATTTTTGACAATACCTGCGGGATTGAAGCTGTAAATCGCACCCCTGCAGCCAAAGGAAATATTATTGTTTTCGTCGATCGCAATGGCATACAGCCCACTTAAATTTTGAATGACTTCCCTTTTATCAAACACAGCGATTTTTTTATCATTCACATGGAACTTAACCACAGCAGCGCTGGTTAAAAACCAAATATTGCCCAATTTGTCGCTTACGATAGGTCCAACAGACATCGTAGGCAATCCATCATTAATGGTTACTACCAGCGGCTTTGCAAATCTCGTATTCGTTCGCCACAAACCATTTTCGTCGGTGCCCAACCAAAGGTCGTTGCCTTTTTTGAAAATAGTGCCAAGCGAAAAATTGCTATCTGTACCCTTTGGCGTTTCCAGCTTAACTTTTTCGAATTTACCGATATTGGCACGTAATAAAGTTAAACCAGTGTGGGCGCCACCGACCAAAAGACTGTCTTTGGACAGCTCGCAAAAAGTGCGTATCTCGTTGATTTTACCATTTGGGCCGTGTTCGTTGTAATGATAGGAAATAAATTTTTTTGTGTCCGGATCAAACCTGTAAATCCCGTTGCTGTGGGTACCTATCCATATCCTGTTTTCACGATCAATATACAAGTTATAAAGCGTACTTTTGATCGAATCGGATTGGTATATTTCCGTTTTGAATGTGTAGTTTGATCTTTTAATCACTTTTACCAAAAGGTTTTTGGCCGTTAACCAAATCGTTCCTTTTTTGTCCGGCACAATGTTGAATACAGCAAAGCTGAATTGTTTCGGCAGTCCGATGGCTGCACTACAGTCTGTTAAGATATTGTTTTTTTCGTCAAACAGGAACAGGCCTTCATACATACCCAACCACCACAACCCATTTTTATCCCTAAACATCGAAATTGGGGAAGTATGAGATGGAACCAAACCCGTATTTGTTTTAAGAAACAAATATTTTTTTGACAGGTAAATATGGTGCGGGTCATATTTAAAAATGCCATTTTCGGTGCCTATCCAAACTATACCTGACCGGTCGCGAAATAAAGAGATCACGGCGTCTGATATTTGACTTTCGCTCTTCCATTCAATCGGGTAGTTGGCGAACTTATTGGCCGAAGGATTAAAAATCGTCAGCCCCCCTTCCTTATTCGCCAGCCAAATATTACCGTCTTTATCAGGCAGTAGGCCCATGATGATCTTATAGGGCAAAAAATGAACGTCGTCGGTGGCGTGGAACCAGCTGTCCGTTTTGCCCGTCCGCGCATCGTAACGAATTAGCCCGGCATCCCATGAAGCTATCCAAAGGTTGCCCTGGTGATCTATTGCCGATTTGCCAAAAATTAGTGGTGCGCCTTTATCCATCCTGGGATAAGTAGGTAAATTAAGCGGGTGGAATTTGCTTTTCCCTGTTTTGATGTTATACGAGTAGAAACCGTTATAACTGCTTAAATACAAAAGGCCTGTATGGTCGTCAGAAATGCCGGTAACTGGTGTATGAGGGGCAAGGGCAGGAATGAGGCGCCAGCGGTAGTTGTGTTTATTGAATTGATACAGGCCGTTTGTTGCTGCTACCCATAAAATCGAATCGTTTTTTGGAAGCAATTGTTCTATTCGTCCGGTTTGGCCCGAAGGGATATTTTTGATGGCAAGCGTGCTTACATCCACCCAACTTAACCCGATCGCAGTGCCTACCCATAGTTTGTCATTGTCAGGCATGACAGAGAGGACGATGTTGTTGATCAGGGTTGCGGGGTCGCCGGGGAAGTTTTTAAAGCCTTTAAAATTATAGCCGTCATACCTGAATAAGCCTTCGCTTGTTCCGAACCAGATAAAGTCGTTTTTGTCCTGGGTTATGCAATTGATCCCCTCGCTGGTGAGGCCGTCGCCTTGTACTTTTTCGATATTCAAATTGTCGATGCTTTGCGAAAAAGAATGGAAGGGGCACAATAATAAAATGAACATCGCCGCCATAAAAAGCAAACCTTTGATTTTTTGTTTGACATATTTTAGATCGGCAAGTTTCATTTTATAATAGTTTTTTGCCCGCTAAAGGGCTGAGGCTCAATCATAGGGAATTATGGCTATTTGAAAAAGTAAATTATAATAACGAAAAATAAGCATAATTAAGCGGATAACAAGTTATCCACAGCAATTAGGTTATTTAACGATGCGCGAATGGAAGAAGGACCGTTATTAACTAACTGTTAATAATTAGCAATTTAATACCGCGCCATATTATTATATTTTTAGCTGATTAAAATCATTTAGGCAGGAATGAGGTCTTTGCAAGATTTAAATAATGAGGTTGATGAACTTAATCTGGAGATCAGGAAGCTGCTGCTGGGTAAAAATCCGTTCAAAGAAGGTATTGCCGATAAGATCGCAGTGGTTACCACCATTTCTACCTATCGGGAACGAATTGTAAAGCTGCAGCGCGAGATCAGGATACTGGAGGATGAGCAGGGGCCCCATTGATTGACGACCGCCTTAATAATTAAAGGTAAATTTTCGTACTACGCCCTCGTTTAAGCTTCGCCCTGTTTAGACAGCCCTTTACTTGCCCTGTCGGCTGCATTATAGGCCCTGGCTTCAGCTATATCATATTCCAGTTCAGGATCGATGTTTGATTCTTCCACGCGACGCGCTTTTTCCATCAGCTCTTCGTGGTGGTTCTGCAGCCATTTGAGTTGTTTTTTGCCGTATGAAAAACGGGTGAACAACACAAACAATACGGGAACAATGAAAATTGAGATGGTTGATGAAGCGATCATCCCGCCCAACACCGCAATACCAATGGTATTCCTCGACTCGGCTCCAGCCCCGGTAGCAAATACCAGCGGCAGCACACCAAATATGAAGGACATGGAGGTCATGATGATCGGCCTGAATCGGAGGCGCACCGCTTCGATAGTCGACTGGAGCAACGGCTCGCCACGGTCGACCCGCAACTTGGCGAATTCAACAATCAGGATGGCGTTTTTGGCAGACAGGCCAATAAGCGTGATCAGGCCGATTTGCGCGTATACATTGTTGGTGATGGTTGGCGCGATGGTCAACGCAACAATGGCCCCGAAAGCACTGATAGGCACCGCCAGCAACACCGAAAAAGGAACCGACCAACTTTCGTACAACGCCGCCAGGAAAAGGAACACAAAAACGATGGAGAACATGAAAATATAAACGGTAATACTGCCCGCCTTGATCTCCTCGTAGCTAAGACCCGAAAACTCATAGGTGTAACCGCGCGGCAACGCCTTGGCCGCAATTTGCTTAAGCGCATCCAATGACTGGCCGCTGCTGTATCCTGGTGGAATAGAGCCGTCCACTTCCGCCGACCGGAATATGTTAAAGTGCGATATGGAAGTTGCGGTTGCATCGGCCTTGTAAGTTACCAGGGTGCTTAAAGGCAGCATGCTGCCGGTAGAGTTGCGCACATAATACTTGTTGATGTTGCTGATCAACGCCCGATAGGCGGTGTCGGCTTCAATAACGGCATGATAGGTACGGTTATACAATGTAAAATTATTTACAAAAAGACTGCCCATAAAGGCCTGCATGGTGGAAAATACATCGGATATGTTTACGCCCAGTTTTTCGCATTTTTCGCGGTCAACTGTAACGGTAAAACTTGGGGTATGCGCTGTAAACGAGCTAAATGCAGTTGAAGTAGCCGGCGTTTTTTTGGCGATAGCCACAAATTTCTGAACATTTTTTTCAAATGCGTGAATATCGTCCGTCGAGTTACCTTGTTCAATTTGCATTGAAAAACCTGCTGCAATCCCGATACCTCTTATAGGCGGCGGCTGAATAGCCACCACCGTAGCATCTTTTATACCTGCTTTTGCTACCCGCTTTTTAATGTTGTCCATTATGCCCTGCACCTTGGTTTGGGGGGTCGTCCGCTGATCCCAGGGCGTGAGCATGCAAAACATCGTACCGCTGTTATTGCCCCCGCCGCCGAGTATATTAAAGCCGGATGAACCAACATAGTGCAATATGCCTGGCGTTGAGCCGACGATCTTCATCAGTTTTCTCAGCACATTGTTGGAGGCAGTGGTAGAAGAAGCGTCGGGCATGGTATAGGTTACAAATAATCGTCCGCCGTCTTCCGAAGGTACGAAGCCTGATGGCTTGCTTTTGAAAAGCATGACGGCCGAAACGCAAATGATCACCAGTACAATTACAGCGACCGCTGCATTCTTAATGCTGCGCCTTACACCAGCCGAGTATTTTTCGTTAAGCCAGTCGAAGCCTTTGTTAAACCTGGCAAAGAAAACCCGGTCAAACCAGGAAAAAAACTTGCCAAACCAGGTCTTGTTTTCCGACTCGTGATGTGAGGGCCTCAATAGAAGCGTACAAAGGGCCGGGGTTAGTGAAAGTGCGGTAAAGGCCGAAAAAATTACCGATATCGCTATGGTGATGGCAAATTGCTGATAAAGCCGGCCAACAATGCCTGGGATAAACCCTACCGGAACGAATACCGAAGCCAAAATGAGCGCAATAGCAATCACCGGCGCCGATATTTCCTTCATGGCCTGGTAAGTCGCCTCTTTTGGCGACATATGCTGTTCATCAATATAATGCTGTACCGCTTCTACTACAATAATGGCGTCGTCAACCACTATACCTATGGCCAGCACAAACCCAAACATGGTGAGCGTATTGATGGTAAAGCCCAGTGGTATGAAAAAACAAAAAGCCGATAAAATAGATACCGGGATCGCCAATATTGGAATGATAGTAGCCCGCCAGTTTTGCAGGAAAAGGAATACAACCAGGGCAACCAATATAAGCGCCTTTATCAACGTGCCTATCACTTCCTGCATGGACACCTGGATGATGGTGACCGATTCAAAGGGAACCACATATTCAACATCCGGCGGAAATGATTTTTTCAGTGCGGCGAGTTCCGCGTAAACATTATCGGCTGTTTGAAGGGCATTGCTTCCGGGCGATTGAAAGATCATTAACAGCGAGCAACGATTACCATCGACAAAGGAACCGCCCGAATATGTGAACTTGGCAAGTTCGACGCGACCGATGTCTTTCAGATAGATCATCTTATCTGTTCCCGGGATGTTTTTAACGATCAGCTTTTCGTATTGCTCGGGCTTGCTGAGCATACTGTTTACCACTATGCCGGTTTCAAAGGCCTGGTTTGAATTCTGGGGCGGCGCACCAACCGCGCCGGCAGCAACGTAAACGTTCTGGCCACTGAGCGCATTCGTTATATCAGACGGCATTAAGTTATAGGATGCCATTTTATCTGGATTCAGCCATATCCGCATGGCGAACTGGTCGGTACGCGCCTGCACATCACCTACACCCGGCACACGTAAAATAGCATCTTCAATAAATGTGTTGGTATAGTTATCGAGGAACGTAATGTTATGTGTTTTCTTCGGCGAATAAATGGCAACCAGCATCAATTGATCGGGGTTGCTGGCACGCACGGTTGCACCAAGTTTACTCACAACCGCCGGCAAAAGGGGTGCCGCAATACCCACCCGGTTTTGCACGTTAAGCGCGGCGATCTGTGGGTTAGTTCCAATGTTAAAGGTTACGCGCAAGCTCATGCTGCCGCTATTGCTGCTGGTGCTTTGCATATATTCCATCCCCGGCGTACCATTTACCTGTTCCTCAATGGGGATAGCAGTGGTCTGCTCTACTGTTTCAGCATCCGCGCCGGTATAACTGGCGTTAACGCCGACGCTGGGGGGAGAAATATTAGGGTATTGGTCAATGGCAAGGTTAAAAATGCAAATCACACCCGATATCATCAACACAAGGGAAATGACGATAGCAGTTACCGGCCGTTTTATAAAAGTATTGGCAATCATGCTTCGCTCGTATTATGCAGGTCGCGTGATTTTTGTAGTTCAAATTCCAGTTCAGGGTCGATGTTTTGGGCTTCAACTTTTTTGGCCTTTTCCATCAGTTCTTTATGATGTGCCTTCAGGTATTCCAATTTCTCCTTACCATAGGCCCAGCGGGTGATGATAACAAACAGCACCGGTACCACGAAGATGGCTATGGAAGAAGCCGCAGTCATGCCCCCCAGTACGGTCAGGCCTATTGTCCGCCTGGCTACTGCTCCAGCGCCCGATGCAAACACAAGCGGCAGAACACCTAAAATGAATGCCATAGAGGTCATAATGATTGGGCGCAAACGAAGGCTTACGGCTTCAAGCGTAGAAGCAAGCAGATCTTCTCCCCGATCCACACGCACTTTGGCAAACTCTACGATCAGGATGGCGTTTTTGGCGGCCAGGCCGATCAGTGTAATCAAGCCAATTTGGGCATAAACGTTATCAGTAAGCGAAGGCACCAGTTCCAATGCCAGGATGGCCCCAAAAGCGCCTATCGGCACAGCCAGCAGTACCGAAAACGGCACCGACCAGCTTTCATAAAGCGCAGCCAGGAACAGGAACACGAATGTGATAGAGAAAGCGAAAATATACATGGTTACCGAGCCTGCCTTCATTTCCTCGTAGCTTAAACCCGAAAACTCATAAGTATATCCCTGGGGCAGGAGCTTGTTGGCCAGTCCCTGTAATGCGGTCAGGGCGTCGCTCGAACTGACACCCGGCGGCGATGAGCCGTCTATTTCCGCAGAGCGGAAGATATTAAAGTGCGAAATCAGCGGAGCAGCTTCGACAGGTGTAAAGCTGATCACCGTACCCAGCGGCACCATCTTATTGTTAGAATTGCGAACGTAGTATTTATTCATATCCGATACCAGCGCACGGAATGCAGTGTCTGCTTGCACAACCACGTGAAAGGTGCGGTTATAGGTGGTAAAGTCATTGATATACAAACTACCCATAAAGGCCTGTATGGTGGTAAACACATCCGATATGCTGACGCCCAGCTTTTCACACTTTTCGCGGTCGACTGAAAGACTCATGTTAGGTGTGTGGGCAGTATAGAAGGTATAAGCCTTGGTGATTGCCGGATTTTTATTGGCCGAATCGACAAAACGGTTCACCACCCGCTCAAAATCCTGCAAGTTATCATTAGTGCTCCGTTGCTCTATTTGCATACTGAAGCCTACAGTTGAGCCAACACCAGGAAGTGGCGACGGTTGTATTACCTCAACGCTGGCGTTGGTAACGCCGGCGTCGCGAATGCGTTTTTGCATCACTTTGATAATACCCGGTACCTGCTGCTCGGAGGTTGAACGGTCTTCCCAGGGCTTTAGCTGAATGTAAATGGTGCCATTGTTGGAGTTGCTGGCATTAGTCACCACATTGAGGCCCGACAGCGCGGCATAGTGCCCTACACCAGGAGTTGCGGCGACGACTTTCATCAGTTTGGACATGATATTTACCGATTGGGCCGTTGATGATGCCGGGGGCAACTGGTAGGTCACGTAAAGGTTACCATCATCTTCTGATGGGATGAAGCCGGTCGGCTTGCTTTCAAACAGGAAGTAAGCGCCTACGCAAACGCACACCAATAATATAACAATATATTTTGCGCCACTGATGCTGCGCCTCACACCTTCGGTATACTTTGCGGTTACCCTGTCGAACCAGTCGTTAAACTTAGTAAACCATCCGGTAAGTCCTTTGTGCTTTTTTGATTCATCAGTTGGCTTTAAAAGCAAAGTACATAGGGCCGGGGTTAACGACAACGCTATGAATGCCGAAATGATCACCGATATCGCAATGGTTATAGCAAATTGCTGGTATAACCGGCCGACAATGCCAGGAATAAACCCAACCGGTACAAATACCGCGGCCAGGATAAGCGCAATAGCCACAACAGGAGCCGAGATATCTTTCATAGCCTGGTAAGTCGCCTCTTTGGGCGACATCTTCTCGTGGTCAATATAATGCTGCACGGCCTCAACCACGATGATCGCATCATCCACCACAATACCAATAGCCAGCACAAAGCCAAACATGGTTAACGTATTAATGGTAAATCCCAGCGGGATGAAAAAGCAGAAAGTGCCAAAAATGGATACGGGTATTGCAAGAATCGGGATTAAGGTCGATCTGAACGTTTGCAGGAACAAAAACACCACGATCGCCACCAGGCCCAGGGTCATCAACAGCGTCCTCACTACGTCCGTCATCGAAACTTTTACTACGGTTACCGCTTCAAACGGAACGCTATAGGCTACGTCGGTTGGAAAGGTTTGCTGCAGCTTGGCAAGCTCATCGTATACGCCATTAGCGGTTTGGAGCGCGTTGCTGCCCGGCGCCTGGTAGATCTGGAGATATGATGCGCGGTGCCCGTCGACAAATGAGTTGCTCGAAAAAGTAAATTTTCCCAATTCTATGCGGGCCACATCCTTCAGGTAAACCAGCTCGCCGGTTTGGGGATTGTTTTTTATAATGATATTTTCAAAATCCGAAACTTTACTTAAACGGCCATTTACCAAAATACCCAGTTCGTAGGTTTGCGTGGCCGCTTGTGGCGGCACTCCCGCCGTACCTGCGGCTACCTGCACATTCTGGGCTGTTAAGGCATTAATAATGTCCTGCGGCTCAATGCTGTAACCGGCCATTTTTTGCGGGTTCATCCAAACGCGCATACTAAAATCATCAGTAAAGCGGCTGATCGTGCCTACTCCCGGCACACGCAGCAGCGCATCCTGAACAAAAATATTGGTATAGTTATCAAGGAAGGTTATGTTGTGGGAATCCTTCGGCGCGTATATGGCCACCATCATCAGCATGCTGGGGTTGACCGCGCGTACAGTAAGGCCCAACCGGCTGGCTGCAGCAGGCAACAGGGGCGTGGCGATGCTCACACGGTTTTGCACGTCGAGCGCGGCAACGTCGATGTTGGTGCCTATCTGGAAAGTTACGTTAAGCTGCATGGCGCCGTTGTTGGTGCTGTTGCTCTGCATATATTCCATGCCCGGCGAACCATTCACCTGTTCTTCAATTGGCGTCGCGACGGTTTGTTCGACGGTTTGTGCATCGGCGCCGATAAACTGTCCGTTCACCTGTACCACCGGCGGGGTAATATCGGGGTATTGATCAATAGGCAGCAGCAAAATACAGACAGTCCCGGTAATTACCAGTACAATAGAAATAACTATTGCAGTTACGGGCCGCTTGATAAAGGTATTAGCAATCATACTTTTTTAAAGTCTTTTTCTAAGTCTAAAGTCTTAAGCCGAAAGTCTGAAGTCGTTAATCTGAAGTCCAGGGCCTCGTACGCGCCCTTATACTTTTGACTTTAGACTTAAGACCCTGGACTTACTAATGTCCGCCCTTGCCGCCGCCCGGACCTACTTTATTTGCTGTTGTTATGCGAACCCCATCGTGCAATGATTGCAAACCGTCGACAATTACACGGTCGCCTGCTTTTATGCCGCTTTTTATAATGATATCAGCCCCGATCACCTGCCCGGTTTGCACCTTTTTTTGCACGGCAATCAGTTTTGGCTTGTTGGCATTAGCAGCGGCCTTTTTATCCATCTTTTTCAGGCTGTCAGGGCTCACTTTTATTAGGGTATCTTTTGCTACGTACACAAAGTATTCGCCCATTTGTTCAACAACAGCCTTGTTCGGCAGCACCAGCTGTGGCCCAACGTCCTGGTTATGTACCCTTACTTCGCAGCTCATGCCGGGGCGCAAAAGACGTTCATCATTATCAAATACCAGGCGTATCCTGATGGAACCGGTTTGCGGATCGACGGCGCGGTCAATTACCGATAATTTCCCTAACTTGTTATAAAGCGAATTGTCAGGCAATAACAGGGTAAAAAGTGAATCTACCGGATTTTTAGCGTGTTGCAGCTTTTCAAAAAACAGCAGGTTTTTCTCGTTGATTATAAAGTCAACCGCTATTGGGCTATCGGAAGACAACGAATCCAGTGTAGTTACACCCGGCGAAACAACCTCGCCCAGTCTTACCTGGCTGATCCCGATAGTACCGGTAAAGGGTGCGTAAACCGTAGCGTAAGTGAAATTAGTTTTCGCAGTTTTTACGGCCTGCTCCGAAGCCTGAACAGTGCTTTTAGCTTGTTCGAGTGTTATCAATGCATGATCGTAAAGCTGCTTTGCAACAGCGTTATATTTATTTAGATAAACGTAACGATCGGCATCTTGCTGCGCTTCAACCTCAGCTGCCTGTGAAACCCTCAGGTTGGCCACTGCCTGGTCATAGGCTGCCTGGTAAAGGCGTTCGTCTATCTCATATAGTTTTTGCCCCTTGTTTACCTCGGTGCCTTCGGTAAAATAAATGCCGGTAATGGCGCCCGCTACCTGTGGCAGCAAGTTCACCTGGTTTAAGGCCCGGGTGGTTGCCGGGTACATATCGTAATACAGCACTTGCTTGGGCTTCAGCTTTACCAGGTTAACCGGAACCTCGGGGTTTGGCGGTGCTTGCTTTTTTTGACAGGCCGACAGTATGACACAGCTTGCCAAAAAAGTATTTAATATAACTCTGTTCATAGAGGTTGTTGGATTGTGCATTAATATGAAATTGTTCCCATCGCTTTTTCCAGGTCGACCTTGTTCGACAACACCTGGAACAGCGCATTTAAATAATTTATTTCGGATGTTATCAGGTTCGTTTCAGCGGTGATCACGTTTAAATAAGGCACTATGCCCTGCCGGTATTGAAGCGTGACTACAAAATATACCCGTTTTGCCAGGGTAACATTTTTTTGCAGCACCTGTAAATCGTAATAGTTGCCTTTGTAATTAGCCAGGGCCGTTGTGTACTGTACATTTATCTGCGACTTCAGGTCCGTTTGCTCCCAATCAAGTATTTGCGATTGCAGTTTTGCTTTATGCAAATTGTTTAACCGGTAAAAACCGGTAAAGATGGGCACAGATAAAGATAACCCTACGGTTGAACCGGGATACCCGGTGGCAAATAACTCGGATAAATGGTCGTTCGAATAATCGAGGTTGTAATTGAAAAACCCCGACAGCGTTGGTAAAAATGAATAACGGTAATAATTTACGGTTTGATCCTGCAGCGCCTTGTTGGTATTCAGCAATTGGAACTCTATTCTTTTTTCAAATTGCAACTGCCGGTTGGTATCGATATGAATGTTTTTCATCATCTCCAGCGTGTCGAACACAACATTGAACTGCTTGTCGGGCGGATAGCCCATCAATTGTTTTAGGGTAGCATATTGCGGAACTACATTTTCATCAGCCTGTTTCAGCTGCGCTTTTGTATTGTTTAGTGTGATCTCGGCCTGTTCATAGTCCGTTTCGTCCACTATACCGCCAACATACTGGTGATAAGCATCGCGGTAGCTTTTGCCAAATTCAGCCGTGTCCTCCTTCAGCACATTAATTTGCTCGAGGGTAAGTAACAGTGTGTAAAACGATTTAGTAACGTCCGAAACAACCCCTATTTTAGTGCTATCAGTAACCTGGTTGGCCTGTTGAATATACAAAGGGGCGCTTTTAAAAGCGTACAACAGGCTTGGATTAAAAATTTGCTGCGTAAGCGATACTCCGGGAGAAAAAGTATAACCCGGACTCTGCTGAAAGGAGGGACTTGCTGCAGTGACGCCGTTGGTGGCTCCCGTCTGCGAGCGCCCGCCTTGCTGCAGAATATGTGTCAGCGTTCCCGCGGCATTTATTTGCGGAAGCGCCGTAGACAAATTAATTGCATTAGTTGCCCTGGCTACATCAACATTTATTAAAGCGATGTTGAGGCCCGGCTGGTGTTGCAGCGCGTAATCAACACACTGCTGAAGTGTAAAATATTGGTCGGTACTGTTTTTACTGGTGTCTTTTACCTTTACCGGCTGCAATAGGCTAACTTTGTCGGTATCTTCTACCGGTGGCGCCGTTGTACTGTTTACATTTGACTTTTGGGCCGAAGCTGATAGCGACAAACAAAGCAAACAGGTGCTAAACAGTGCAATACGGACAAGCGCCTGGCGAAAAGGTATAATCTGCATGTTGAACCGGGTGATCTGTATTTTTTTACTATAAAAAAAATATCTCATACATAAGCCTGATAATAAATATATTACCTGTGGTAATTTATTACATATCCAATTGCGGATATGTTTTGTAAAGGTGTGAAAAACAAGTGGCGATTGGGGTAACAATTTTGTTAACTTATTTTATCGGCATCAAAACAATAATATTGTTACCGACAGGCTAATATTAAAAATTTTACGGGAAATCGACAAGGATAGCTAATATTTTACAACGATGACGCCGGTTTGAGGCCCACAGCCCTCCAATCTCTTTTACCTTTCGCCTTTCGCCTTTTACCTTTCACCTCATACTGCGATCGTTGCATCAAGGCGCGGGTCATCGGGTAGTATTTCCATTTCGGGACAATCGATGTATGCAGCATACCAACGTATAGCGCTTACCACGTCAAGCGCGTCCTCGGCTTTTATATCTATGGTTTCAAAGGCGAGGAGGCGTTTGCCTGCATAGCCGTAAAGCTGAATCTCACTATCGCTGGCATTAAAATGGTCGTCTCCCAGGCAATAAACCCCGATCTTTAATGGCGTATCCCGCGAATGGATCACGTCCCGGCATGCGTTTTTCGGATCTGTCGCTAATAAATAAACATTGCCATCCATATACCTACAACAACTTTTTTTGCCGATAGTTTACCCAGATAACTATTTTAATAAGGGGCATCCAAAGCGGCTCATTTTGCACTTTGGAAACATTTAAATTTCTGGCTGGGCAAATTTAAACCCTGTAGGTGTGGATGAATTTCCCCAATTATGGAGCAGAAGGCGCCAAGTCCTCGAATGCGCTGTAAAAAATGCGTTTTGATATCTGGCACCTGCTTTGAGTTATAGTTGATACCCATCCCAATGGGTTTGTTTTTCATAGGTAGATGTAGGGCCAAAAAACTGCGAGAGTTTTCTGGCCTTTTTTTATTCCAGTTTATTGCCAGCGTTTTTGCGAGATTTTAAGTTTGCAGGCCGGGTAATCCTGCGATTAGTATCGTTGCAGCCTCGCATTCCTTATGCTATTTGTAAAGACTTGAGTGTCACATATATTCCGTGTACGGCTCTACTAAACACCGCAGTTTTAAAACAATTCACCTGACCCATTGTTTTAACAAGTAAGCAAAGCATTTTTATAAAACTTGCAGCTATAACAAGTTCGGGGTTATTTGGTTTAATTTGAAAAACCCCGGGAAAATTGTTATATATTTGATACTCATTTCCTACCCTTTCAGAATTGTTTTTCTGAATCCGCCACTCTTACTTTTTTAGCCATGAAATGTTAACTGTTAAACCTCATCACATTATAGCTATCGGCGCCTCAGCCGGCGGCATGGAAGAGATAAATTCATTTTTTGATCACACGCCTTTGGATGGCGTGTCCTATGTCATTATCCAGCATTTATCGCCTGATTTTAAAAGCAGGATGGTTGAATTATTGGGCAGGCACAGTAAGTTGGTTGTGGAGCAGGCCGAAAACGGAATGATGGTGAAGTGCAACCAGGTTTACCTGATCCCCAGCGATAAGTTTATGACAATACGTAAAGGGAACCTGTATTTAACTAACAAGGAAAACATTAAGGGCCCTCATCTTACAATCAACAAATTTTTTATTTCGCTCGCAGCAGACTGCGGTAAAAAGGCCATTGGCATCATTTTATCAGGCTTAGGCTCTGATGGGACGGAAGGCATAAAGGCTATAAAAAAAGCGGGCGGTATAGTAATTGCCCGCGACCCCGAAACTTCGGAGTTTGGCAGCATGCCTTCCCACGCCATCGCTACGGGCCTTGTGGATTTTGTTTTGGAACCGGCACTTATGCCCGGCGCCATTGAAGAATACGTTAAGCATGAGGGAGAATTAGTACCGGACGACGAGGATGATGAAAAAAACATGGGAGCGATTATCGACCTGATCAAAGAACGTTCGCCGCTTGATTTTTCAGACTATAAACCGGCTACGATATTAAGAAGAACTAAAAGAAGGGCTTCTTACAGCAATTTCACTACGCTGGAGAGTTACCTTAATTTTCTGAAGGTAACTCCAGCAGAAGTAGAGGCGCTGTCCAAGGAATTCCTGATCAGTGTTACCTCTTTTTTCAGGGACCCAGCGGCTTTCGATTTTATTCAAACCGATGTATTGCCTCAAATCCTTAAAGGGTTATTACCGGATGAAGAATTAAAAATGTGGATAGCAGGCTGCGCTACCGGCGAAGAAGCATACTCCCTGGCCATACTGATAGCCGAGCAGCTAACCGGCCGGCTGGAGGATACCGTGGTAAAAATTTTTGCGACGGATATTGACAGCGCGGCCTTAATCCATGCGGGCAAGGGCATTTATAACGCCGCTATTTCAAAAAATGTATCGCCTGAAAGGCTTGAAAAATATTTCATTAAAGAAGATAATAGTTACAGGATAAGCCCGGCCATACGCAAGATGCTGATTTTTGCAAACCACGACCTGGTGAAAAATCCGCCCTACTGCAATATGCATTTGATCAGCTGCCGTAACCTGCTGATATACATGGCCCCCATTCTGCAAAAAAAAATATTTACCATGCTGCTTTTCGGGCTTAAAAAGGATGGTTATTTATTTTTAGGATCGAGCGAAAACCCCGTGCACATTATCAAAAACCTGGAAATTATCAATAGAAAATGGAAGATTTACAAAAACCTGGAAACAAAACGGGGCATAAGCTTCGACGTGTTTTCGTTACCCGATCCCCTGGACACCAAACTTACCCCCTCCCGCTTTTCGCACGAAAATACTTCTAAAAAAACCGCTACCCTGGCCGAAGCGATGCACGAAAACCTGGCCAATAAACTGGGCTACTTTGCCGTTTGCGTCGACGAAAACCACCACGTTGTAAAATCATACGGCGATGCCGCAAAATATTTACTTCAAAAACATTTCACTTCAAATCTCGAAGAGCTTTTGCCTAAACCGCTGGCGGTTGCCTTCAGCACACTAAGCAAAAAAGCGTTAAAAACAAATGAAAGTGCAACGCACAATGGGATAAAAATCAAACAGGGCAGGCGTATTATCAGCGTAAGTTTATCGGTTAGCCCTTTGGCAGTGAAAGGAGAAGGAGAATTATTATCCGTAACTTTTAGTGAGGATAAATTGGCCCGGGCATTGCAAAACGAAAGCCCGTTTGACGAAAAGTTGTACCTTGATCAATACGTGGTTGGCCTGGAAGAAGAATTAAAAGAATTAAAAGAAAAACTTAATTCGTCGAAAGAAAAACTTGATGCTTACAATGAAAATATACAATCCTTTAATGAGGAACTGATCTCGGCCAACGAAGAGATGCAAAGCACCAATGAGGAAATGCAATCCGTAAACGAAGAGTTGCATACCATCAACTCGGATTACCAGTTAAAAAACAAGGAACTGATTGAGATTAACGACGATCTGAATAATTATTTCCGAAGTAACATTAACGGGCAATTGTTTATTAATAACGACCTGCTGTTAATGAAGTTTTCGCCCGGCACCGTGAAGCAGATCAACCTGCTGGAATCAGATATCGGCCGGCCGTTAAGCAATATTTCAACCAATATTAAATTTGAAACCATTATTGACGACGCTAAAAAAGTATTGGCCGAAGGAAGCGTTATTACCAAGGAAATTGAAACGAACAACGGCAAGTGGTACCAGATGATGATTATGCCCTACGTGCAGTTGGCTGATCAGAAAAGGAGTGGGGCCATCATTACTTTTAATGACATTACTGAATTAAAAAGGATACAACAAGCGTTAGACCATAGCAATAAAATGTTGGGTATGGCTATTGATGCAGCGGCAATGGGCTTTGGGACAATAAAGGTTCAAACCCGTGAATTTATTCCATCTCAGCGATTTAAAGAGATGTTTGGCTTTTGGCCTGATGAGCAAATGCCGTATGATGCGGTAATAAAACAAATTGACCAAAAGTATCAATCGCTGGTAAAAGATGCGATTGAGGCCAGCATTAACGAGGGCATTAAGTGCGACGTGGAATTCCCGATACGCGGATTTCATGACAAAAAATTGCGATGGATAAAAGGCATTGGGAACCTTTCCTATGATAGCGACGGCAAACCGGGATATTTTACTGGCGTCCTGAATGATATTACCATCCAGAAACAGGATGAATTGCGAAAGAATGACTTTATAGGCATGGTAAGCCATGAACTTAAAACACCGCTTACCTCGCTGCAGGCTTATGTACAAATGCTGGCCGCCAGGGCAAAAAAAGACGGAGACACTTTTACACTTAATGCACTGGATAAAGCGAATGTCCAGGTTAAAAAAATGGTCACATTGGTCAACGGTTTTTTAAATGCGTCGAGTTTTGAAGCGGGCAAAATTTATTTAAATGTGCAGACTTTCGAAATGAATGCCCTGCTAAATGAAATAGCGGAAGATTTCCTGCTGACCACAACCAGCCACAAAATTCTGTTACTGCCCGGCCCGCAGATATCAGTTCATGCCGACCGGGACAAGATTGGCCAGGTGATCACTAACTTTATTAACAACGCCGTTAAGTACTCGCCAAACGGCAAAATGATCACCTTGTCCTGCAGCAAATCGGAAAGCCAGGTGAAGGTTGGCGTAAAGGACGAAGGAATGGGCATAAGTCCACATAACCAGGAAAAGCTATTTGACCGTTACTTCAGGATTGAAAATTTACAAACCCAAAACATTGCCGGCTTCGGCCTCGGCCTCTACCTGTCTGCTGAAATTATCCGGCGCCATAATGGTACCGTGTGGGTGGAGAGTGAAGTTGGTCAAGGGTCTACGTTTTACTTTAGCTTACCCCTGGCCTTACTTAACGAAACAGTTAAATTAAACGCATCAAAATAAATTAAGAGCAAATGCCGGTTTCTTCAAAGGCGTGCCGGCCTTTTTAGATGCGCCTATAAAAATTACGTTTCATCCTAAGCGCCATAACAAAGTTTATTTATTTTTGAAGCCGCAAATCATTTACTCATGACCAAAGTAAACATTCCCCGCCTCGACTTAAATAATTATACAAACGGGAGCCCTGAGCAGCGAAAGCAATTTTCGGATGAAATCGGGAAAGCATTTAACGAAACCGGTTTTGTCACCATTACCAATCATGGTTTGGATAAGCAACTTATTGATAAGTTGTATGCCGATGTTAAATCCCTTTTTGCCCTGCCCGATGAAGCAAAAATGAAATATGAAGTACCCGGGCTTGCCGGCCAGCGTGGCTATACCAGCAAGGGTAAGGAAACTGCCAAAGGTTTTACCGCGCCCGACCTGAAAGAGTTTTGGCAGATAGGCCAGGTTGTAACAGATGACGACCAGCTAAAAGGGGAATATCCCCAAAACCTGGGCGTTGAAGAAATACCCGACTTTAATACGACCACCGAAACGGTTTATAAAAAGCTGGAATATGCCGGTATTCACCTGCTGCAGGCCATTGCCGTTTACCTGGGCCTGCCGGAGGGTTATTTTGATGACAAAGTGCACAACGGAAACTCTATCCTGAGGACCTTGCATTATTTCCCGATAACTGATCCTGGTTCACTGGCGCCCGACGCTGTTCGTGCCGGGGCGCATGAAGACATCAACCTGATCACCCTGCTCATCGGGGCGAGCGCTGATGGGCTGGAATTGCTCACCCGCGAAAATGAGTGGTTCCCGGTTAAGGCGTACGGCGAAGACCTGGTGGTTAATGTTGGCGATATGCTGCAGCGGCTAACCAATAATAAGTTAAAATCAACCACCCACCGCGTGGTTAACCCACCCCGCGAGCTGATGAAATTCTCGCGTTATTCAGTCCCCTTTTTCCTGCACCCAAAATCGGGCATGGATTTGAGCTGTCTACCATCATGCATCGACAAAGATCACCCTAAAGAATACGACGACATTACCGCCGGTGAATACCTGGACGAAAGGTTGAGAGAGATTGGGTTGAAGAAGTAGCGAATAGTCCGAAAGTCGGAAAAGTCCGGAAAGTCCGAAAGACGCTGCGTCTGGCGTTTCGACAAAAAGAATAACTTAAAAAGATGAGACCCGGTTGGAAGTTTGAAGCAAACTAGCTGTAAAATTCAATTTTCCCATAAACTTCTTTCGGACTTTCGGACTTTTCCGACTTTCGGACTAAAAAATATTATGTTTGCGCAAATGAATCATGACCTT
>Ga0302140_10002645_pt1 | contig 23119 bp, 12 predicted proteins | sample I_Bog_E1_1_FD_202095 | JGI IMG/M metagenome (GOLD analysis project Ga0302140, IMG submission 202095) | Peat permafrost microbial communities from Stordalen Mire near Abisko, Sweden - I_Bog_E1_1 | ecosystem: Environmental > Terrestrial > Soil > Wetlands > Peat | place: Sweden: Abisko, Stordalen... | reverse complement strand
CAGCCACCACGGCAAAGCCCTTGCCATGCTCACCGGCGCGCGCCGCCTCACTCGCAGCATTGAGAGCCAGCAGGTTGGTCTGGCGCGCAATCTCCTCGATGATCGAAATCTTGTTGGCGATCTCTTTCATCGCAGCCACGGCTTCTAGAACAGACTTGCCGCTTTCCTGCGCGTCCTTGGCGCTCTTGTTGGCAATCTTGTCGGTCTGTTGCGCGTTGTCGGCATTCTGCTTGATGTTGCTGACCATCTGCTCCATCGAAGAAGAGGCCTCTTCGGCCGCCGCCGCCTGCGCGCTGGCGCCCTTCGACACCTGGATCGACGCCGTCGAGATGGACTGGCTGGCCGCCGACACCTCGCCCGCGATGGCGCGAATATCGGAAACAGTCCGCGTCAGCCCGCTGACCATTGCCGCCAGCGCCTGCATCAGCTTGTCCTGAGGCGAACGCTCACGAATGTCCACGGTCAGGTTGCCGTTCGCAATCTCATCCGCTGCCGTGGTGATTTCGTTCATGGCAGCGACCAGTGTGTTCAGGTTGTTTTTGATCAGGTTGAAGTCACCGTTGTAGGTGTCAGTGATCGCCGGTGGATTGTCTCCCCTGCTGATCAGTTCTACATATTTGGCGGAGACATTGAGCGGTCCGACAACGGCGTCCAGCATTTCGTTCACACCCTGCACAATCTTGCGGTAGTCACCTTGGTGCTTCGCGGCGTCGGCGCGGGTGGCCAGCTTGCCGTCCAATGCGGCCTGTACCAGCATGACGCCGTCGGCGACCATCCCATTGACGGCGTCGATGCAGGAGTTGAGGTTGTTTTTGATTAGATTGAAGTCGCCGTTGTAGGTGTCGGTGATCTTGGCAGGAATGTCGCCCTTGCTGATGCGATCCACATAATTAGCGGACACATTGAGCGGCGCAATCACTGCGTCGAGAATGCCGTTGACGCCTCGAACGATCTCGGCAAATGCGCCTTGAAACTGCTCCGCTTTGCCGCGTTCGGAAAGGCGCCCTTCCTTGGATGCGTCGGTCAAGCGCACCAATTCCTTTTGCAGGGCAAGCAAGACGATCCCGACATTGTTGACGGCCACCTTCATCTTTTCGTGGTCGCCTTTATAGGTCGCAGTAATCAGCTCGTCGATCTTGCCGCCGGAAATCTGCGCCAGGATACGATTGCCCTCGCCGATGGGCAGCAGGATCGCGTCCAGCATGGTGTTGACGCCGCGCACGATCTCTGCATACGCGCCCTGGAAGTTCTCCGGTTTGCCGCGATCGGAGAGCTGGCCCTCTTTCGACGCCTCGATCAGCCGCGCCAGCTCCTTCTGCAAGCCTTGCGTGACGATGGCCACATTGTTGACAGCGACCTTCATCTTTTCGTGGTCGCCCTTGTATGTCTGGGCAATGAGTTCGTCGATTTTGCCTGCGGAAATCTGCGCCAGAATGCGGTTGCCTTCTCCAATGGGAAGCAGAATCGCGTCCAGCATGGTATTCACGCCGCGCACGATATCTGCGTACGCGCCCTGGAAGTTCTCCGGCTTGCCACGGTCCGAGAGCTGCCCCTCCTTGGATGCCTCGATCAGCCGCGCCAGTTCCTTTTGCAAGCCCTGGGTGACGATGGCCACGTTGTTGACCGCGAGCTTCATCTTTTCGTGGTCACCCTTGTAGGTTTGCGCAATCAACTCGTCGATCTTGCCGCTCGAAATCTGCGCCAGAACGCGGTTGCCTTCACCGATCGGCAGCAGGATCGCATCCAGCATCTCGTTTACGCCCTGGATGATCTCGCGATTGACGTCGTTGAACAGGGTGGCCTTGCCGCGCTCGGTCAGACGGCCTTCTTTCGAGGCGTCCACCAGCCGCATAATCTCCTGCAATACCAGCATCGAGTCGTCCAACTCTTCGGACTGATGCGCTTTGGGGCCCATACGCTCATGATCCCCATGTCCATTTCCTCCATGGCCGTTGCCGGCGACATGCGCCTTCCGGCCTTCGCTCACCAATGTGCTCGGCATGAAATCCGCCCTCCTTCGCTGGAATTCGCTCTCTCCAAAATTCACCGGCATTGATTCAATAGCCGCCGTTGCATGAAGGTGTACGAGACCCAGCCGGTTAAGTGTTGTTGATTAGCGCTGGCATCTACGACGCCACCGCCGACGCCTCCCTATGCTGCATTCGTTTGAGAGCTTTCCCGCTTGCCGCCCGGCCCCAGCCGAGATGCGACACCAGCTGCCGAATGTCCGCGCAGTAATCCCCGCTTTCCCAAACGAACCGCATCGGCCGCCAGCCGTTCGGGATCGAGGATCAGCGCCACCGTTCCATTGCCTAAGATGGTGGCCCCCGAGACCACCTGCACATGCCGGTAAAAGCGGCCCAGGTTCTTGATCACCGTCTGGCAATCGCCCAGTACCTGGTCCACCACAAAGCCATAGCGGCCGCCCTCGGTCTCCACGAGCATGATCTGCTCGATCTCCGGCCGCGGAGTATGGATATTGAAGTGCTCGCGCAGCCGGATATAAGGAACAATCACCCCACGCACATTCGCTACATGCTTGCCGTTGGCCCGCTCAACGTCCGCTCGCGTCAGCTCGATGCACTCCAGCGTGTTGGCCAGCGGCAGCACAAAGCATGCATCTCCCACGCTCACCAACAAGCCGTCGATGATCGCCAGCGTGAGCGGCAAACGCAGCGTCACCGAAGTTCCCGTGCCCGGGATGCTGGCCACGTCGATCGTGCCCCGCAGGCTGTCTACCCGCTGCCGCACCACGTCCATGCCTACGCCCCGGCCGGAGACGTCGGTCACCTGCTTGGCCGTCGAAAAGCCCGGCTGAAACAGAAGCGCGAAGGTCTCGGACTCGGTGAGCTGGGCATCGGCCGCCACCAACCCCTTCTCCACCGCGCGGCTGCGCACCGCCTCCGCGTCGATGCCGCCACCGTCGTCCGAGACCCCGATCAGCACGCTGGCCCCCGAGTGCCGAGCCGAGAGATGAATGGTGGCCGTAGGGCGCTTGCCGCGAGCCGCGCGCCGGTCGCGCGGCTCGATGCCGTGGTCCATGCTGTTGCGGATCAGGTGCATCAGGGGATCGCTCAACTGGTCGATCACGGTCTTGTCCAGCTCCGTATCCGCGCCCTCGATCGTCAATTCCACATCCTTGCCCAGGTCGCGCGCCAGATCGTGTACCAGCCGCCGGAACTTTTCAAAGGTCGCACGGATCGGCAGCATCCGGATATTCATCGAGTTCTCGCGTAACGACGAGGTCAGCCGCTCGATCTCTTCCGACACTTCAGCAATCTCGGGGTCGTCGCGCCGCGCCGCCAGTTCGCTCAGCCGCGCCTGCACCGTGACCAGTTCGCCCACCAGGTCCACAAACTGGTCCAGCTTGGCGGCGGGTACGCGCAGGCTGCTCGCGTTGTCGGGCTTGTCGTAGGTGCGGCGTCCCCCGCCCTGGGAACGCTGCTCGTCGAGCCCCCGCGCTGTCGCATCCGCCACGGCTGCGTTCGCAGCCGGATCGACCCCCGAGCCGGCGGCCAGCTCGATCGAAAGCTCGCAGTGATCCTCGACAAAGATAAAGACATCGCGGATCGCGTCCCGGCCCACCGCTGTCGCTAGCACCATCTCCCAGGCCACATAGCAGCGCTCCGGGTCCAGTTCGCTCAAAGGCGGAACTGCCGCCATCGAGGCCTTCACCGAGAGGCCGCCCAGTTGCCTCAGCTCGCGCAACAGCATCAACGGGCTGGTTCCGTTCAACATCAAATCGGGGCCTGGAGCAAAGCGGATCGACCACTCCCGCACCGGCCCGGCGGTAGCCGCCGTCTTCGGCGCAGCCTTTTCCCCGGCTGGCTCGTGCGCGGTTGGCCCGGTCAGTCGCCGCACCTTGGTCAGAATCTCCGCGCAGGCAGCCGCATCGGCCGGCACGGCTCCCCCGGCCCCCTCCTCCAGCATGGCTTTGATCTGATCCAGCGCGGCAAGCGTCAGGTCGATCAACTCCGAGTTGATCTCCAATCGCCCGTTGCGGACCTCGTCAAAGGCCGTCTCCAGGTTGTGCGTGAATGTGGCCAGATCCTCAAACCCAAACATGGCCCCGGAGCCCTTGATGGTGTGCAGCCCGCGAAAGACCCGTCCCACCAGCTCCTTGTCGCCCGCATTCTCGTTCAACTCCAGAAGCGCCGCTTCCAGATCCACAAGAATCTCGCGTGCCTCTTCCCTGAAGCTCTGTTTGAACTGGTCTGCGTTGCTGGCCATCGACATCGTTTTTCCCCTGCCTGCTTACCCCTGCTTACTTTGCGCACTCCGTTATCGGAAACTTGTCAAAGCCCGCATCGAGCAGCGCCGCCGAGATGCGCTCCGGAATCGGCCCCTCCAGCACGAACCCCACCCCCGCGCCTCGCGCCTCGCGTTCGGCGGCCCACAGTAACTGAATCGCGGTCACATCTAGATACGCCGCACCCTCCAGCGAAATCCTGACCCCCTTGCCGGCGCTCAGCGACTTCACCAGCAGAGCCTTCAACTCCGCGGCCGAAGAAATGTCCACCGTCTCCTCGAGACCAATCGCGCTCAGCGCTTCATTTTCAGTGAGAGTTATCCCCATGCCTCACTCCATCACCGGTTGCCAATTAGAACCCGCAACCCCAGGCCGTAATGCCAGCTTGACCAGGCCTATCACATGGTTCATCGGCAGGAATAGAGCAATCGAAGAGTGGGGCTTGTTGAGGTTGAGATTGGATATTTTTAAGGAGACTCTGCGCATGCGCCGCACCAATTCAGTGCTTTTCTGCGGGAACGAGTCCCTCGCGGAATGACCATTCCCAGCACAAATACTTCGGAGTCCGCCGCCGGCTCGGCTTCGATTGCCATCCTGTGCGCAGTGGGACTTTGGTTCGTTTTCCGCAAGCGCCCCACAGCCGAAGAGCTGGAGCGCGCTCGCCGCCTATTTCTCGTCCAGTCAGGCCGCTTGGTGGACGGCATGTTGCTGGACATCTGCGAGGTCAGCGCAGACGATGGCCGCATCCTCACCATGCTGGTTTATAACTACCGCATCGCCGGCGTGAACTACGAGTACTCGCAGGACATTACCAACATGGCCACTGTGCTGGATGCGGCTCAGGTCCGCGCCGGATTTCCCTGCTCGGTACGCTACCAGCCCGGCAATCCCCATAACAGCATCGTTGTTGCCGAAGAGTGGACTGGCCTGCGGGCCGGCCTTCCTGTCTTGCCCGCCTACGACGAACCGGAGCCCTTCGATATGAGCCATCTGCGCCCAGGCAGGGGCTAGGTTTCACATAGAGTCCGTGGGCAATCAGGGCCGAAGATGAAAGGACGGCCTTAACCTGCCAACAATCGAGGGACACTTCGCGTCGTATATGATCGGGGAGTCCGCTTGGAGGCTGGCTGGGAAGGCCGCTTTCAGAGAAACAAACCATAAGGGGCGCTGAGTGACAAAGAAGCGTTTGGATGGCATGATTTTGCTGCTATTAGGGGCGGCGCTATTTCTTTTGCATGGCTCCGCCCTGGAAGTTGCCTCCCCATTCTCGATGCTGGATTTCAAAGCGGTTTACTATGGCGCTCGCTGCCTTGTCCAGCACGGCGACCCCTACAAAGCAATTGAGGTGCTGCGCGTTTATCGGGCGGATGCCGTGAAATTACCAGCAGACCCTAAACGTGATTTTTTATTCAAGCAGGTAGCGTCTGAGTGCATCAATCCGCCCACCACATTGTTTTTCCTCACACCTATGGCCGTCTTGCCGTTTGGTCCCGCACACATTCTGTGGATAGCACTCACAGCCGGGGGACTTATCCTTGCCGCTATCCTTATTTGGGATGTCGGCGCGGCCTTTGCGCCACTGCTCTCCGGCGTCCTTATCGGCTTCCTCCTTGCCAATAGCGAAATTGTCTTTATGGTTGGCAATACGGCTGGGATCGTTATAAGTCTCTGCGTCGTCGCGGTCTGGTGCTTTCTTAAGGATAGGTTTGTTTCGGTTGGCATCTTGTGCCTTGCTGTCAGCCTCGCAATCAAGCCTCATGACGCGGGTCTGGTCTGGCTTTATTTCTTGCTAGCAGGCTCAGTACACCGTAAACGCGCACTGCAAACCCTGCTGGTGACGGCTGTTTTGAGCGTTCCGGCAATTCTATGGATCTCGATAGCAGCACCGAATTGGATGCGGGAGTTGCACTCCAATTTGCTTACCTCTTCGGCGCACGGTGCTATCAACGATCCGGCCTTGGCTACAACCGGCCAATATGCCCTTAATATGGTGATCAGTCTGCAATCGGCCATAAGCGTCTTTCGCGATGATCCGCGCATCTACAATTCAGTGAGCTATCTTTTATGCGCGCCGCTGCTGCTCGTGTGGGTCTTCATTACCCTTCGATTCCGCTCCTCGCCTGCGAGAGCATGGCTGGCGCTGGCGGCGATCGCGGCGCTTACCATGCTTCCAACCTATCATCGTTCGCACGATGCAAAGCTCTTGCTGCTTACGGTCCCGGCCTGCGCCATGCTGTGGGCTGAGGGCGGCCGGATCGCGCGATTTGCGCTCCTGATAAATACCGCTGCATTTGTGCTGACTGGCGACATCCCGTGGATGCTGCTGACTGGCCTTATCGACAAGCTACATATACCCACAACCGGGATTTCCGGGCAGATACTTACCGCCATCTGGGTATTCCCCACTCCATTGACACTGCTGGTCATGAGTGTTTTTTATCTTTGGACGTATGTGCGGCGCTGTTCCACCCTTCCCCTACCGCAGCCGCCGCAGAGCAGACTTGGAGCTGAATATCCAGAGGGCCAAACTCACACATCGGTTCCATCGCGAGATTTGCCTTGGAACTGATGTCCTGAGCTTGCGTTGAATTACCCAACCCCAGTTACACTAACCCTATGCACCTCCACGTTGCGCCCTCTTCGCCGGGCGCCAACCGAACAAAATCCGTATTACGTTTCTCACTCGTCGCCACGCTCGGCTATGTTGTGGTCACCTTTGTGGCCGGTCTGCGCGCCCACTCGCTGGCGCTGCTCTCAGAGGCTGGGCATAACGTTTCCGACTTTCTCGCCCTGCTGCTCAGCTTTGCCGCCGTCTACTTCCAGACGCGCCCCGCCAGCCACTCCAAAACCTTTGGCTACCAGCGCGCCGGCGTTCTGGCCGCTTTCGTCAACGCAGCCACGCTCATCGTTATCGCGCTCTGGATCGCCATCGAGGCCGTCCATCGCCTCTCGGCCCCCGTTGCCGTGCAGCCCCGGCTGATGATGATCGTGGCCGCCGCCGGCGTCCTGATGAACGGCGTGATTGCCGCGCTGCTCTGGGGCGTGGCCCGCGACGTGAACATGCGCTCGGCCTTTATCCATATGGCCGGCGACACGCTCTCCACCGCTGCCGTTATAGCCGGCGGCGCTGGGATCCTTTTCACCGGCCAAAACTGGATCGATCCCGTCCTTTCGCTCGTCATCGCCACGCTCATCCTCTGGTCGAGTATCGGCATCGTCCGCGAAACTCTCAACATCCTGCTCGAAGGCACGCCGCGCGGCGTCTCGCTGCCCGCCATTCGCGCTGGCATGGAAGAAGTCGAGGGCGTTATCGACGTTCATGACCTGCATGTCTGGAGCCTCGGCTCGAACTCTCGCGCCCTGGCCTGCCACGTCACCATCGCCGATATTCCTCCGTCTGAAAGCGCTTGCATCCTCGTCAAGCTCAACCATATTCTGAAAGATCATTTTCAAATCAGCCACACCACCATCCAGTTCGAGCACATTGGCTGCGGTGAGATCGAAGGCTGCGTCGTACCGATTGAAGAACTATCTAGCGGCGTAAGCCACGAACACAGCCACCACGGCCATGCGCACTAATAGAGTGTTTTGAAACTGGATCGATGCGATATTCTCAACGCGCCACACCGCGCGAAAGTTAGTAACAGGCTCTGAGATCCCGCTCATTTCAGATGCGTACCAGGGCGAGATTCAGGCTTAACTCTCTCCGCTCACAAAAAGAAACAGAAGCAGTCTATTTGCACAAGGGCCCTCAGGAGAGAATCACATTGACACACTCTGTGTTGCGCCCTCGCACGTCTTTGTCTACCGTTATGCCCCTGATTGCATGCTTGCTTGCTCTGTTCGCAAGCCGCGCAGCGGTCGCCCAAACTCCGGATGGCAATTCGGACAAAAATCCTCCGCACAAAGTCTTTACGCCTGAGACCGACCTTTCTGTCGGCATCTATGGCCAACTTACCAACACCCGAACGCCCACAACAGTCGATGTTCAGCCGGAGGGCACCTTTACCAACCAAGTTACACAAGGGACGTCCGATTCACCAGGAGTCACAGCCACCTTTCATCAGTCTTTCAAGCCATGGTTGGGCTATAACGTCAACTTTGGTTATTCGCGCTTTTCTGAGAACTATTCCAACGGCGATTCCTTTGTCCCCTCCAAGACATCGACAAAGCCGGCTTTCTCAAACTTCTCTCAGGGGTCGATCCGGACGAATATGCTTGACCTGACGATTGCTTATCTCTTTCGGGGACCCAGCAACAAGAAGTTCAGCACTTTTGGGCAATTTGGCGGCGGCGGTCTCTTTTTTCTTCCAGCGCAGAGTGCGACTCCTGCAACACAGCAGACACGGCCAGCCATGGTTTTCGGCGTTGGCATGAACTATAAGCTGACCAACCGTCTCGCTCTCCGCGCGGAGTATCGTGGCCTTTTCTACAAGAGCCCCGACTTCAACCTGCCTCCCTATGGTGGCGGCGAGAGCTTCCCCATGACCAGGCTGTTCACGGTCACACACTCGCCCGCGATCAGTCTTGTCTATCGCTTCGGCGGGACAAAGATTCACCAAACCTCCACGAAATCGAATTAACCTTCAAGGGGCGCTTCGGCAGATTATCGCCATAGCGCCCCAATGCCAGGCAAGCATTCCTGACAAATCTCTGAACACTCGATCGACTTGAAAGGGTACCGCCTACAACCAGCTTACTGATCTCGCGGCGTCGTATGTGCCTCGGACCAGCGGGGAGGCCGGGCCTTTCAAATATCATCGCTTTGGGGGTTCGTTGCATTTGCCTCAGGAGGTTTCCCACTTGATTCGCCTTCGTGTCGCCTTGGCTGTATCTTGTCTCGCTCTGCTGTCCTTAGCGCCCGCTATTGCTTTGTCCCAGGCCACCGCGTCATCACAGTCCGCGGCGCCCACAGCCGCCCAGTTCGAAGCCCTCTCCGGCGAATACACGGACGCCGCCGAGCCGGATACGCCAATCAGCGTTTACGCCCAAGGCGGCAAGCTCTTTATCGAGACCGAACGCAACGCTCCCGTCGAGATCACTCCCAATTCCGCCGTGGAGTTCTCCCACCGCGGGTCACACACTACGTATCGCTTCACTCTCGACGCGACCGGCCACGCCGTTGGTCTGGTTCACTCGAGTGAGCCGAACACGGTTTATACCCGGACCGGGCCGCCCGTCCATCACATCTTCCATCAGTACCAGCGCGCTGAAGTCATGATCCCGATGCGCGATGGCGTGAAGCTGCACGCTGTGATTCTGAAGCCCGCCGACGTCGCCATGCCCCTCCCATTCCTGATTCAACGCACTCCTTACGGCGTCGATTGGGCCAATTCAGAATCGTTCGCATCCAGTCAGGCCGAGCTGGCTCGCGACGGCTACATCTACGTCGCCGAAGACATTCGCGGCCGCTACAAGAGCGAAGGCGAGTTCGTGATGAGCCGACCGCTTGCCGACCATCGCGACCCCAAGGCAATCGACGAAAGCACAGACACCTATGACACAGTGGCTTGGCTCCTCCAGAACGTCGCTGGCAACAACGGCCGCGCCGGCTTCATCGGCACCAGCTACCCCGGCTTCCTGGCGATGATGGCCGGCATCGATCCTCATCCCGCCGTGAAAGCCATCTCCCCGCAAGCTCCGATGATCGACGTCTGGATGGGCGACGACTTCTTTCACAACGGCGCATTTCGCCAGAGCTACGGCTACGATTACGTGCTGGGTCTCGAGTCAAGCAAGGAAGAGACAGAGGTCAGCTACGGCAAGGACAAGGACGGCAAACCTCGCGACGGCTTCGACTACTTCCTTGAACGTGGGTCTTTTGCCGAGGATGTGAAACAGTCCGGCGCAAAGGTACTGTCAACCTGGAAGCTCTTTCTGGAGCACCCTGCCTATGACAGCGTATGGTCATTGCGCGGTGTCCAGCACTCGCTGAACACAGTCGCCGTTCCCACACTCACCGTCGGCGGCTACTATGACCAGGAAGATATGTTTGGCCCGCAGATCGAATACGAATCCCTCGAACCCCACGACGCCAACCACCAAAACTTCCTGGTCCTCGGCCCCTGGCGTCATGGATCCTGGGCGTCGTCCTCGCGCCATCTCGGCAATCTCGACTACACCGAGCCCATTGGCAAGGAATATCGAGCCCAGATCCAAGCCAGATTCTTTGCCCACTATCTCAAAGACGAGCCCGGCTCCAACGCATCGGGCTTCGACCTTGAAGACACCGCCAGTTTCCAAACGGGCTCCAACACCTGGAAGCGCTACTCTCACTTTCCGCCCAAAGAATCCGCGCCTACCACCCTCCATCTTCAGGGCGCGGGCTTGCTCAGTTGGGGCGACTCAACAACACCTGCAAAGACCAGCTACATCAGTGACCCCGCCAACCCCGTTCCTTATCGCCATCGCCCCATTCAGCCCACCTACGGCAACGGCTCGCAGTGGTTCAACTGGATGACAGAGGACCAGCGCTTCGTCACTGACCGCAAAGACCTGGCTGTCTGGAAGCTGCCTGTCCTCAAGAAGGATCTCATCGTCACAGGCGAAGTCCTCGCCGACATCTATGCCGCCACCACCGGCACGGATAACGACCTTGTCGTCAAGCTCATCGATGAGTACCCCAGCGACGACCGCGACCCTAAGATGCGCGGCTACCAGCTCATGATCAACGAAGAGATCTTCCGCGGCCGCTACCTCGACAGCTTCGACCAGCCCAAACCCCTGCGCCCCGGATCCGTCCGCGAATACCGCTTTTCGCTCCACGATGTAGACCACGTCTTCAAAGCCGGCCACACCGTTGTGGTCGAGATCCAGAGCACCTGGTTCCCACTCTACGACCGGAATCCTCAAACATTCGTACCCAACATCATGACGGCCAAGCCCGAGGACTACAAGCCGGCCACCATCACCATCTACTCCGACCCCGAGCACGACTCCACGCTCCAGGTTCCCTTAATGAACGCGTGCGACCACATCGAATGCTTTTGAGTCCTCGACGAGCGATGCCGACCTACGGAGAGATGGAAACTGCTGCTATTGCTTGAGTCAGCCAACTTGCCAACCCAGCGCAGCGGGACTAATTCGCCAAAAAAGTTCGACCATTCTTCGGCGTTTCTGTTGGAATAATTCAACTTGGTAGACAACCTGCAATCCTGTTTCTTCCCAAGCGGCTCCGCCGTTTTTTGGCAGCACGGTTCGATTCAGGCGCTTGTGCTGACCGGTAACGGAACACCTCGCGGAATGTGCTTGCGGCTGAATCATATTGCCGCCCCGGCAAGGCTACTTGCACGAGCTCGTGGAGGATACCGTCAGCTTGACTACGTAATGCAGCCAGGAATAGGGGGCGGCTTCCGATTTCGGAGCGCTTGGCATCACGCCTCCATCCGCTTGGGCTCGCTCCAGTTTGAATTTCGTGTCAACCGCTGTAATATCGTGGGCGCCATTGTAGATCAGAGTAACCTTGGGCCTGGCGACGCTAGGGTTGGCGCTTGTAACCTCTACCGTTGAAGAGCAGTATGTTGTTCCAAGATTGAGAGCGCATCGTCTTGACCCTGTTCGCGCGGTTCCGCTGTTGTCGGGGGGAATATCCCATTCACAGAACTGATCCTGAAAATGCCACGGTCCGAACTCCGGACCCGCGATTGTCGTCACCACTCCCGCAGGAGTGATTTGGCGGATGTTGTCTGCCTCAAGCACAAGGACATTGCCTGCGCTGTCGGTGGCGACAGCTACGGGTTGAGAGAACCTCGCTGCGCTGCCAATGCCATCGAACTCGGCACTTTCGCCTGCTTTTCCGGCGATTGTCGTCACCACTCCCGCTGGGGTGACCTTGCGGATGGTGTTGTTGCCATAGTCCGCCACATAGACGTTGCCCGCTTTGTCGGCGGCAATGCCGCGAATGAAAGTAAAACTCGCCTCGGAGCCAATTCCATCGGCTCGACCGGGCTCGCCTGCCTTGCCAGCCAAAGTTGTCACGACTCCCGCCGGCGTGATCTTGCGGATGGTGTGGCTGGGCATCTCGGCTACGAAGACGTTTCCGGCGCTGTCGGTTGCAATGGCATAGGGGGAAGTAAAACTCGCATTCGCGCCAACTCCATCTGCGTTCCCTGCCACGCCAGCAGTGCCAGCAAATGTCGTCACGGCTCCATTCGGCGTAATCTTGCGGATGGTGTTGTTGCCATAGTCCGCCACGTAGACGTTGCCTTCGCTATCGTTGGCAACGCCGACGGGGCCGGAGAAACTTGCTTGCGCGCCAATTCCATCTGCATGACCGCTCACACCGGCAGTGCCGGCCAAAGTCGATACTGCCCCTGCTGGGGTGATCTTGCGGATCGTGTTATTGACCTTATCTGCCACGTATACGTTGGCTGCGCTATCGGTGGCGATGCTAATGGGGTAGATGAAAGTTGCCGCGGAATCAATGCCGTCGGCGTGTCCCCTCGTATCCGGCTTGCCGGCGAATGTCATGACCAGCCCGGCCGGCGTGATCTTAAGGATGGTGTTGTGCGCGTTTGCCACATAAATGTTGCCGGTGCTATCGGTGGCAATACCACTTGTGTAGTTAAAAGTCGCAGCAACCGCGAGCGCGCTCGAATCCTCTTGCGCGTTTGCAGATTTGCCTGACACAAGAATAGATATGATTCCCATTAAGGCGAAGGCTCTGACCCAACTCCTGCTTTTCACCTTCATCTTGCTTGTTCCTTTCCAGCTTGGAATTTCGTCTTATGAACGTGCTATTCGAGAATAGAGGAGCTAAACCATTGAATATCGGACGGACGCGAAAGCCGGCATTCGTGGAGCCGGCATCCACGCTGGCTTTTCCCTCTCAAAATCGGCGCAACCACTACCCGCGCCAACGGCAAAGCATCGCGGTGTGCCGCATTCTCAAAGCCGCAAAGGCCCACCGCCACAGTGGACCTTCTGCGCAACAGGGCATTTGGATGCGTGAGAGCTAACACCGGCGCCGTACCATTCCTTTCATCGGGCCACGGCTCAGCGCCCGAAGTCTCAGAAACGAGACCTCGGGCGCTGAACAACCGGTTTCAACCACACAAGCCAAAGTCACCCGCCACCCCTAGAAGATCAGCTTCAGAGCCAACTGCACTTCGCGGCTGGGAAAGTAGGTGCTGATGACACCGTAAGAAGTATCGGTTGCGACGCTGTCAGGAGCTTGCGCATTGGCATGATTGAAGATATCGAATGCCTCAGCCCTGAACTCCAGGCCGGCCTTCTCAAATCCCAGAGGAAAGCGCTTGTGCAGGCCAAGATCGAGGTCTGTGTAACCGGGGGCGCGGGCAACGTTGCGCGGGCAGTTGCCATAGGGTGAGGACGTGGTGGCTGGGTTGGGTATGGTAACGGCCGTTGGGTCGAGATACTGATACTGGCCCGGGTAGCCGGCGATCGGTGTCCGATTGGCCTTGCCCAGAACCGGTGTTCCGGTCAGGTTCGGACGGTAGAGAAAGCTTGTCTCGGTACTCAGTTGCTGTGCCGTGGTTGGGGCGTAGGTGATGTTGACGGGCAAGCCGCTGATGTAAAAGTTGAGAGCCGTCAACTGCCAGTCGCTGAGAGCGAATTGCAGGGGCGCGGCGGCGCTCGAGCCGAAGCGCTTGCCCTTTCCGTAAGGAAGGTCCCAGACAACTGCCAGCGTGTCGTTCAGCGGCCGGTCATACGCAGAGCGGGTGTAGGACCCCATCATGTTGTACAGGTCTACGACCGGGCTGTCATTGTTGTTGAGCTCCTGATTGGCGGCAGCCACGTCCTGCGCATGCGACCATGTGAAGGAGTTGGCAATGTAGATTCCACTGCTGTAACGCTTTTCCAGCTTTGCCTCCAGGGCGTTGTACCGCGATGGCCCCTCATTGAAGGACTCCTGGATGGTGCCGTATTGCGAAATGGGGCGGCGTTGTTGCAAGCTGAGCGTTCCGCCGGCCACATTAGGCACCGCCTCGTTATAGTCCTGCACAATCTGCTCGTGAACGCCGTAGTTGCCAACATACCCCACATCGAGATAGGTGTGGTTCGCCAATTGCCTTTGCACAGAGAGCTGATAGCTCTGCACATAGGTTGTCGGTGTTCTGGCGGGATCGAAGGTGGTGGTTGTGGACAAGGGAGAGTAGTTCGCGGCCGAAAGGAAGTTGTTCACGTAGCCTAGCTGAACAGGCTGGAAGCAACTCAGCGGAGATGCCGACGGCGATGTGCAGACAGCCGTGGGCGAGGTCTTTGAACTCAGCGGGTACTGCGTGATCAGGTTGTCGACACTGTACGGTGCGTTCTGCGCCAGCTCATTGACCACTGCGGCGCGCAGGAACTGCTGATACCCAATGCCGTAGGCGGCGCGCACAACCATCTTGGAACCGAGGCTGTAGGCCAGGCCAACCCGCGGAGCAAAGTCCAGGTCGTTGCGGTTGATAAGGGCGCGATTATAGATAGAACCGCCGCTGGCCACAACCAGCCCGCCGGTGGGGCTGGTGGCTGGAATGAAGTTCGATAGCTGATTGTTGCTCTCGAAAGGCGGTGTCGCCAGCTCGTAACGCACGCCCAGATTGAGCGTAAGCTTGCTCGATATGCGCCAATCGTCCTGTCCGTAGATGAAGTGCATCCGCTGGTTATATTGCACCGAATGGTGGGCGCTGAGTTCGTATTTGCTGCGCGCGCCGAAGATGAAGTCGGCCAGGTTCCAGGCTAGCGCATAGGTGGGGTCTGCGTTGCCATTCGCCAAGGTCGGCGCCTTTGCCGTACCCTGTGAGAACTTTCCGCCGTAGGTGTCTGCGCCGAAGACCGGCTTGAAGTTGCTCACATACGAGGATTCATGCAGATACTCGTAGCCAAACTTGAAGCTGTGATGGCCTTTGAGCAGCGAGTAGTTGAACTTGGGATCGATGACGGTAGGATTAACCACAGTGGGCAGTTGGGTGTTGCGGCCAAACTGGGCAAAGCCGGTCACGGCGACGGTGTTCAGGCCGCTGGCAAAGGATGGGTCGGAGGGTACGTTGGGCTCGCCCGCTGCGACCAGCATGTTGGGCAGGCCGATCGACGCCGGGTTTTGCGCACCGCCGTTCCATGTATAGCCAAAGCGCACATCGATAGCCGAGGCTGTATTCAACTGGATGGTGTATCCCACGGCCAACTGCTTGTTGTATTGGAAAATGTTGCCCTTTGCGGTCGAGTAGATGGGCGCCGGTATGGGGGCCGGATCGAGCGCGTTGAACCGGCGCTGGCTATAGCGGGCAAAGACGGTCGCGCGCGGCGAGATGTTGTAATCCAGGCGCGCATCGCCCTTGTCCGAGTCCTCAGTTCCCAACGGGAATGAAGTGTAGTTGTTGCCTGCGCTCACGTTCTGCGGGGTCAGGCCGCTGGTGGGCAGGATACCCAGGACAGTTGTATCCAGGGGGCTGATCTGCGGCGTCGTAGTTCCAGGCAGGTTGGTGGCCTGAAGCGCGGCGATGGGAATGACGCCGGTCGCGTAGACGGCTTTCGTATAGGGATTGGTAATGGGAATGGCTTTGCCGTTTTCGTCGAGGAATTGCCCTGTGGCCCAAGATGCGGGAGGCAGCGTCGCCTGCTGGGCGGAGTGCAGGATACGGCGGAAGCCTTCGTAGTCGCCGAAGAAGAAGACTTTGTCGTGGAATTTCTGGCGCAGCACGGGACCGCCGATGATAGCTCCAAACTGATTCTGGATCAGGGCAGGTTTCTCGCCGTTGACCGGCGGAATCGGCCCGTTGGCGTTCAAGACCGTGTTGCGCAGGTAGTCCCAGGCGGCGCCATGGAACTCGCTGGTTCCGCGGCGCGAGACTTCGTTAACCAAGCCGCCGGCCGACTGGCCGAACTCCGCGCTCTGGTTGCCGGTAGTGAAGCGGAACTCAGAGAGCGCATCGGGACTGAGCTGACTCTCCTGATTGGAGAAACCCAGATCGTTCAGGCTCCAACTGTTGTTGTCCAGTCCGTCCAGCAGGAAGGAGTTGACCTGATTGCGCAGGCCATTCACGTTGTAAGCGCCTTCCCGGCTGGTCGCGCCTTCGATTTCCAGAAACGACTTGTTGACGCCGGGTACGACGAGCGCCAAGTCGGCCGGATCTCTGCCGTTCAAGGGTAGATTGACGACCTCGGTGGGATTGATCACCATGCTGCGATCGCTGGTGTCGGTTTCAAGCAGGACGGCCGCCGCTGCCACCACCACCTGCTGGGACACAGCAGCAGGATAGAAAACCAGATCGACTCTCTGGCGCGCGCCGACGGTTACTGTAAACGCCGAAGTCGTGGCATCCTTGAAGCCGGCGTGGCGCGCCGTGACAATATAGTCTCCGGGAGCAATGCTCGAGAATGTGTAGTCGCCCACGGCGTTGCTAACGGTGGTTTTCAAAAGGCCGGTGCTGAGGCTCTCAAGCGAAATCGGGACCTCTGGCACCACTCCGCCGTTGATTTCTTTTACGGTCCCGAGGATGCTTCCATTGTCGAATTGGGCATGCAGGACGGTGGCGGCAGTGAAAAGAACAATTATCCAGAACAGACTACGCAAAAACGACATAGGACTCCTTCGTAGGACTCTCCTGAGAATCGGAGGTCACTACAAATAGCAGACGATAGTACTCGGCAAATCTGACACCATAGTACTCGATTATCCGGATTATGCAATAGAAAAGTAGCTACGAATGCCATACGTCTCCGCCTGAGCGGCAATCATCTCTCAATGCATCAACCGTGAAATGGTCAAAAACGCACTATATTATGCAATTATTTGCACATGGCGATGGCTGATGAGGTGGGGCAGAGGCGGGCACATGGACAGTTTTGCTCAGGAATTCAGCAGCAGAGCGATGGATCCCTATGATTCCGGCCATCGCATTCGTCAATCCGAGCGTTTTCTGGTCAGCTTCGGACAGCACAGGAGAATCGTATCGCCCGGAAAGTCGATGGCAGGGTGAGACGCGTTACTTATAAGTTACCTTGGTTCGTAGCCTATGTGACTTATAGGGGATGCGGACGCTTGTCTTGGACGGTGCTTAACCGCCGCTCGACGGCGGGACTTGCCGAGATAGAAAGCTCCGGTTCCCTTTAGCGATAACACCGAGGATATCTTGTCTTCGCATGGCCCACCTTTCGGGCGGCCTGGTCAATCGGCTCGTTCAATGGCTCCGGTTGTGGGGACATCCCATCCCCTCTGTTTATGCCGTATCCAGCGATCCACACTAAATGCCGCAATTTGTGCAACCTGTAAGCGCCCAGGTTCATGTTACTTGCTAGTTAGTATCTTCTTATTACCAATGAGGGACACCGCGCGGTTACGAATGTGGCACCGGACTAGCCTTAAATTGGGATTGGCCTCACTGAAGCTTTTCGGGATAATGAGCCATTGTTGCTCTCAATATCGAGCAGCTTACACAGGCTCTGTGAGGAAGTTACCCCATGATGATTAAGGCAAGCGAAACCAGATTGGACAAGATTGCGACGCGTTTTGGCGCCGGAATCGTCACCTTGATGGTTGCTTTGGCAATGGTTTCAATGTCGCCTATGTCTGCCGCGGCACAGCAGAAGTCAAACATTGCCGGTGACTACGCTGGAACCCTCGGCCCCCTGCACATCAAGTTGCATCTGAAGGTTGATGCCGCAGGCACTGTGAAGGGTACTCTCGACAACCCCGATCGCGGTGCCATCGGCATCCGTTGCGCCAACTTTCAGGTTGACGGACAAACGTTTAGTTTCACAGTTCCCGCCGTAGCGGCAAAGTGGAAGGGGACTGTCGCCGCCGACGGTACTCTCAATGGAACCTGGGATCAGGGCAGTTCGCTTCCCCTCAACTTCGCCCCCGACCCGACTACCCTGACAGCCAAATCCTCCAAAACCGGAGACGCGCTGTAGGTTCAAGCGTTACGGAAAAAAGCCTCCGGCGGTAGAGATGCCTCATTGCGCAGGACGGCCGCCCCATCTCTGATGACCAGCTTGGCGCTATTGCCGGCCCCACGTTGCTTCCGCAATGTCCACGCGATCCTCGCCCCCGACCGCTCAGCCCATCCCCCGCCATCGCCCACTCCCGCATGGTGAGTTGAATTAGTTGCGCAGATCCAGCGTGCGATTCACCGCAGACTCCCTCAATCAACAACAAGATATCGGCAACAGTACCCTCGACCTTCTCATCTTCTCATAGCACTCGCCGGAAGTAGAAAGACCTAACCTCAGTGTTTTTCTGTAGTTAGGTCTCTTTATTGAATATCTTGAGATGTTTCTGGAAGAGGTCTATGGCGGAGAGCGAGGGATTCGAACCCCCGATACCCTTTCGGGTACGTCGGTTTTCAAGACCGATGCCATCAACCACTCGGCCAGCTCTCCGCAATTTTGAGGCTGTTCCGATTGTAAGGCCGAAAGCGCATTCCGTGAAGATTGTGCGCGAGTAACGGCGCGGACATCGGTTCGCCGTGAAAAAAGTTCACTTCACCTTCATCAGGGCTGCGGCAGCACCAGCACTTCCACGCCGCTGGCTGCGTCCTTTTGACGGAAGATTTGCTCGGTGGCCTTCTGAAACTCTTCCGGTTTGGCGTTGGGGATGTCTGTGAAAGTCTGCGGATTGCGGTCGGTGAGCGGGAACCATGAACTTTGCACCTGAATCATGATGCGGTGGCCGCGTCGAAAGGTATGGAAGAGGTCGGGCATGGTGAAGTTAATTTCTGCTTCTCTACCCGGCGTGAGCGGCTCGGGCTTCTCCCAACTGTTGCGGAATTTGGCGCGGAAGGGCTCCCCGCGCAGCAACTGCTGGTAGCCGCCCATGTGCAGCGGCGCCGCATCGACGATGCGCTTGTTGCCGTTCAAAGAGCTATCCGGATCGGGATAGTCCTCCGGATAAACATCGATCAGTTTCACGTCGAAATCGGAGTCCGTGCCGGAACTGGCGATCTTGAGTTTGGGCGAAATGGGACCGGCAATGGTCACGTCCTCTTCAAGTGGGTCGGTCTGGTAGACCACGACATCGGGCCGGGTGCTGGCAAATCGCTGGTCGTCCACCATATAGCGCTGAGGCACAGTGTCCGTGGTGTAGCCCACAAAGGGTACGGGATGGTTGGGGTCGCTCAGGTACTCGTCTACTCCCTTGGCCTCGGCAGGCGGGTCGAAGCTTAGCTTGCCGCCGGCGTGGAAGTAGAGGGTTTTAGGCTGAGCGGCCTTGGGAGGCCAGGCCTCGAAGCTGCGCCAGACATTGGTTCCGGTCTCAAAGACCACGGCCTTGGGCTGAGCCGCGCCTTTGCCTTTGAGGTAGTGCTCAAAAAAAGGAAATTGGATATTGCTGCGGAAGTACTCGCTGGTCTTCGCGTTGAACTGCACATCGCCTAAATGGTCGCCGTCACTGCGCGCCCATCCGCCGTGGACCCAGGGCCCCTCAACCAGCGTACTGGGCGTCTGCGGGTTGAACTTACCGACGGCGTTGAAGATCTTGTAGGGTCCGCTCAGGTCCTCAGCATCAAACCAGCCGCCCACCACCAGCACCGCACAATGCACGTTCTTCATGTGGCGGGAGAGATCGCGGGCCTGCCAATAATCGTCGTAGGTGTTGTGTTTGTACTGGTCGTTGAAAAGCCAGTTGGAGCCTTTCAGGTAGTTCTTGTCGAGGTTGGCGACGTTACCGGCCTGGAGATAGAACTTGTAAGTGTCCGTGGTGCCGAAGTCGAATTCGACCATGGGCTTTGGGGTCATCGGGTTCTGCTGCGGATGGAAGAAGGGCGCATAGAATCCGAAGTTAGCCGAGAGCATGAAAGCTCCGCCATGATACGTGTCGTCGCCCAGAAAGAGATCGGTCATGGGCGCCTGGGGGCTGGCAGCGGCCAGCGCGGGGTGGGAGTCGATGATTGAGGCCGAGGTATAGAAGCCTGGGTACGAGATGCCCCAGATGCCCACTTTTCCGTTATTGCCGGCGACGTGCTTGAGCAGAAACTCGATGGTGTCGTAGGTATCGGAGGAGTCATCAACATCTTGCGGAGATTTCTTCTCGTCGATGTGCGGCCGCATCTCGACAAAATCGCCCTCGCTCATCCAGCGTCCGCGCACGTCCTGATACACGAAGATGTAGCCGGCCTTCTCGAACTCGTCGGAGGGACCAAGGTGCGATGGAAACTGATCTTCGCCGTAAGGGGCAACGCTATAGGGGGTACGGCCCATCAGGAAGGGATACGGGCCGCCGGCAGCATCCTTGGGCACATACACCGCCGTGAACAGCCGCTTGCCGTCGCGCATGGGAATGCGGAACTCGTACTTGGTATAGTGGGCGCGGACATAGTCCTCCTGGGACGCGGCGGGGGCCGGCTGTTGTGCGCGGACAACGGTAAGCGCGAGGACAAGAATGGCCAGAACAACGAAAGGGAGACGGCGCGGTTTAGGCATCGGCTACAAGAACCTCCTAAGAAATCGAGAGTACCCCAGCACGGCGGTCAATCCGCTCCTACTCTCTTTATTCGCTCTACTCCTCACCCTTCTTCGACATAGCTGGCGGACTTTCCGGCTTCGTCAACGGCCTGGTGATGTCGTCGAGGTAGGCGGGCGCGGCATCCACGCGCTCGAGAGCCGGATAGCGCTCGCCATCGTGGTAGTCGAGCTCGACAGTGGAAACAAAGGAGTCAGCTTGCACGATGAGATGTATTGGCTCGGTATTGCTTTTTGCCCCGCGGATGGCGGCCTGTAGCGCATCGGAAGAAAAGATCTGCCCATCCACGGCGATGATCTTTTCGCCGGGGGCCAGGCGCGCCTTATCCGCGGGCGAGTTCCAGCGCACATCGCTAATGCTGCCGTCCATTCCGATGCGCAGGCCCATGGAAAACCAGCAATCCAGGCCCCTGCCCCGCGACTCTGTCACGGTATCAATCATTCGCTCTGAGGCGTTGGGCTTGTCTTTGAATACCAGCTTGTAACCGCCCTGTTCGATTCCAGCCAGGTCGGCGCGCGGATTGATCTTGCCCACGCGATCGTGCAGGAACGTGGCCCAGTCATAGGGGACGACGGCGTTCAGATCCTGGACGAGCTCATCGAAGTTATAGGTCACAATGAGCGGGCCCGTATTGCCGCCCTTGCCCAGAAAAATCTTCTGGAAGTTATCCAGCGACTTCTCGTTCTTCGTGAGTTTGCGGATGAGCGTGTCGGCGTCCAGCCATAGCAGCTCACCCTCTTGGTAGTAGTCCTGGTCGCGACGCCAGTTGGTCCATGCGGGGTTGCCACCGCGCAGAATGCTGGCGGCAACGGCTGTGTCTGTCGTGGTGCGCCACTCGCGTCCGGGCCGATAGTCGAGATTTGCAGCGGAAATGGCCAGCAAGTCACGATATTGGGCTTGTGTGATGATTCCCGAGCGCGCTGCAAGCACATGGCCGAGATACTGGGTCATCCCTTCGTAGACCCACAGCAATGCGCCTTGCTGCGCGGTGGCAAAGTCGGGCTGATAGAGGCCAACGGGACGGCGGTACTTGCCGTTCCACGAGTGGGTAAACTCATGCGGCAACAGATCGCCCATCGCTAACTGATGGGCATCGTCGGCATAGCCCTTTTCATCCACGCCGTTATCCGAGGACTGGCCGTGTTCCAGGCCGTCTTCGCCTGCCCCGTCTGCCAGCGTCAGCAGGAAGTGGTAGACGTTGTAGTGATGCGAGCTGTAAAGGGCGTCGGCCTCGCGCACCAGGTTGTTCAGTTCAGACAGCAGGACGGGACGCAAACTTGAATCGTCGGGATGATCGGAAACCACGTCGATGAAGTGCTTAGGCGTAATCTCGGGCGCCAGGGGAAACTCATGGAAGTATTGGCCGGCGATGACCGGCGAGTCCTCGAGCTGTTCGACGTTGGTAACGGCATAGTGAGTCGTGGAACTTGCAGCCGGGACCAAGTAGGGACCAGAGCCGATAGGAGTTAGTGCTGTACCGACACCCCATCCAGCAGGAACAATCAGTGACGGCTGAATGGGAATGTCGCGGACCGGCGTATTGGCCGGATAGAGCATCAGTTTTTCCCATTCGAGCACGGCTAGCTTCTGGCTGACGCGCATGGTAACGATGCAGTCAAGATGCGCATGAATCGTGGTCACGCCCGCGGGCACGACGAGGTGGAATTGGTACAGGTCCACGTCGTCGCGCCGCCACGGGATGGGCTGGCCATTGGCGGTAAAAGCCACGCCGGTGATCTCGTCCACCGGACCGGTGGGGCGATGGTCGCCGGGAATCCACTTCGGCGTTGTCAGGGTCAGCGGCCCGGCTGTGACCGGCAGATCAATCTCGGCGTGAAAAAGCTTGCGCGGCGCGTCGGATAGGTCGGCCGTGATTTGGATGGGGGCATTCTGGGCCAGCATGTGACCGAATGCGGCGGCAAGCAAGATGGTCGCGAGAGTCGGGTTCGTAAAGCGGAGCAGCCTGTTCATCGCCGGTTGGGTCTCCTGAGAATTTCAGAGTATCGCACCGTGCCGGGCTGGAGACGATTTTCGCAGCGCACTAGGAGGCTGAGGACAGAATGATAAACCGAACGCGGATGCGATTTTCTTATGCGCTGGGTGCCGGGCCGCGTTACCCTATATGCACAAATCCACAAACAGCCGCCAGCGTCCTCAAACGCCGGGACTGCACCTTTTTTTCGCTAAGAAGGAGAACCATGTCTACTGAGTACCGGAATTTCCTTGCTCTCTCGTACGAGGAGCTGGAAGAGCTCAACCTGGCAGCCAAGGCTGACCGCACCAACCGCACGGCAGCCCACGAGGTCCGCGAGAAGCGGCTGAAATACCTGACCGACGAGAAGCGGATCAAGGCCGTGACCGTGCTGTTCAGCGACCTGGAAGGCCGCTTGCACCTGCTCGACTACGACAAGAAGTTTCTGCTCGGCTCCTATGAGAACCTGACCTTCGACGGCTCGTCGATTCGCGGA
>Ga0302140_10002643_pt1 | contig 23128 bp, 24 predicted proteins | sample I_Bog_E1_1_FD_202095 | JGI IMG/M metagenome (GOLD analysis project Ga0302140, IMG submission 202095) | Peat permafrost microbial communities from Stordalen Mire near Abisko, Sweden - I_Bog_E1_1 | ecosystem: Environmental > Terrestrial > Soil > Wetlands > Peat | place: Sweden: Abisko, Stordalen... | reverse complement strand
ATGAATATTGACGGTTAGAAGCAATTCTATACTGTTCTTATAATTTCCAGTAATCTTTAGCATTTGTAGTTAGTTTAGATACTGGAAATTGATTAAAAACTAACTACAAAATTTATTATACGAGGAGCGTGGCATAGCCACATTTACTCCTTTTTAATCTTCAATTTGTGCATTCAGAAGTTTATTTTTTGATAAGGCACAATCAAATAAATAACAAGTCCATTTGCCAGCCTATTTTCCATCATGCTGCGTCGGCAAATTGACCTAATAGGCCCGCTATGAGGGCAATTCGTCTCCTTGCCTAATGAAAAATATTCATGGCAACCTTGGACCTGTTATTTGTTTTCAGGTGCCTAATTTAAATGATAAGGCAAACATTATCCCTACAAAAAACAATGTAGTAATTTGGTTAATGTTTCTAAAATCTGGACACCCTAAATGCTAAAAACTAACCCAGAAAGAATTATTGCAGGTATAGCTCTGAATGCGTTCTCAAATCTTAATTGTAAAAAACCTCTAAAAAAGAATCCTTTAGAAAAAGTAGTCATAAGAAGTGGTGCACACATTCCTACTAGTGCTATTCCTTTAATTGACAAATTATGTTTCATTTATAGCTCTCCCTTTATTTAATTTATAGTATACATATATTAAATATATTAAGTTATTGTATAATGGGTATAAAGTTTAAAGAATATCATAATCATATGGTAATTAAGTCTAGAAAATTATAGATTTCAATGATATAATTTTTATTGAAATGAGGTGTTTAAAACTTATGGCAAAGAAAACTAGCAGAAATACAGATATACTACAAGAAGCTAAAAATATAACTTCTCCTAAAATATATTCTTTATTAGTCAAGTTAGTAAATGAAAATAAAGAAGATTTAGCAGAAGATGTTTTAAAAATAGATTATTTATTAACGTATACAAATACATGCATTAAAGATAAGGATTTTAGACAGGCAAAAGATACAATGCAAATGGTAAAGAGCAGAATAGATAAGTTAATAGATAATGATGTTAATGTTGAATATTTAATGTATCTTTATGATGGAATTAACTCAAAAATATAGATTTTTGCAAGAATTTTATACATTTATAGATGTATAGCCACAATAGTGTTATAATAAATTAATCTTCATTAATTAATTAATTAATGACTAAATAAATTTGTAAAGTGAGAAACATAAATGAGATTTGAAGGCTTAGAAAAAACAATAAATAAATTAGATAATGATATTGAAGCTTTAAGAAGAGTTAAACAATACTTATCAAATAAAGATGAAATCAACGAAGTTAGTGACTTATTAAATAAGGAAAGACAAGTATATGCAGATGAGTTATATTTAGGTGATGCAGCAGTTTATGCAGAATGTATGGAACTTATAAAGGGATTGATGGATAAGGAATTAGGTAAGGAAGATCAATTAGAATTATTAGAAAAAATAAAAGAAATACATGGAAGAAAATCACCAAATGTATCTAAGAAAAGTCATGGGCTTAATGCATGGCTTAAATTCCTTGATGTCCAATGTGAGTGGATTGAAAATTCAAATAGTGATTGGTCAACATTGATTATTAAAGGATACACACCAAGAATTAATAATTCAAATAAATAAATATATTAGTAAAGAACTCATATTATTATTTCTAAAAGATATGAGTTCTTTTAATGGAATTATTTTTTTACTAATACTTTTAGTATTTCACCAATGTAAATTGTGTGATAATCTTTATCAGGATAAATTGTTTCATCAAACTTTGGATTATCAAAGTTTTCTAATTTAATATCGGTATGATACATTTTTTTACATACGACAACCATTTTTGCTTCATCAAAATAAGTATTTTCTGCATCAAAAATAGGAGTTAAGTTTGCTTTTTCCACCTTATTTACATCTCTTCCAGAAACACTTCCACAAATACTTAAAGATTTTTTATAATCTTCCTTAAAGAAGGACAATGTAAAAGTGTCGTTCGAATCTATAAATTGTTTTGTATAGCGACCTGGTCTAATGTAGATTGTAGCTGAATTTTTTCCCCAGAATACACCTAAACCACCCCAACTTGCGGTCATGGTATTAAATTCACCTTCAGTGCCTGCAGTAACTAATAACCATTCATCACCAATAAGTGCGAAAGGATTCATGTTTAACTTTTTAATTTCAATTTCTTTAAATGACATGTACATACCTCCGTCTAATAATTTATATTAATTTTAAACCTATTGTAATAAAAGTACAATTATCAATGTTGAATTATCAATTACCAATTATCATTTTAGGATAAATTCTCTTGGAAATCCAATCTATTAATAGATTATTTATAATGTAGAATATTTGCCACACTATATATATTAAAAGTTACTTTCTTAAAAAATCTATAAGAGTTTTTGCTGCTATAGATAGATTGGAAGAATTTTTATAAATAACACCAATATATCTAGGTGGAATAGGATCTTCTAAAGGAAGCTCTATAAGAGTTTTATTTTCTAAATCACTATGTAAAAACTCTTTTATAACAGAGGTAATTCCAAGTCCTATTTTTGCACATTCAATTAAAAAATCCATATTACTAGCCTCAATATCTGGAGTGATACTTAGACTTTGCTTAGCAAGGTAATTATCAATAAATTCCCTTGTAGCATTAGGATTTTCTAAAAACATGAAAGATCCTTTGGTAAATATATCGTTTATAGACTTTAAATTTAGATTTTCTACATAGCTATTACTAGCCACTAAAATATCTTGTATTTGCCAAAGCTTAATAAATTCAAGATCAGCTTCATTTGAAGTAGTACCAATAATACCTAAATCTAATTTCTCTTCCTGCACTAATTTTATTGTATCAAATGTGGGCTTATTTATGATCTTAATTTTAAAATACGGGTATTCTTTTATGAATTCTTGAAATTTAGGTAAAAAGTAGCTTTTACCTATGGTAGTACTTACACCTAAATTAATATTACCCATTTCTTTATTTTTGAGCTTTTCTAAAATATTTTCGCCTAAACTAAATTCATCAAAGGCATTTTTTATATGATTAAATAATATTTCTCCTTCTGGTGTTAGAGCTACACCTTTAGAACTCCTAGAAAATAGAATCACATTAATAGAATTTTCTAAGGTCTTAATAGATTTACTTACGGCAGGCTGCGAAACAAAAAGAACTTCAGCCGCACGAGAAATATTCTTGCAATTAGCAACTGTAAAAAAGACTTTATAAAGATTTAAATCAATATTCATAATATAACTCCTGTTTATAGCATTCATAACTAATATATATTTTCATTATACCTTAAGAAAGGGTAGAATGGAAATAAGTTAAAGAAGATATTTAAAGATTTAGATATGTTTTAGAAACATGTTGTCATCATTATAGATTTGTTCTGTGAGCTAAGGAATTGAACTTACGAACATCTAAACATAACAACACTATATTAAAACATAGCTAAAGATTAAAAATAAATAAGAAAGGAAGAATATATTATGAAAATTGGAGTAATGGGAATTGGTGCTATTGGTGGATATATTAGTGCTATGCTTTGTAAAAGTAAAGAAAATGTTTATGTTATAGGAAAAGGTGAAACATTAAACATTATAAAAGATAATGGAATTACTTTAAAAAGTGAAGTAGATGGAAACTTTGTGGTCTTTCCAACTCTTGTAACTGAAAATGCAAATGAAGCTGGAATTATGGATATTATATTTGTATGTGTAAAAGGGTATTCTTTAAAAGCAGCAGCTAGAGCGATTTCATCTATGGTTGATGATCACACATTAGTTGTTCCTATCATTAACGGAGTAAATGGAGGAAGTAAATTATATTCTTATTTAGGAAAAGGTAAGGTAACAGAGTCTATAATGTATATTAGTTCTAAAGTTGAAGCTAAGGGAGTTATAAAACATACTAGTAAAAACACAAAAATTGTTATATCATCTAATATTCATCGTCCTATTCATAGGAGATATTTGGAAAGGGTTTATAATGTTTTAATTAAGGCTAACATTATGTGTGAAGTAAGAAAAGATGCAGAAGTTGCTGCATGGAATAAATATGTGTTTAATTGTGCCTTTAATATAACAGACTCTTATTATGATGTTAAAGTAAAAGGAATACTAGAAGATAGGATGAAATTTGAAACTTTCTGCAATGTGGCAAAAGAATGTGAAGAAGTTGGAAGGACTAAGGGAATTAATCTTCCAAAAAATATTTATGAGAATTCAATTAATACTCTAAAAAACTTATCAAAAAAGAGTATAAGTTCTATGCATAAAGATGTATCTTCTGGAAAGAAATTTGAACTTGAGTTATTCTGTGGAGAGCTATGCCGTATGGGAAAGGATGTCGGAGTACCAACACCTTATACTCAAAAAGCTTATGAAAAGCTTAAAATTTTACAACCTATGTAAGTTGAACTAAGATTCAGATTAAGATCAAACCTCACATAAATCAAGTTTTACTTGATAATACAATAATAGCTTAACCTGCATTCTGTACGCATATTATTCAGGATATATATGGAAAAATTCTAAAGAATAAATATTCTTTAGAATTTTACAATTTTATGAGTTCTAGCATCTGCAGAGCTATCTTCAACATAAATATTGTCTTTAATAGTTTTACTAAATCCAATCTTTTCATCAAATTCTTTGTATAATAAAAGACCTGCATCTGATGTTAAATCGCCACCGTCAAAATTTATTTTTCTATTGAAATTTAGTGATTTTTCTAATAAACTACCCATATGAGACTCTCAGTTGTTAGTTGTTTTTTTGCAGATTAAATATAACAAATTTGAGTCTCATTTTCTATATCCTTTTATCATTTTTTAGGTGAAAGTTTAATATTTATAGAATTTAGTATTTTAGCCATGCAAAGCATGGCTTTTTATAGGTCATGAATAATCCGGGTTTATCATATGAAGTAAGACTTCAGATTTTAAGGCGGCTAAAAGTTTCTGCGGCTCACTTTAACCCCCAAGTTGGATTAAAAAACAAAAAAAGTACAGAACGTTTCAAAAAGATCTTTACATATAGATAAAAGATATCTAGACAAATTAACATTGAGAAAAGTATTGACCTGGAGTAGACTTAAGGGTCTATAATCTACCCGTCAGAAAAAATAAAATTTTAGAAAATTCATGGGGAGGTAGACAAAATGAAATGGTTGGCTTGGAAAAAATGTGTGACTTATTTATGACCAGAATTAGGCTACAGGTAGTATACTGTATATGTAAGAAATAAATAAGCCATGGTATTGGAGGAAATAGGATGGAACTTCGAGTTCTTCGGTATTTTTTGACTGTAGCGCGTGAAGGGAATATTACAAAGGCTGCAGAAATTCTTCATATTACTCAGCCAACACTGAGCAGACAGCTTAAGGAGCTGGAAGAAGAACTAAGAACAAATTTGTTCATGCGTGGTAAAAGACATATAACATTGACTGATGAAGGACTATTGTTTAATCAGCGAGCAAAAGAAATTATAGAACTTGCAGATAAAACAGAACGGGAATTCATGGAACAGAAAAACTTAATAGGCGGAGTTATTTCTATTGGCTGCGTGGAATCCATGGCAGCACTAGTTCTGCCTGAATTACTGGAAGCATTTTCAATGAAATATCCTCAGGTGCAGTATGATCTGTACAATGCATATGCAGACGACATAAAGGAGAAATTAGATAAAGGTCTAATAGATCTTGGCCTTTTGCTGGAACCAGTTGAGAGATCGAAATATGATTTTATCAGATTACCTCAGCAGGAAAGATGGGGTGTCCTTATGCAAAGAAGTGACGCTCTGGCACAAAAAGAATCTATTACATTAAAAGATATTTCTACGTTTCCGTTGATTATTCCAAAACGAACTATTGTGCAAAATGAAATTGCCAACTGGTTTGATGATGATTACAACAAACTTCATATTTTTGCAACTTATAACTTGCTTTCTAATGCAACCCTTCTAGTCGAGAAGGGGTTAGGATACGCAGTATGCCTTCAGGGAGCATTATCCATAAGAGATGACAGTGCAACTTGCTTTGTCCCGTTTACACCTGAACATACTACGAAAAGCGTACTTATCTGGCAAAAGAATCACATTTTCAGTTCAGCATCATCTCTTTTTATTCAAGCTGCAAAAATGCTTTTTAAGCATGATAAATAATAGATTATAAGTATTAGACATAATGAAAACATGGTGTTAACATTAATCCAGATAGAGGATTTTTATTATATGTAATATAAGTACTGGCAGTCGGATAATAGAATCGGAAATGTTGCAGTAGGAAATGATAAAGAAGTTTTACTGGATGCAATAACCCAGTGCATGCCATACATTGGATTCCCAAGAACGTTGAATGCAATTGCATGTGTGAATGAAAGCTTGCCGGAATAACTTTAATTTGAGAAAAGAAGTATGAAAAATTTCATACTTCTTTTTTAGAAAATAGTTAAGCAGACCTTGAAGTATCTGCTATTTAAAGCGAATATTCCATGTGCTACAGAAAACCAGAGGAAGAATTATTGCCAACGCTTTAAGAACTTGGCAAAAAAATCTTGAAGAAGATAACTTATAAAATAACGAAAATTGAGGTGTTTTTTATGTTTTCAAATCAGTCACTCAGAAAATTGATTATTCCCATATTCTTGGACCAGATTCTTATTATCACTGTTGGCATAATTGCTACCATGATGCTTTCCTATGCTGGCGAAGCTGCCGTTTCTGGCGTTTCGCTGGTGGATATGATAAATATGTTAATCGTTTATTTGCTGGCTGCGCTTACTACCGGTGGGGCTGTAGTTGTTTCTCAATATATTGGGAACAAAGATAGAGAACAGTCCTGCAATGCTGCAAGTCAGTTAATTACTATCTCTGCAGTTATTTCTGTTATACTTGCGCTGTTTATTGTTCTATTTCATAAACCATTATTACGTATTATCTTTGGCAATATCGAACCTGATGTTATGGAAGCTGCTATTACTTATTTTGTTATTTCTGCATTATCCTATCCGTTTTTATCCCTCTATGATTGCGGCGGCGCTTTATTCCGTTCTATGGGGAAATCTAGCGTCCAAATGATTGTTTCTATTATCATGAACGTGCTTAACTTGGTAGGAGATGCCATTGGGATCTTTGTGTTACATGCAGGTGTTACAGGCGTTGCAATTGCGACACTCATTGCTCGTGCAGTTGCTGCAGTGATTATCCTATACCTGTGTTTCAATAGGAAGAATGAAGTATTCATCCGTTTCTCTGAGATTTTCTCTTGGAACGGCAAAATGATTAGAAGAATCCTGAATATCGCCATTCCAAACGGCATAGAAAACAGCATTTTTCAATTGGGTAAAGTTCTTCTAATTAGTATTATTTCAATGTTCGGTACAGCTCAGATTGCTGCAAACGGAATTACCAACAGTTTAGTTATGATTGCAATTACCTTTGCAACTGCCATAAACTTAGCTATAGTTACTGTGACAGGTCAATGTATTGGTGCAGGGGATTATTCACAGGCTACCTACTACACAAAGAAACTTATAAAGCTTGCTTACATTGGAACTATATTTAGCAGTATAGCCGAAATATTGTTCCTTAAGTGGATCTTAAATATCTATGCTTTACCTGCAGAAGTTCGTCAACTGACTTATATCCTTGTTGTGATTCATAATTGTTTTGCAATGCTTATTTGGCCAATTTCCTTCACTCTAGCCAATGCACTTCGTGCGGCAGGAGATGTGCGATTTACCATGGTTATTTCAATAAGTTCCATGTTTATCTTCCGCATATCAGTTGCTTATGTTCTAGGAGTTATTTTTCACATGGGAGTTATTGGCATATGGATTGCTATGGGGATTGACTGGATGTTCCGTGCCATTGTTTATATTGCTCGGTATAAGGGGGGCAAGTGGAAGAATTTCCAGGTAATCTAAAGATTGTTTTAAAATATAATCAATAAAATGGAGAATGATACAGATGAGCAAAAGAAAAAGAAATTATTTTATGATAATTATATAAAAACACATTGTTCTCAGCATATTGATATTACAAAATATTTAAAAGATGTAGCTGATGTTTTTGAAGTAAAATTTCTTTTTTGGAAGATAGAAAACAGAAAATATATATTGGAAAGTGAGGATGAATAAAATGGAATATGTAAAACTTGGGAATACTGGATTGGATGTATCTAGGCTTTGTCTTGGCTGTATGAGCTTTGGTAATGCAGCGAAGGGGATGCATCAATGGGTACTTGATGAAGAGCACAGTCGTCCTATTATTAAAAAAGCCCTTGAGCTTGGTATCAATTTTTTTGATACGGCCAATGGATATTCAGGCGGAACAAGCGAGGAAATTCTTGGATGCGCTCTAAAGGATTATGCAAACAGAGATGAAATTATCATTGCCACAAAAGTTTATTTTCCAACGCATAAAGGTCCAAATAGTTTAGGTCTTTCTCGAAAAGCAATTATGAGTGAAATTGATAAAAGCCTTAAACGCCTCGGAACAGATTATGTAGATAATTATATAATTCACCGATGGGATTACAATACCCCAATCGAAGAGACCATGGAGGCATTACATGATGTTGTGAAAGCTGGGAAGGCAAGATACATTGGTGCTTCTTCCATGTCAGCATATCAGTTTCAGAAGGCGTTATATGTAGCTGAGAAAAATGGGTGGACCAAGTTTGTATCGATGCAGAATCATTATAACCTTTTATACCGTGAGGAAGAGAGAGAGATGCTACCACTTTGCATTGAAGAAAAAATCGGTGTGACTCCATATAGCCCACTTGCATCAGGAAGATTGACACGTGATTTGGCTGAAAAAACACATCGTTCCGAAACTGATCAAGTTGCAAAGGAAAAATATGATGCCACTGCAGATACAGATCGATTAGTGGTGGAGCGAGTTGCAGAAATCGCAGAAAAACGTGGCGTTTCGCGAGTTCAAATCGCACTTGCCTGGTTGCTACAGAAAGAACCAGTAACAGCTCCTATTATCGGTGCTACGAAAATGTCTCATCTCGAAGATGCGGCAGTTGCTGTATCAATAAAGTTAACACCTGGAGAAATTGCGTTACTAGAAGAATCGTATGTACCGCATCCAGTAACTTTTAGTAACGCAACTTTTAAGTAATTGTGGTGCTGCGATAGCTTGATATTCCGATATCTATATCGCCATAAGTCCTAATATCAAAAAAGGAGACGTTATGGTTGGAATCCGCAATGGGGGAGGAATATAACAATAAGAAAAAGCTCAATGACTGGCAGAGTAGCTTGTCATTCTTATAAAGAACTTCTAAAATCAGTTTTAAACATCGCCCGTAAGTATAGTACTGTAAGATTTGCACAAGAATATGTAGCAGAGTTGCTACATGAACTTAGAATGATAGAGTAAAATGAGAGAGAAGAAGGCATCTTTACCAACTTTATTCGGTAAAGATGCAATTTTTTCATTTTTTGTGGGGCTTGACTTAGAGTTAACTCCAAGGAGTATAATATTTAATAAAGGAGACAAAATTGTATGACAATTACAAAAGTAAGTAAAAAATTTAATCTTTCACAGGATACACTCCGCTATTAGGAACGCATCGGACTACTTCCTGGTGTAAATCGAAATAAAAGTGGAATGAGGGATTATATAATATAACTAATATATTTATTGGATTATAGGAAAGGTGATGACAATATGGTAAATGTTACATTGGGGAGAACAGGAATAACAGTAAACAGAAATGGATTTGGTGCTCTTCCAGTTCAACGTGTTTCTAGCGAGGAAGCAGTAAAGCTGTTAAGAAAAGCTTATAATAATGGTATTAATTTTTTTGATTCAGCAAGAAGTTATACTGATAGCGAGTATAAAATAGGTCTTGCCTTAAGTGATGTTAGGGAGAAAATAATTATTGCAACAAAAACACCATCTACTACAGCTCCGGGATTTTGGCGTGATTTAGAAAATAGCCTTACTATGCTTAAAACAGATTATATCGATATTTATCAGTTTCATAATCCAAGCTTTTGCCCTAAACCAAATGACGGAACAGGACTTTATGAGGCCATGATAGAGGCAAAAAATCAAGGCAAAATTCGATTTATAGGCCTTACGAACCATAGACTTCCAGTAGCTATAGAAGCTGTTGAATCAGGACTTTATGACACTTTACAGTTCCCATTTAGCTATCTTGCTGATAAAAAAGAAGAGGATTTAGTAAATCTATGTAAAGAGAAGAATGTCGGTTACATCTGTATGAAGGCGTTGTCTGGTGGACTTATAACAAGAAGTGATGCTGCTTATGCATATCTTTCTCAGTTTGACAACACCTTACCTATTTGGGGAGTTCAACGAGAAAATGAACTCGATGAATTTATTTCTTATATAGAAAATCCTCCTGTAATGACAGCTGAGATTAAAGAGTTTATTGATAATGAAAGAAAAGAGCTTGTAGGTGAATTCTGCCGTGGTTGTGGATATTGTATGCCATGTCCAGCAGGTATAGAGATTAACAACTGTGCAAGAATGTCTCTACTTCTTCGCCGCTCCCCAGCTGAAGGACATCTTACAGAACAAGGGCAAGCTAAGATGAAAAAAATTGAAGATTGTATAGAGTGTGGAAATTGTAAGGCTCATTGCCCTTATAGTCTTGATACTCCTAATCTTTTGAAGAGAAATTATGAAGACTATAAAACATTTTTAAAAAATAGAGAATAGAGAATCAAAAATAATTTATAATCGAACTTAAAGAGAGGAATCTAGAAGATTAATTAGATGACTTAAAAATCCTAAAGAAACATCATTCTATAAATTTCTTTAAATAGATTGGAAAATCTAACATAGGCAGAGATAATAAATGGCATTCAGTGAAAAGTAGGAATAGATAAAAAATAATTCTAAGTTACTGATTTAACTGATATATAATGATCATTTTATTATATAACTTAATTTATTAAGGAGGAGTTAATATGTTATACAGAAAATTAGGAAAGACAAATGAAAAGGTCTCAGCTTTAGGTTTTGGATGCATGAGATTACCTATTATTGATGGAGATGTAACAAAGATTGATGAGGAAAAGGCTATAGAAATGATCCATCATGCAATTGATGAAGGTGTTAATTATATAGATACTGCATATCCTTATCATGGAACTGGAATGGCAAGTGGCGGAGAAAGTGAACCATTTGTAGGTAGAGCTTTGAAAGATGGGTATAGAGAAAAAGTTAATTTAGCTACAAAGCTTCCTAGTTGGTTAATTAAGACTAGAGAAGATATGGACAAATATTTAAATGAACAATTAGAACGTCTTCAAACAGATAAAATAGATTTTTATCTAGTGCACGCTTTAACTAAAGGTGGTTGGGAGAATTTAAAGAAATTAGGAATAGATGAGTTTTTAAATTCAGCAATTAAAGATGGAAGAATAAGATATGCAGGATTTTCCTTTCACGATGATTTAGATGTATTTAAAGAAATAGTTGATTATTATGATTGGTCATTCTGCCAAATTCAATATAATTATCTAGATGAAAATTTCCAAGCTGGAACAGAAGGATTAAAATATGCAGCAGATAAAGGTTTGGGAGTTGTTATTATGGAACCACTTAGAGGTGGAAAGCTAGTTCGAGATCTTCCAGAAGCAGTTACAAATGCTTTTGAAAAAGCGGAAATTAAAAAATTTCCAGCTGAATGGGCCCTAAGATGGGTATGGAATCATCCAGAAGTATCTGTAGTACTTAGTGGTATGAACGTAATGGATCATATCAATGAAAACTTAAGAATTGCGAGTGGAGCACTACCTAACTCACTAACAGAAAAAGAATTAGAAATAATGGATACTGTAAAAAAAGCATATAGTGCAAGAACAAAAGTTAACTGTACAGGTTGTCAATATTGTATGCCTTGTCCAGCAGGAGTAAATATTCCTAAGAACTTTACTCAGTACAATCAATATCACATGCTTGTTACACCACAAACAGAAGGAGAACTTAAGGCTCACTATAATATCTTTGTAGATGTGTCAGAAAAACCAGATAAATGTGTAGAGTGTGGTAAATGTGAAGGGCATTGTCCACAAGGAATTAAAATCCGTCAAGAATTAAAAAATGTTAAGGCATTATTTGCATAGACATAAATCAATATAAATATATTCCAATGTGGTAAAATTCTGAGCAATATATTCTAAAGAATTTTACCATATATATGGTTAAGAATACAAAGTTAAGGAATTTACTCAGTAATACAAATAATTTTTAAAACATTTATTTTAGTAAATTAATTGATAAAAAAATTAGAAAAGTGCTTGACTTGAAGTCAACTCTAAGGTGTAAACTAATGATAAAGAGTCATGAAAGGGGAAATAACTTTATGCATATACCTGATAATTATTTAAGTCCTTCAACTTGTGCTACTTTTGGAGTGGCTATGTTACCTATATGGAGAAGAGCAAGTTTAACGGTAAAAGCTGAAATAACAAGACAAAAAATGCCTCTTCTTGGAGTAGCAGCGGCCTTTTCATTTTTAATTATGATGTTTAATGTACCTCTTCCAGGAGGAACTACAGGACATGCCATTGGAGGAGCTCTTATTGCTATTTTGCTTGGACCTTATTCTGCTGTTTTTGCAGTTACTATAGCTCTTGCAATTCAAGCATTGTTTTTTGGAGATGGGGGGATTTTAGCATTAGGAGTAAATTGTTTTAATATGGCTTTTATAATGCCATTTACAGCATTTTATTTATTCAAACTCACAAAAAAATTATTTAAAAATCAAAAAGGAGAATATATTGCATCTTTCCTAGGTGGTTATATTTCTGTTAATGTGGCAGCTTTATTTGCCGCAGTTGAGTTTGGTGTTCAACCATTACTTTTTAAGGATGTTTCAGGACTACCACTATATAGTCCATATGGTTTAGCTGTATCTATTCCAGCTATGATGATACCTCATTTATTAGTAGTTGGAATTTTGGAAGGAATAATAACTGTAGGAGCATATAGCTATATAAAAAAGGCATCACCAGATGTAATATACAAAGGAAAAGTAAGCAAAATGAAATATTTCTACATTATAATGGGAATTCTTATTTTAGCCACTCCTTTAGGACTTTTAGCAAATGGAACTGCCTGGGGAGAATGGGGTTCAGAAGAAATCAAGAATCTTTTAGGATTTGTACCTAAAGGATTGGAAAAAGGATTTCAATATAACTCTCCATTTAAAGACTATAGTTTTGGATTTTTAAATGAATATTTTGGATATATTTTATCAGCATTAGTTGGAGTAATAATAATCCTAATAATCTTTAAGGTTTTAGGAAAAATAAATTTAAAGAGAAATATAAAAGGAGATTAAATGGTTCCAGAATGGCTTTTAGTAAAAGATAACTACATTCCAAAGGAAGAAAAAAACTTATACATTGAAAAGAGTATTTTTTCTTTAATTAAGATAATTTCGATAATTAGGCAAAATAAAAATCAAGATAAATTAGTTTATTCCATAAATCCAACCTTAAAGGTTGTAAGCATTATAGTAATGATATTGTGTGTATCTATTTCAAGAAGCTTTATTTACCTATTTATAATAGATATATATATGTTAATTAATTTTTTTCTTATGGAAAAGAAATTGAGGAAAAGGGTACTGTTAAAAAGTTTTATATTTCCTTTAGTAACGTTAATAGCATTAATACCATCTATGCTTTATGGAAATATATATAATAGTTTATTAATTTTCCAAAAATTAATTATAACTATATTACTTATGAATTTATTATCTCATAACACTAAATGGAGTGAAATTAGCAAATCATTAAAATTTCTATTTATACCAGATATGTTTATATGGATTATGGATATAACCATAAAATATATTGTTCTTCTAGGCGAACATTCTATTAACCTGTTATTTGCATTAAAACTTAGATCAATTGGTATAACTTCTAATAAATATAATTCGCTCACAGGAATTATGGGAAATTTATTCATAAAGTCTTATAAAATGAGTGAAGAGATGTTTCATGCTATGGAATGCAGGGGCTTTATAGGAGAATATACTACAAAAGTAAATTTAAAATTAAAGAAAATGGACTATGCATATTTGGCAATAAATATACTTTTGGTTAGTTTGTTTATATACTTTTAAGCTACTATTTTCTTTCTAGTGCCTTACTAAAAAATACGAGGAGAATTATTGATGATAAAAGTAGAGAATATTTCATTTACATACAAGAATAAAATAGCTCTTGATAATGTAAATATCAATATAAAAGAAGGAGAATCTATAGCCATTATAGGTCCAAATGGAAGCGGAAAGTCAACCTTTTTAAAACTATTAAATGCCATTATTTTTTCAAGCAAGGGCAAGTATATATTTGATAATACTGAAATAAATGAACATGCATTAAAGGATACTAAGTTATTAAAACTATTTCATAAAAGATTAGGATTTGTATTTCAAAATTCTGATGCCCAGCTATTTTGTTCTACTGTCTTTGAAGAAGTGGCGTTTGGACTAATGCAAATGGAACTACCAGAGGAAGAAATAAATAAAAGAGTAAGTGATTGCCTTAATCTTCTTAATATAGATAAGCTAAAAGATGAGCATCCCTACAATTTAAGTGGAGGAGAAAAGAAGAGAGTTGCAATTGCTAGTGTTTTAGCTATGAATCCAGAAGTAATAACTTTAGACGAACCAATGAATGGAATAGATCCAAAAGGAAAAAGATTTTTAAAGCAACTCTTAATAGATCTAAATAAAAGTGGTAAAACTATAATTTGTGCAACTCATGATTTTGAATATATAGAAGGTGTTTTTCATAGAGCTATTGTATTTTCAGAAGATCATAAAATAATAAGAGACGATAAATATGAAAATATTATAAGTGATCAAGATTTTCTAAGAGAATATAACATTATATAGATACGCAGAGTTAAACTCTACTTATGCATATAATCCCCAAAATAAGAGGGCATGCATTTGTTCCGGTTACTGAAGATTTTGATGGGTGCTTCTAGGAGCACAAGTTGTGCCCAAAAAGCTTGTTTCAAAGACAAGCTTTGAACAAGCACATTTGGAACAACTTCTAATCCAAGAAGCACAGCCATCAAAATCTTCTAATGTAACACTCCACAAAAGCAAGCCCCCTTATTTCTAATTTTGGATATATATGCAATGTATAAGTATAACTTGGAATGCGGTATCTATAGAAGTTACTATCTTCTGAATTGATGGTAGCGTTAGAACAGCTAGATATAAGATAAGGTACTATTTGTATAAAAGTGAATTTATAAGGAGTGATAAACATGAAGATTTTATATTACGATTGTTTCAGTGGAATAAGTGGTGATATGAATTTAGCGGCACTAATAGATTTAGGAGTTCCTAAAGAGTATTTAATGCAAGAACTTTCAAAAATGAACTTAAATTCTGAATATGAAATACAAATTGAAGGGTCTACAAAACTTGGAATAACAGGAACTAGGGTAGACGTTATATTAAAAGATAAATTTGATGATAAGACACATATTTCAGAGCAAGCTTTACATGGGCATAATCATGAACATACTTATGAGCAAGCCCACGAACATTCTCACGATAATAGTGATGACCAGCAGCATCATGATGAAAATAATCATAGTCATGAACATACTCATGAGCACTCTCATCATAATAGTAATGATGAGCACCATCATGATAGAAGTAACCATAACCATGAACATAGTCACGAAGAGCAGGTTCATAATCACGAGCATCATCATAGAAACTTGAAGGATATAGAGGAAATAATAAATTCAAGTGATTTAAGTGATAAAGTTAAAAAACTTAGTTTAGATATGTTTATGAAGGTTGCAGAGGCAGAAGCAAAGGTTCATGGAAAAACTTTATATGAAGTACATTTTCATGAGGTAGGAGCTATTGATTCAATTGTAGATATGGTGGGAGCAGCTATTTGTTTAGACTATTTAAAAGTTGATAAAATTATTGCATCTCCAGTTCAAGTTGGAGGTGGATTTGTTAAATGTGCTCATGGCCTTATGCCAGTTCCAGCGCCAGCAACAGTAGAAATTTTAAAGAATATTCCTATAAATACTGGTATAGTGCAGTTTGAGACGACCACTCCTACTGGAGCAGCAATACTCGCAACAAACGTTGAAGAATTTACTCAAAAGGTTGATTTCTCAATTAAAAAGATTGCATATGGAATAGGTCATAGAGATTTAGAAATTCCAAATGTCTTAAGAGTATATTTAGGTGAGAAGGAAAGTTCTGAAATAGTAGAAGAGCAGTATATACTTGAAACTAATATAGACGATATGAATCCAGAACTTTATGGATATGTAGAAGAAAAACTTTTTGAAGTAGGGGCTTTAGACGTATTTAAAACACCCATATTTATGAAAAAGGGAAGACCAGGGATAAAATTAAGTGCGTTAACTAATGAAAAAGTTGAAAAGGATGTTTTAGATGTTATTTTTGAAGAAACTACTTCAATAGGTGTTAGAAAATACAAGGTTGAAAAAATAATGCTAAATAGAGAGTTTTCAAAAGTAAAAACAGAGTATGGAGATATTACAATAAAGAAATCTTATTATAAAGGGAATCTAGTGAAATATAAACCAGAATATGAAGAATGCAAGACTATAGCAAAAGAAAAAAATATATCTATAGATAAGGTATATAAAGCAGTTTATCAAGTGAAACTTGATTCAGGTGAGGTTTAATCCTCATCTGAATCTTAGTTGAACTTATAGCCACAAGGGGCACAATGTCCAGGAGCGTGCAGCCGTTATCGCGCACTTAAGCAGATAAGTGAGGGTCCAAATCTTGTATTTGGGTACTCGAACTTAGTTAACTCGTGCATACGAGTTAACTTCCTTAAAAAATGATTTAGTGTGAATCGATTACTCATCTGACTTTAGGAAGAGGAGTTTCATATATACGTGGGAGTGTTACGGATGCTAGCTATCGGATCAACAAGATTTAAATTAATGTTATGGGTGAGAGGCGGAAAGATAAATGATAAACAATGAAAAGTATAATGAATTAATAAAATATCTCAAAGGTTTAGGAAAAGTGGTTTTAGCATTTTCAGGAGGGGTAGATAGTACTTTTTTACTTAGAGTAGCTAAAGAAGCTCTTGGAGATAATGTAAAAGCAGTGACAATCTTATCACCATATATTCCAAAGTGGGAAATAGCAGAAGCAAAGGAACTAGTTAAAGAATTAGGAGTGAAGCATGAAATTATAGAAGCTCCAATTATTGATTCAATTAAATTTAATCCAGAAGATAGATGTTATCTTTGCAAAACTGCAGTGTTTAGTATGATATTAGATGTAGCTAAAAAACAAGGATATGATTGTGTAATTGATGGAACTAATTTTGATGATATAAGTGATTATAGACCAGGGCTTAAAGCGCTTCAGGAATTAGAAGTAAAAAGTCCACTTTTAGAATGCAAATTAACTAAAGCAGAAATAAGAGCTTTTTCTAAAGCATTAGGACTTAATACTTGGGATAAGCCAGCATATGCTTGTCTTTTAACTAGAATACCATATGGAAATGAATTAAAAGTAGAAGATTTTGAGAAGATTGAAAATGCAGAAAAATATATGATGAGCATAGGTTTTAGAGCAATTAGAGTTAGATGTCATGGGGATTTAGCTAGAGTTGAAGTGAGTAGAGATGATAGAAGTAAATTATTTAATGAAGAGCTTTTAGATACTATTGCTAAAAATATAAAAGAATGTGGATTTAAATATGTATCTTTAGATCTTCAAGGATATAGAGTAGGAAGCTTCAATGAAACTATAATGGGAATTTCAGATGAGCAAAATTAAGTGAAACTTGATTCATATGGGGTTTGATCCACATATGAATCTTAGTTGAACTTATACCCTCAAGGGGCACCTCGTCCAGGAGCGTGTAGCCGTTATCTCCCACTTGTAGAAGTGGGAGTGTTACGGATGCTAGCTATCGGATAAATAAAAAGATAGCTAAGAATAAATTAAAAAGATATAAGAAAAAGTAAATAAAAATCTTAGGAGGACAAAACTAGTGGATAAAGAAGAAATTAAAGTTTTATTGGAAGGTGTTAAAGATAATAAAATAAACATAGAAGAAGCTCTTGAAAAATTAGAAGATTTACCTTTTAAAGATTTAGGTTTTGCTAAAATAGATAATCATCGAGAGCTTAGAGTTGGTTATCCAGAAGTAATATATTGTGAAGGAAAGACAGTAGATCAAGTTAGAGATATTGTTAAATTTATGATTACGAAAAATAATAATATATTAGGAACTAGAGCTAATGAAGAAATGTATAATGCAGTAAAGGAAATATGTGAAGAAGCAGAATATAATAAACTTGGGCGAGCAATAACTATTAAGAAAAAGGAACAACCTCTTACAGATAGTTATATAGCGATTGTTGCAGCAGGTACTTCTGACTTACCTGTTGTAGAAGAAGCATTTGAAACTGCTAAAATATTAGGAAATAGAGTTGAAAAAATAATTGATGTTGGTGTTGCTGGTATACACAGACTTTTTTCAAGATTAGATGTTATTAGAGGAGCAAAAGTTGTTATAGTTATTGCAGGAATGGAAGGTGCTTTGGCTAGTGTTATAGGCGGTCTTGTGGACAAACCTGTAATAGCAGTTCCGACAAGTGTTGGTTATGGAGCAAATTTTGGAGGAATTTCAGCTTTATTGTCAATGTTAAATAGTTGTGCTAGTGGTGTAAGTGTAGTAAATATAGATAATGGATTTGGTGCAGCTTATAATGCTAGTATAATTAATAAGCTATAATATATATGACTTCTAATTAATTCTAGAGGTTGTTCCATTTTTGCTTGTCCTGAGTTTGCCTCAGGAGCATGCAGAAATGGGTGCAACCTGCCATTTAGATGCTTCCAGCGAAATTTTCTTAGTCCTATGGAATAAATATGTATCGAATTTCGGCAGATATACGCATAAACTTAGTTTTCACCATGAGTATCTATATTGAATCATAAGGAACTATAATTATTTGGATGTTATTAGCTTGCTCTAAAAACTTATTAGTAGTAGATCCTCTAAAAAGTCTTTGAAGTTTAGTACGTTTTGGATGTCCTATAACAAGCTTGGTTACATGTTTTTCATGAGCAAATTTTAATAAGGCTTTAGAAACTGAAGTTCCTTCTAATTTTATAACGGTACCATTAAGCTTTTCAGATAATTCTATATTACTATTAAGCCCGTTGATTATTTCAGGTGTTTCTTTAGGAGACATGAAATGAGTACACTTAACATAAACAACATACCAAGGACATTTATAAGCTTTAGCTAATCTGGCACCAAATCTTATTAATCTTTTAGATTTTGGATTAGAGGAAATTGACACCATAATTTTCTCAGAAGTATACCAGTTATCATGAATATCATGTTTATTTTTATATTTCTCTAAATCTTCATCAACTTCATCAGCAATTTGCCTTAAGGTTAATTCTCTAAGAGCGTTAAGGTTACCAGCTCTAAAAAAGTTTTTAAGAGCAGATTCTATTAGATAAGGTTTGTATATATTACCTCTTTGCAATCTTTTTCTTAGAGCTTCTGGGGGCATATCTATAACAACTACTTCAGCATCAGCAATAATGTTGTCAGGAATAGTTTCATGAACACTTATACCTGTTATTTGTTTTACAATGTCGTTAAGACTTTCTACATGTTGAAGATTAATAGTTGAATAAACATTAATACCAGCATCTAATATTTCCAATACATCTTCATATCTTTTTTTATTCTTAGATCCAGGAACATTAGTATGAGCTAGCTCATCAACTAATACTAACTCAGGTTTCCTTTCTATTATAGATTCTACATCCATTTCTTTTAATGTAATTGAATTATAGGTTATCTCTTTTAAGGGGATCGTAGGTAAGTTTTTAAGTTGCTTAATTGTCTGTTCTCTTTCATGACTTTCAAAATATCCTATAACTACATCTTTTCCACGTTCAAATCTTCTATTAGCCTCAGTTAACATGGTAAAGGTTTTACCTACTCCTGGGGCATATCCTAAAAATATCTTAAGATTACCTCGAGTTTGTTTTCTATATTCTTTTAATGCTTCTTCAGGGGAAATTCGTTGTTTTTCTTCAAAGTCCATATAAATCACCTTATTTCAAATTTTTTAATTCTTCAGAGAATTTTTTGAATAAATTTCCTTTATCAATTTGACCTTTTGATATTAGTAAATCACCAAATTTTCTATAAACTACAGGATCTGTGGAAATAATATTATTTGATAAATCCATATCTTCTTTAATTGATTTATTATTATCTAATTGGTCAAGAAGAGATTGTTTATTATAATCAGGAAATATTTCATCTAGTATTTTATGTATTGTATTAGCGGTAAATGGTTTTTGAAGATAAGCTATTGCACCAAGTTTAGTAGTTGTGACTGCATTTTTTATTGTTGCAAAGGCAGTCATTATTACTATATTAAATTTATAGCCATCTTTTCTAATTTGTTCAAGAAGAGCAGTACCACTCATTATTGGCATTTTAATATCAATAAAGGCAATGTCAAAATCTATAATAGATATTAATTCTAGTGCTTCACTACCATTACTAGCACAATGCACTGAAAATCCTGAATCTTTTAAACAATGAGATAATAGAATTCTAATATTCTTTGTATCATCAACTATTAATGCAGTTTTCATAAGAAATCCTCCTATATTATTATCACTAAATTTATACTACTTTAGATTAATTTTTTTATCAATAATAAATACTTTGAGTAAAGTAGATTATATTAACAAAAATCTTCGAATTAGGAAGGAGATTTAAAATAACAGTCAAAGAAAGTATGGATTATAAATTAACAAAGTATTATGGGCGTTAGATAATGTACTATAAGGTATAATATAATTTAACAAGTATGTTACAGGCACGTGAAATAAAATAACAAGTAAAAGATGCGATGTATATTTTGCATCAGACAAAATAGACTAGCATACTGACTTGTTATTTTTTTGAATGTGCCTATAGGGGGGTAAAAATGATAAAGAGCATAAAATCTAAGATTTCTCTAATTTTAATAGTATTTATATCATTAACAATAGTAAATAGCTTTGTATCAATTAATTTTTTTAATAAATTACAAAAATCTATAGATTCAATAATGCATTCTAATTATGATAGCGTAGTTTATGCACAAAATATGAACGATTCATTAGAAAGACAGGATAGTTTAGAAATTTCTTTTATATTTGAGGATAATCTAGAAATTTCACCTGAGTATGAATTAAATAATACTAATTTCTCAGAGTGGTTAGGTAAAGCAAAAAATAATATCACAGAAAAAGGAGAACAGGAGGCTATAGATTTAATTGAAAAAAATTACACTGATTACATAAATAATGTAAGAATTTTAATAGATATTAAAAAAAATCAAGGAGATAATGAAGCAAGTAAATATTATTATAGTACCGTTTTTCCACTATTTAAAGATGTAAAAGAAAACTGCAATACTCTTTTAGATATTAACCAAAAGTCAATGATGAATATGAAGGAAAAATCAACAGAATTAGTGGATACAGCGAAAAAATTTACACTGGGAATCGCTGGAATGGCTCTTATAATAGGAATTTCTATAATAAGTTATTTACTCCGAAAGATTATACACCCAATTGAAGACTTAACAATTGGAATTAATAAAGTATCGGAAGGAAATTATGAATATACAATTCCACTAAAAAGAGGAAAAGAAATTAATTTTATATTTGATTGCTTTAATAACATGGTAGAGAAATTAAAAGAATATGATAGATTAAATGTAAATAAAATATTAAGGGAAAAGCAAAGAACAGAAGCAATAATAGAAAGCATCAAATCTCCAATAATAGTTACAGATGATGAGAATAAAATCATAATGCTAAATAAAGGTGCTGAAAGAGTATTTGATGTAAAAGAAAAAAAGGTTATTAATAGACAGTTTTTAGATGGGATTAGAGAAAAAAATGTGTTTAATATGATACAGGAGGCACGGAATTCCATTGAAGCGTATAAAGATTTTGAGGATATAGAACTTGGAAAGAATGAGGATAAAACATACTATAGAATAACAATAAGCCCTATTTGGTTTACTCAGAGTGAGAATTTAGGTGCTGTTACTATTATGCAAGATATAACTAAATTTAAAGAGCTAGATGAAATGAAAACAGATTTTATATCAAATGTATCACATGAATTTAGAACTCCTTTAACATCAATTTGCATGGCAGTTGGATTGCTTCTTGATAGAAATGTAGATATTAATGATGATGAAATGGAACTATTAACAATAATAAAAGAAGATAGTGATAAATTAGATAATTTAGTCGGTGAGTTACTAGATCTATCCAAAATAAAATCAGGAAAGATTGAGATGGATATAACAGATATGGATATAAATGAGGTTATATGTCAAGTAAAAAAAGCATTTAAAATTCAAATTGAAGAGAAGAATATAACATTAAATATTGATACTAATGGAATAGTAAGAAAAGCAAAAGGGGACATGAATAAAATATCGTGGGTAATAGCAAATTTACTTGGAAATGCTTTAAGATATACTAAAATTGATGGTACAGGAATTATAGAAATAAAAGCAAGAGAAGTAAACAATGCAATGCTAGTATCTATTTGTGATAATGGAGATGGAATTGCAGAAGAGTATCAAAAATTAATATTTGAAAAGTTTATACAAATAAAAGATAAGAATGGAGAGACAACTGGAAGTTCAGGTCTTGGACTTGCAATATGCAAAGAAATTGTAAAGGCTCATGGGGGAGAGATATGGGTAGATAGTGCTGTAGGAGAAGGTAGTTTATTTTACTTTACGCTTAAGTTAGGAGGAGCATTAGATGAAAAAGGTATAGGAACAAGTTTTGAAACTGTCTAATAGGAGAATTATATAATATAGATTCAATATGTGGAACTTCAACAAGAATTTTTGGATATAGGAGCTAAGATAAACTAAGAATGGGCTGAGCTTATCTTAATTAGGCACATTCAAAAAAATAACAGGTCCATCTGCCAGCCTATTTTCCATCATCCTGCGTCAGCAGATTGCCCTAATAGGCCCACTATGAGTACAATCTACTTCCTTGCCTGATGAAAAATA
>Ga0302140_10002638_pt1 | contig 23153 bp, 24 predicted proteins | sample I_Bog_E1_1_FD_202095 | JGI IMG/M metagenome (GOLD analysis project Ga0302140, IMG submission 202095) | Peat permafrost microbial communities from Stordalen Mire near Abisko, Sweden - I_Bog_E1_1 | ecosystem: Environmental > Terrestrial > Soil > Wetlands > Peat | place: Sweden: Abisko, Stordalen... | reverse complement strand
AACCGAAAAGAACACCAGATTATTGAACGTTTTATTAAGGAGGAGCCGCAAATTAAACCCCAGCAGAGTGATAAGTTAGATAATGAAAACAAAGCCAAGAAAAGCTCAGAAGACCACGATGAATTGATAACGGAGACCCTGGCAGCTATTTATACCGAACAAATGCTATATCATAAGGCAATTGCTTCATACAAAAAATTGATGTTGAAATTTCCGGAAAAAAGCCGTTACTTTGCAGACAAGATTGAACAGTTAGAAAAGAAAACCAATATATAAAAGAAAATGTATTTATTATTAATGATCATAGCCATTATCGTTTGCGCCCTGCTAGTGTTGATGGTTTTAATACAAAACCCTAAAGGCGGGGGCTTGTCATCAAATTTTTCAAGTTCATCCCAATTGATGGGGGTTCAAAAAACAGGTGACTTTTTGGAAAAAGGAACCTGGATACTTGCCATTACATTAATGGTATTATCGCTTGCAATTAACGTAGCCGTAAAAGGTGGAACTGAGAAGGTAGAAAATCCTCAGCACAACGAACAAATTGAAAAAGCATCAAAACCAGTAAATACACCGGTGGCATCGCCGGGTAGCTTGCCTACTATGCCGCCGCCTGCCACAACGCCTGGCCCCGTTAAGAAGTAAGAATTTTTAAATAAAATTAAAGCCCTGGAATTTTCCGGGGCTTTTTTGATGTCAAATTCTTACTGACATCATGACATTTTACATCAAAGTAAAAGTCAATTCAAAAATCACCTTTTTAAAAAATCTGACAATAAAACAGCAATTATATGCCAATTGTGGAGATAATAATTGATTGGCATAATTGATGAACGATCAAAGCAGAACTTAAATTCATTATAAAAATTAAATAATTGTATAATTATGTCGTTAAACATTAAACCTATCGGAGACAGGGTAGTGGTGGAAGCTGCTCCCGCCGAAACGAAGACCGCTTCAGGCATTTATATTCCTGAAACAGCCCAGGAAAAACCACAAAAAGGAACTGTAGTAGCCGTTGGAAATGGCAAAGTAGACGAGCCTTTAACCGTAAAAGTTGGTGATCAGGTTTTATACGGAAAATATGCCGGTACTGAAATTACCTATGATGGCAAAGAGTACTTAATAATGCGTGAAACTGATATTTACGCGGTTCTGTAAACAATTATTGAATTATTGAAGGAGTGAATTAGTGAATTTTTTAAATCACTAATTTGAAATAAAGCAAACCTTCAATCAATAATTCACTAAATCACTAATTCAAAATTAAAAACAAAATGGCAAAACAAGTTAAATACAATGTGGAAGCACGCGATGCCCTAAAACGCGGTGTCGATATTTTATCCAATGCGGTTAAAGTAACATTAGGCCCTAAAGGTCGTCATGTAATTATTGACAAAAAATTTGGTTCACCTGTTATTACAAAAGACGGTGTAACTGTAGCAAAAGAAATTGAGCTAAAAGATCCTATTGAAAATATGGGCGCGCAGATGTTAAAAGAAGTAGCATCAAAAACTGCGGATATCGCTGGTGATGGTACTACTACTGCTACCGTTTTAGCTCAGGCAATTGTTACTGCTGGTATAAAAAACGTGGCAGCAGGCGCTAATCCAATGGATTTAAAGCGCGGTATTGACAAAGCTGTAAAAGTTGTTGTTGAAAACTTAAAAGCGCAAAAAGTAGACGTTGGCGATGATTTTAGCAAAATAAAACAAGTAGCCTCTATTTCTGCCAATAACGATGAGCAAATTGGCGAAATGATTGCTGACGCGATGAAAAAAGTTGGCACTTCAGGTGTAATCACTGTTGAAGAAGCAAAAGGAACCGAAACAGAAGTTAAAACTGTTGAAGGTATGCAGTTTGACCGCGGTTATCTTTCACCATACTTCGTTACCAATTCTGAAAAAATGGAAGTGGAATTGGAAAACCCATATATTCTGATTTACGATAAGAAAATTTCTTCGATGAAGGAATTGCTTCCAATTCTTGAAAAACAGGTTCAAACCGGAAAACCGCTGTTAATTATTGCGGAAGATCTTGACGGCGAAGCATTAGCGACATTGGTTGTGAACAAAATACGTGGCTCGCTGAAAGTTGCAGCTGTTAAGGCTCCTGGCTTTGGCGACCGCAGAAAAGCTATGTTGGAAGATATCGCTGTTTTAACAGGCGGTACGGTAATATCCGAAGAAAGAGGGTACAAATTAGAAAGTGCTGATCTTTCAATGTTGGGACAAGCTGAAAAAATTACGATTGATAAGGACAACACAACCATTATTAATGGTGACGGTAACCCTGATACCATTAAAGGCCGGGTTAGTGAAATAAGGTCCCAGATTGAAACTACAACCTCTGATTACGATAAAGAAAAACTTCAGGAACGTTTAGCCAAATTATCTGGCGGCGTAGCCGTATTGTACATTGGTGCAGCATCTGAAGTGGAAATGAAAGAGAAAAAAGACCGTGTTGACGATGCGCTGCACGCAACCCGTGCTGCTGTTGAAGAAGGTATAGTTGCCGGTGGCGGTGTAGCTTTTATCCGCGCAGTCGATGCTTTAGTTAGCCTGAAAGGCGACAATGACGACGAAAATACTGGCATCCAGATTATTCGTCGTGCTATTGAAGAACCATTGCGCCAGATTTGCGAAAATGCCGGTATAGAAGGTTCCATCGTAGTTCAAAAGGTAAAAGAAGGTAAAGGTGATTTTGGTTATAATGCACGTACCAATAAATACGAAAATTTAATTGGCGCCGGTGTTATTGACCCTACAAAAGTAGGTCGCGTAGCTTTGGAGAATGCAGCATCAATTGCTTCTATGCTTTTAACTACTGAATGTGTACTTGCTGACGATCCGGATGATGAAAAAGCTGGTATGCCTCCAATGGGTGGCGGCGGCGGAATGGGCGGTATGATGTAAGCCCCCCGGCCCCCTGAAGGGGAGTCGAAATTATAAAGTCAGAAGTCCGAAGTCTTGAGTCAAAAGTTTTTTTAATAAGACTTCTGACTTGAGACTAAGGACTTCAGACTTAATACGAATCCCTGTCTGTTTAAACAGACAGGGATTTTTTTGTGTATATAGGCTTCATTCGTCATGGAAGGGTAAACAGACGGTCATCTATTAATCAAATGATTGATTAAGTATTTTTAGCGTTACAATTAAACCTAAATTTGAATAATTAATCAAACGATTGATTTCAGGCATAGCATTTGAATACACATCAGCATTATGAAACATCTGTCGCAAAAAACAAAACATTTACAAAGCCATATAGTTGAATGGCTATTTTTTAAAGGCCCGGAGTTATTTATTACCATATACGGGAACTAATTAAAATATTAACTTTGCTTCCCGATGAAGCTGGAAAAATTTTACGACGAGGCATATTACTGGTTAATAAGCCGCGGGATTAAGGGAGTAGCGGGGTTAATTATATTTTTTGCAGGCATTTGGCTTATAAAAAAAATTCGTTCGCGGCTCCGCAAGCGATTGGATAAAATCAAAGTCCATTCTTCTATACAACCATTTATTTTAAGCCTGGCAATCCCTGCCTTATATGTGTTGCTTGCGCTTTTTGTTATAGATATACTTGGTTTTCAATTAACAATATTTACTACAATTATCGGGGCTTTTAGCGTTGCTGCGGGTCTGGCGCTATCCGGTACATTTCAAAATTTTGCAGGCGGGGTACTAATCCTTTTGTTAAAGCCTTTTGAAGTTGATGATTACATTGCTGCACAGGGACAAGAAGGCATTGTAACTACAATACAGGTGTTTTATACGGTATTGTTAACGTTTGATAATAAAACTATTATTATTCCCAATGGGAAATTGTTTAACGAAGTTATTATAAACATAAGCCGTGAAGGGAAAAGAAGGCTGGACTTTGAGGTCAAACTAGCTTACGCAGCCGATGTCGATCATGCAAAAAAAATTATAGCAGAAGCTATTTCATCGATGGATAATATTTTAAATGACCCGCCTTTTAGAGTAGGTATTATTAGCCTTGAAGTGGATAGCATAAAGTATGCTGTAAACGTTTGGGTAAAATCAGAAAATTACCTGGCAGTTAAAATAGCGCTGTTGGAAAAAATTATTAAGGGCCTTGGTGCCGCTGGCGTCCCGTTCCCTAAAGCTGGATGATCATATTTTTTGTTTTGCGGTTGATTTTTAATCGTGATTGATTTGCTAATAATGCCCCTTTAATAAATAAATCAATATTTTATTTGTTTTGACTTCATAGATTATCCTATGCTTCCCGTTAATCCTTCTTGACCAATTTCCAGTCAAACTGTGTTTTAGCGCTTCGGGCTTACCAATGCCATCAAAAGGGTGTTGTTTCATATCAGCAAAAGCTGATGGATTTTATTTTGTACGGCTTTATTACCTGATTTTTACCAATAGTCAAAGTCTTCTTCAGCATCCGCTAATAGTTCTATTTCCATAGATTATCAACGGCTATTCTAACACCTTTACCTTCTTTTAAAGCTTTTTCACCCCGTTCAATTTTCTCAACAAAATCTTTTCCATAAAAGTTTATAGCTTTATCCCTCTCAGTTAACTCAGGTGTGTGACTTTTTTCAAATGGAACATCCAGAACTTTTGCGAGTTGCTCGAATAATTTAGCTTGTTGTTTATTTTTGGGATGTACGATCATTGATTCCATAATACAAATTTAAGTTTTTTCTCCTATATTTTTTGCCTCGCCTTAAGTTCCAGGTATTTATTGATAGTATTTATTGTTAAGTTTTCCGGTGTGGTTAAAATAGACTGTATGTTGTTTTTTGCCAGCTCTTTTACAATTAGTTTTTTATCATAGGCAAACTTTTCAGCGATTGTTTTTATATAAATGCCCTCAATGTCATCGGCTGGATTTTCACTTAGTTTTTTAAGTTCGGTATTTTCAAAAAACACTACCAGCAGCAAATGAAACTTTGCTATTCGTTTTAAATATGGAAGCTGACGTTGCAAGGCTGATAAACTTTCATAGTTAGTGAAAAAAACTACGAGGCTGCGCTGTTTTATTACACTGCGTATAGTGGTGTATAACAACTCCATATTTGTTTCCAGGTAGCGTGTTTTTTCCTTGTATAAGACTTCCAGAATTTTATTAAGCTGTACAGGGCGCCGGTCGGCAGGAATAACCGCACCAATTTTTTCCGCAACAGTGATCAGGCCAGCCTTATCTTCTTTTAATAAAGCAACATTTGACAAAACCAGGCTGGCGTTTATAGCATAATCCAGCAGGCTTAAACCCTCGAAAGGCATTTTCATTACCCTTGATTTTTCTATTACACAATAAACATGCTGTGATTTTTCGTCAGAATAGGTATTCGTCATTAAGCTTCCCCGCCTCGCCGTAGCTTTCCAGTTAATTGTTCGGTAATCATCACCCGGCACATAATTCTTTACCTGTTCAAATTCGAGGCTATGTCCCAGCCGTCGCATTTTTTTAATGCCTATTTCAGTTAAGTTGTTGGAGATGGCCATTAACTCATATTTGCGCATTTGCAAAAAAGAAGGATATACAGGCAACGTTTCGGTTTGGTTAAAATTATAGCGCCTCATAATAAGCCCTAACGGCGATTTAACAAATACCCTGATATAACCAAATTCATATTCACCTCGTTTTGTGGGACGGAGTGTGTAGTTAATCAGTTTACGCTGACGGGGTTTCAATACAGTTTTAAACCAGATATCCCTCTTTTGAAATTGAAAAGGTATTTCGTCGATAATACCTGCTTCTATGTTAAAAGGATACCAGTTTTCAATGTAAATACCCAGTTGGTTTTCATCACTATTGCTCAAACGTTCAGGGGCATGGCGCTTTGCAAATACCCCTTTTGAAATACTGTATAACTGAAAAATATCAATAAAAACTAGCAATACCAACGAATAGAAAGCCAAATCGGGTATTATGCCCAGCCATGGAAAAAAAAATGCGAACATAAAAAGCACTACGCAGCAACCTAAGCCGAAAAAAAGCCGGTTAGTTAAGAACAGGTTCTTATAAAATAAGTCAAATACTTTTTTCATGTTTTTTTGGCCTTTAGCCGTTAGCTTTTAGCCTTTAGCTACTCCACTCACTATATTCACCACTCACTATTCACCACTCACCTTTCACCATTCGCCTTTTACCCTTTCACCTTTCACCCTTTCGCCTTTCACCTTTTACCTTTCACCTCTCCCCTCACCTCGGCACTTCAATTTTCTGAATTATCTGGGCTATTACATCATCGGGTGTTACACCTTCCATTTCTTTATCAGGTGTAAGCATGATCCGGTGCCTTAAAACAGGGGATGCCACATAGACAATGTCATCCGGAGTAATGAAATCCCGTCCTTTTATAGCTGCAATCGCTTTGGAGGCGTTTATTATTGCCAATGAAGCACGTGGTGACCCACCCAGAAATAAGGACTTATTGTTTCGGCTTTCATGAATGATCTTTGCGGCATATGCCAATAGTTTATGTTCAACATGCAAGCCCTTAACTTGCTCACGAAGCGCGATTATATCATTCGCGGTTAAAACAGGTTCAATATGTTTAAGCTGATCATTTGTTTTTTGCTGGTGCTGTTGGGTAATAATGGCTATTTCCTCATCAAGTGAAGGGTATTTTATTTCTATTTTAAATAAGAAACGATCCAGTTCAGCTTCGGGCAATCTGTAGGTGCCTTCATGTTCAACCGGGTTCTGTGTTGCCAGTACCGTAAAAGGCTCATGCATTTTATAGGTTTCACCATCAATGGTGATTTGACGTTCCTCCATCACTTCAAACAACGCCGATTGCGTTTTTGCCGGTGCACGGTTAATTTCGTCGATCAATATAATATTGCCGAAGATGGGGCCATGTTTAAATTCAAAATCAACTGTTTTCGGATTAAATACCGAAGTCCCTAAGATGTCCGAAGGCATCAAATCGGGCGTAAACTGTATACGCGAGTATTTGGCGTCTATGGCTTTCGCGATTAATTTGGCGGTTAAAGTTTTGGCTACACCTGGCACACCTTCAATCAGAATATGTCCATCCGCTAATATTCCTGCTATGAGCAAATCAATACTATCGTGCTGACCCACAATTATTTTTCCGAGGGTAGCTTTTATCAGCCCTACAGCGTTATGAAGTTTGCTCAGGTCTGTTCTTTGTTCAAATATTTCATCTTCCATAATTACCTGGATTGGATATAAAGTTTTTCTATCAATTTGTTTAACTCAATTAGTTCACGGTCGGTAACCTTGTCCTGAACGGTGATATACTGGATGTAATTTACAAGTTCAGTAGCCAGCGATGTTTCAATACCCGATTTTGCTTTTAGTTTTTCAATAAATTCATTATCCAGTTTATTGGTTTTCAACTGGTATTGCTCACGAAGGTACTCCATTAGGTAAAGGATCTTTTTGTGCGCGATATTGGCGTTATTACGTTTTTCATAGTAAACCTGGCCTACCACATTTACAAACTCTAAAGTTGAATTAGCTAGCGGCTCTATTACCGGGATAACACGTTGCCGGCGTTTTATTTCAAAGAGTACAAAGGTTAATATTCCGAACAAACTTAGGTAGTAGGCCCATTGAAGACTAGGATGATTAAAGAAAACACGTAAAGGAGATTCATCTGCTGGAATATCACCGTTTTGAAATTCGTCCCAATAAATATTTTTCGTTACCGGCATGTAGGCTAAAACTTTTGCAGCATAGTCCGCTCCCCCGGCTGTCAACAGGCTGTAATTACTAAAAACGCATGGGTTAGCACATACCAATAAATTACCTTTCCCAAACTTAAAATCGAGGCATGTACTGTGCCCAAAATTGTTTTTACAAATGACAATTGCCTTTGAAGTATCAAATTCGTTAAAATATTGATTGCTTATGTCTCTTCTAAATATGTAATTCTTGGATGATTTTAATTGATTGTTTGTGAAATTCAATTCCGCATTTCTTTTTGAGTTTTCATAAGCGGTTGAAAGACTTAGCGTATCCGCCAGGAACCCTTTAAAATTGAAACAGGAGATAAAAACTGAATTCCCTGCCTTTACATACTTAATTAATTCATTAAAATCGAAATTATTCATGTTAACACTTTTAGCAATAATTAAATAATTGCCATTCATTGAGCTTGAATCATGAAAATTACTATAAATAGTGGAGTTGGTATTGATAACTTTTGCACCCGGAAACAAGGTATTTAACTGGTGATAAACTAGAAAAGTACCATAGGGAACTTTATCGTTAAAATACAGTGTAGGCGTCCAGTTAGTTGGAGTTGGTTTATTATATTCGGCAATTAAATAAATTGCCATAAAAAAACTGGCCACTGTAAGGTATATTTTAAAGTCTTTCATGCCATCTCATTTTTAAATCTCTGAAACATGAAACTTATGTTCTTGTAAATATTACTGTCAATAGCAAACTCTCCATACCAGATATATTCAAATTGCCTGGTTAGTTGCGCAAATGCCATTCGCTGTTCTATATTACCAAGTTCATTAATATATGTGCTATTGGTTTTATCGGGTTGCCATTTTATAAGGGTAGCATCACTCAGTTGTTTAAGGCATTTCAAATAAAGCATCCGAACGGCAAGCCTGTAGTTATTTTGGACGACAGCTTTTTCTATCTCACTGTCGAAATCTATTTCATGTATGTTCTCTAAAAATTCTGAGTAAGGAAGATTGGCCGAGACGGGGTTACTCTTGAAAATATTCAGCATATCTATCCCCAGGAGCTTAAGGATAAAAAATACCAATGCTGATACGCCCAGTACGACGAAAAGGCACTTTAAAATAACCAGCACTATCTGGAAAAAAGTGCTGGGACGATGACTGTTCTGCAAGAAATCAAACAAATGCCAAAACCAGGTCCAGAAACTCCTCCATATTCTTGTCAAAAGGGACGTACTTACAACGGTATCACTATACTGAAATTCCGGTTGTTTACTGTAATTATTAAGCCTGGTTTTATCAAAATACCTTATTTTAACAACAGACGTGTCGGCTTTTAAAGTAACTTTCTGCCTGGCATTGCTCATTGGCTCTGCAGCAGCCCCAAAATTGACATTGAGAACAATAAAAAATAGAATAAAATAAAATATTCTTAACATTTTCAATATTCTTCTTTAGATAAGCTATTATCGGGCCCGTTAGCGCCAAGTTTGTCAATACGGCCAATTAAACCCGTGGCGTCTAATTTTTCGGCCAGGCTATAATAAATTAGACTTATAGTTACAAGGGGTACAATATAAAATACCAGGCAAAGGTGCTGTAATATAGTGGTAATCGTTGTGACTGTTGAAGATAAATGCAGGCCTCCTTTTGGATGAACGAAAAAGCTGCTTAGGTTAATTAGGGTTAATGGCAGCAAAACTGCAACGTCTGCGAAATAAATAATTAACCCGATAATTATGATTGTGCCAAATGTTATCCACCAATTATCCTTAATTAATCTAAAACTTCTGTTAAATGCATAACCAAAGCTTGTATTTTCAAAAATCATAATTGGAAAAACCAGGGACAAAACAGGATAAAGATAAATGCCCGGAATAATACAAAGTAAAGCACCCACTATGAGCAAAATTGCCAGCAGAATGCCGCTGCCAAGTATTTTAAAATAAAAGAATTTGAAATAACCCCATACTTCCTCCGGCGTTGGCGGAACGTTACCTTTTTCTTTGTATAAACACAAAAACGAAAAAACGGTAACATTTATAGCAGTGTAATTAAATACCAAAAAAATAACATTTAAAAGGTATTCAACACCAAAAAGTGAAAAGATGGAGTTTCTAAATAAGTCAAAGTCTGGTTGTTCAGCGTTAAATCCATTAAATAAATTTACAGCTTTTGCTTCTTGAATTGTGGAGAAAATAATGCTTCCAATTAAGAAAAAGCCACAAAAAATAAAAAAACAGGTAATAAGCGGCTTTAGATTTTGACGGATAAAAATGAATGTATCCGTAATAATGTCCCCGAAATCGCGGATTTTTTGAAGTTCAATTTTTTGTGCCATATCTTTTTAGGTTTTTAGATAATAAATTAGGGTAGATAATTACGTACCAAACAATAAACAGGAGTGATGAAATTAAAATCCCGGCGCTTAACCATACGGGCATTTCCGTATGGCGGGTTACAAAGCTTTCAAAAAAGGCAGCTGTAATAAATATAGGTACCAGGCCTATCGTAATTTTCATACCGTCTTTTGCCCCCCTTTTTAAAGACACCATACGTGTATATGTTTTTGGGAACAAAAGGCTGTTTCCCAAAACCAGGCCTGCGGCACCCGAAATAATGAATGACGACATTTCTAAAGTCCCATGAATCCATATTACCAATACCGAGGCCATGCCAAGTCCCTTGCTAAAAAAATAATATTGGAACGAGCCTAGCATTAAACCATTCTGAAATAAAAAATAAACCGAACCTACAGAGAAGATAATTCCGCTTACAAAACTTACAAAAGCCACAAAAATATTATGTGAAGCAATATAAATAAACATAGGGAATTCACCGGATTGCTTGTAAACGCCGAAAGGATCACCTTTAGCTATATTGGAATTAGTCATATCGACGTATCCCGGTGGCAAAATAAGCCTGACGAAATTGTCATCATATTTAGCCGATAATGCACCAATTGACGAAAATATGATGAAGAAAATCAAAGAATAAAGCAACTGTTTCTGATAAGTTTTGAAAAGTAAGGGTAGCTCGTACTTCCAGAAAGTGATGAAACGGTTACTTTTTTCCGTTTTGTTTTTATAAATTGACTGGTGCAGCCTGGCCGCCAAACCATTTAAATACGCGGTTGTGTTGGATTTTGGATAAAACGTTTTTGCATAAGCAAGATCGTCGGTTATTACTATAAACCGTTCGGCAAGCTCATCTGGGTCGCTGGTCAGAACACTTTCAAACCTGTTCCATTTTTTCGAGTTTTGTTTAACAAATAGTGGTTCACGCATTTGATAAGGCCCGTAAAATTATTGTGTTAAAATAATTACAAAATCCTTATCTTTCAACTAAAAGATAAATTAAGCATTATATATTTGTTTAGATGCAAACAATTACGATAACCACTGCCCAAAATATTGATATAGATTATGAAATAGCGGGGATTGGTGAACGAATTGTTGCCCGTATAATTGATTTTGTCCTCTTCGTGCTTGTTTTAATAGCGGGGTTAATTATTGGCAGCATCTCTGGTAAAACTATCGGATCGTCATTAACAGTGTTGGTGCTTGTTATTATTTACGCTACGCTTTATATTTTTTATGACTTGCTTTGCGAAACGTTGATGAATGGCCAAAGCGTCGGCAAACGGATAATGAAAATAAAAGTGATTAGTCTTAATGGTGCAAGGCCGTCATTCAGCCAGTATTTACTGAGATGGCTATTCCGGATAGTTGATTTTACGCTGACTTCTGGTATATGCGGGCTGATTTGTGTGGCCGTGTCGGCTAAACAGCAACGGGTTGGAGATATTGTAGCGGGTACGACACTAATTAAGACACATCCCCGTACAACAATTAATAACCTGGCTTTTGACCCTCAACCTGATAATTACGAAGCCGTTTTTAAAGAAGTAACGCAATTAAACGACCGTGATATATCGTTGCTTCGGGAGGTAATTGAAAATTACTTTGCAACCGGCAATAACTTCGTAGTTTATAATGCCGCCACCCGAATTAAAGAACTTTTAGCAATTACACCGCCCGCAGGGATGGATGAGCTGAAATTTTTACAGACTATTGTGCGTGATTACACCCACATTAGCGCTCAGGCAGATGTTTTATAGCCACCAAATATGGCCCAAAGCTTAACACAGTAGCAAATCAGAATAAAACTAATAGTTAAAATAAATATTGTATTTTTTATTTGATTTTTAGGATCATTCAGTTTCAAATAGTTGGCCGCAATAATAAACGCAAAAAAAACGATTACAGGTATTGACGGAGGATATAGCATAAAACTTTTGTGAAAATTACCTTGTATAAGTTCCAAAACCGAACGCTGAAAACCGCATAAGGGACAATCAATACCGGTTATATATTTAAGGGGGCAGTGAATTAAATGATTTTGCAGCCAATTGATAAACGTTGACTGGCTGTAAAATATTCCTGAAGAAATAATTTTCGATAGCATTTGTTCCGTTAATGAGTATTAAGAAGGTTGTATAATGATTTGCGCGGGTAAGTTTAAATACCATTTGGAAAACTTGAACACATTGAGTGTTTCAGGTGTTTCACCCTGTTTCAGGTGTTTCACCTGTTTCATGAAACAGGCGCTTTGAAAATACTAAATCTATTTCAGAAAATCAAAACATTTAACTTTCGGGTTAATAGTAGTATCGTAATTTTGACAAATGCAAAGAGAGCAAATTTCTATTTTTGATATGTTTAAAATTGGTATCGGGCCGTCAAGCTCGCATACACTCGGCCCCTGGCGCGCCGCTCAGCAGTTTGTGGCTTTGCTTGAACAGAAACAGGCCCTGCCAATGGTTGTTGAAATTAAGGTACTGTTATATGGTTCTCTTGCTAAAACCGGCAAGGGGCACGGTACAGATATAGCTATATTATTGGGTTTAAGCGGTGACGATCCTGTCACTTTTGAAGTAGACCAGGTAGGGCCTAAAACGGAAAAGATCAGAACATCGAATAAATTGGTGCTCGCCGGAAAAAAAGAGATCAGTTTTTTTATAAACGATGACATGCTGTTTTTATCCGCTGAAAGTTTGCCTTATCATCCAAACGCGGTAACTTTTCAGGCCTTTTTAAGTAACGAAACAGCGGTATCCGAAACGTATTATTCCATTGGCGGCGGTTTCGTAGTAAGGGAAGGGGGAAAAGGTGAACACAAACCAGAAGTGGACTTGCCTTTTCCGATTGAGACGGCCAGTAATTTATTACATTGGTGCATTAAAACCGGTCTCAAAATATCTGAGGTCGTAATGGAAAATGAACTGGCATGGCGTAGTGAAGCAGAAACGCTTAAGGGGATATCGACCATTTTCAACGCACTGAGAGATTGTATTTACCGTGGCTGCCACACTACCGGTTTGTTGCCGGGCGGTTTAAACGTCGCCCGCCGTGCAGCAAATTTAAACCGTAAGCTGATAGGTACTCATACATACAATAACTTTAATGAGTGGGTAGAGGCAATCCGCGCAACCGGCAATAGTTTTCAAAATACATTGGATTGGGTGAGCTGTTTCGCATTGGCGGTTAATGAAGAGAATGCATCGTTTGGCAGAGTAGTAACAGCCCCTACTAACGGGGCTGCAGGTGTGATACCGGCAGTATTGCAATATTATCTTGTGTTTTGTGATGGTTATACCAATGAACGTATTGTTCAGTTTTTGTTAACGGCATCAGAAATCGGGAGCATATTTAAAAAAGGGGCCACTATATCAGCCGCCATGGGCGGGTGCCAGGCTGAGATCGGCGTATCATCGGCAATGGCGGCAGCGGCGCTTACCGAGTGTTTAGGCGGCACACAACGGCAGGTATTAATGGCTGCAGAAATAGCCATGGAGCACCATCTCGGTTTAACCTGCGACCCTATCGGCGGCCTGGTACAGATACCTTGTATCGAGCGAAATACCATGGGGGCTATCAAGGCCATCACCGCGTCGCAACTGGCCCTGCAAACCAATCCTGACCATGCCAAAGTAAGCCTGGACGCCGTAGTTAAAACGATGTGGCAAACCGCGCTGGATATGAATTCAAAATATAAGGAAACGTCTGACGGCGGGCTGGCCATCAATATACCCCTGAGTTTGCCGGAGTGCTAAGGCATAAAATTATTTTTTTATAATTCTGACAGACAGGAGCTTGATATATTAAATAAAATAGTTTAGATTCGTTTCCATGATGACAAATGACCGCCGCTTATTCCTGAAACAGGCAGCCACGCTGGCCGGGGCTTTTTCTGTTAACAGCCTTTTTACCCAGGCACATGCTGCCGATTGGAAAAAGGCATCGCAAAAGATTGAAAATCTTAACCCGCAACAGATAACGGAGGATGAAGATTACTGGAGTAATATTCAACGCTGTTATTCGGTTAACCCTAATATTATCAACCTCAATAATGGCGGCGTTTCACCTTCACCTATTGTGGTGCAGCAGGCTGTAGAACGCTACAACCAGTTGGCAAACGAAGGCCCGTCTTATTTTATGTGGCAGATCCTCGACCAGGGACGCGAACCTCTTCGCGAAAAATTAGCAGATTTAGCAGGCACCCTTCCTGATGAGATAGCCATAAACAGAAATTCTACAGAAGCACTCAATACGATAATATTAGGGCTCGACCTTAAAAGCGGTGATGAAGTAATTGGCTGCAAGCAGGATTATCCACACATGGTCCAGGCTTACCAGCAGAGGGCGATGCGCGAAGGGATAGTTTACAAGCAAATAAGCTTTGATTTGCCAATTGAAGATGATGAACAAATTGTAAAAGCTTATGAAGAAGCGATAACCCCAAAAACAAAGCTGATACACGTTACACACATGATCAATTGGGTTGGGCAGATCATGCCGGTTCAGAAAATTTCCGATATGGCCCATGCTAAAGGTCTTGAAGTGATTTGTGACGGCGCCCACTCTTTTGGCCTGATGGATTATAAAATCCCGGATTTGCATTGTGATTATTTTGGCACCAGCCTTCATAAATTCCTTTCTGCTCCGATCGGCAGCGGTATGATGTGGGTAAAAAAGGAAAAAATAGAAAAAATATGGCCGCTGCCAAGCAGTGGCAAACCGCATAGCACCGATATCCGGAAATTTGAAGAATTGGGTACACGCAGTTTCCCGATTGAACAAGGCATTGGCGAGGCGATCAATTTTCATGAAGGAATAGGGAGCAAACGTAAAGAAGAACGTATCAGGTACCTTAAAAACTATTGGGCTTCAAAGGTTCAGCAAATACCAAAAGTTAAACTGCATACCTCGCTAAACTCAAAATATTCCTGCGCAATTTGTGGCGTAAGCATTGATGGAACGACCCCGGGTGAATTGAGCGGAGCTCTTTTTAGCGATTATAAAATACATACTGTTGGTATAGTTTATGAAAATATAAACTGCGTAAGGGTAACTCCACACGTTTACACTTCAATTAATGATCTCGATAAATTGGTTAAGGCAATCGGGGAAATAGCTTCGAAAAATAAAAAAGTTTAGTTTTTGAACATGCGTGTGTCGAATTCAAAAGGAATTGTCCACAATATTTTTATTGTGTAAAAGTCGCTATGTCGCGGGTTTACCAGGTAGTTAAAATCGCCCTGCACTATAGCCGATGGAACTTGCAGTGTCAAAAACCTATTTGCCCGCAAAAAATCGTCGCCAATATGTTGAGTTGATTTTGTAATTGGGTTTGTTTTCCAATTTGGCGATAGAGAAGCCGGGTCAATTTTATCCATGCTGAAATGATCAGCTATTTCAATAGCAGTCATAAAATAATTGGTTGGAATAATACCCAGGGGAATATGTACAGCAACTTCAATCATTGCCAAAGCCCGGGAATCAGCAGTATATAAGACGGGTAAGCCTTTATTATTCCACCGCCCACCGGTTTTTTCAGCTCCCGCTCCCGAAAGGTCATTGCAATATTTTTGTTTGCTTAACCTGTAAACGATCATGCAAAAATGCCATGTTCAATACGGCCCAGTTCATCGTATACCATAGTGATTCCAAAGGAAGTATCAAGCAAGTCCTTGGGCCTAACGCCTCCAAGCGCAACGCTTTTGGTATCCATCCAGGTGTAAAAGTTATCCTCAATACCAAAAACATCGATACCCTTCTTATATAATAATTCGATAATCACAATTTTTTCAGAATAAATAGGATCGAACGTTTTTCCTTCTTTTTTATAACGCTGTATCGTGCGTTCAGAAAGATGAAGATAATCAGACCACTCTTGCAGACTTAAATGAATTTGATCTGCAAGCGTAGTAAAATAATTAAATGAAACACCTTCTCTAACCCGGTTAGCTAAGTTGATTTCATCATCGTCGAAAACTTCATATAACTTAGGTATGCTCATAATTTTCTGCTAATTGTCATCTAATATACGACAATTGTCTTAAACCAAGAAATTTATTTTTTTATTTGTGCAGCAACCATTGGTTCTAATTGTTGTACCCATAAAGCATACATAGCTGCCGATGGATGCAGCCCATCCGGTGCAACTAAACTAAGGTTTGTAGCCGCTAATCTTGAAATGGGCGTAATATCTATATAGTTTACCCCCGCTTTATTGCTTATTGCCAGGTTAACTGCATTAAACGAGTCTATTTGCGGGCCAATAATGCTGTCCTTTCCATCGCCAAATGGGGTTACGCCATAATCAGGTATAGATAAGACAAAAACCCGGCTGGTATCGCCATTTGCAAAATTTATAGCTGTATTTAACACCTGGGCAAACTTAACTTCGTAGTTGCTTAGGCTTAATTCCTGGTATTGGTCATTTACACCAATGAGTAAAGTAACAAAACTGAATTTTTTATTGGTAATCCCGCTGTTGGTTATACCGTTAATTAAATCATCAGTGGTCCAACCGGTGGTGGCAATAATAGTTGGGTTTTGTATATAAAAGGGGCTTTTGTTCGAAATGAAATTTTCATTTAATGCATTACTAAGCTGGTAAGGGAAAGACTGTTGCTGCGTAACTGATTCACCAATTGTGTATGAATCACCTAAAGCCAGGTAAGATAGCGAATCAGTAGCCACGGGGTTTGTAGTTTTCACAGTATTTAATATTGCAGTTTCTGATTTTTTTGCACACCCTGACAATGAGGTTAACGTTATTAGTATAATGTGTAATGCTTTCATAATATCTCCATACCAAACAATACGGAAATATGATGCTTTAGGATTTTTTTTACTTCATTAATATCTACACGTTCGCCCAATTCACGTTGCATGGACGTTACATCTTTATCATCGATCCCGCAAGGGACTATATTTTTAAAATAATCAAGATCGGTATTTACGTTAAATGCCAACCCATGCATCGTAACCCAGCGGCTGCAGCGTACCCCCAGAGCGCAAATTTTTCGGGCTCGTTCGTTGTCAGCATCAAACCAAACTCCCGTATAACCGGGGTAACGTCCGGCTTTTAGCCCGTAATCGGCAAGCGTTAAAATAACGGCTTCTTCAAGCGTACGGAGGTAAAGGTGTATGTCGGTAAAAAAATTATCAAGGTCAAGTATAGGATAACAAACAATTTGCCCCGGGCCGTGGTAAGTGATGTCTCCACCGCGGTTAATCGGGTAGTAAGCAGCATTTTTTTCAACTAGCCCTTTTTCATCCAAAAGCAGATGTTCGGGTTTTCCGCTTTTACCTAAAGTATACACATGGGGGTGCTCGCAGAAAATAAGGTAATTGGGTGTAAGTATTTCATCCTGAAAATCATTATCTGCAACTAATGCCTGCCTGTTTCGTATTTCACTTTTTAGCTTAACAGAGCTGGCGAATAGTGCTTCCTGCTTGTCCCAGGATTCTTTATAATCAATTAAACCCCAATCCTCAAAAATAACCTGTTTGTTCTTCATTGATCACCCCTTTACAAACCCCACCATGTAATCTTCAAATTGAAAGTATCCGACGTTATAATTCACAGCGGCCTCTCCTCTGTATAAATGCGCCTTTACCATGCCGTGCCCTGCAAAATTAAATGGCTCCAGTAAAATATTGTCCGCAAATGATACTTCTTTTTGGCCAAAGCATTTATAAACAGCTTCTTTGGCGCACCAGCAAACATATAATTGCTGTATTTTATGCACATCGTTTATAAAGGCCATCTCTTCCTGTCGCATAAATTTATGGGCAATGCGCTCAACTTTCCCTTTTACCTGCTCTATATCAATACCTACGGGGCGTTTTTTGCTGATCATCACCGCGGCATAATCAAAGGAGTGGCTTAATGAAATGTGATAGGGAAGGTTTACAAGATAGGGTTTGCCGTGCGCGTTAACTTTACAATCAATATATTCCTCGGTACGCAGCATTTTACGCAGCAAAACACGTGTCCCTAACCAGTGGAGACTACGTTTCCCAGCACTTAGTTGCTCATAATAAGCCTTTTCGTGCACATTTAGCTGCAGCTGTTTATAGAGCTCGTCAGCTTGTTCTTCAATTTTCCAAATAGCAAATTCTGTATCATCATCAATCCGCTTTCTGTATGCTATTGCCATAAAGTAAATTTGCAAAAAGGATGGCAAACTTATACTAAATAAAGTTAAAATTGTAAGGCTTTTATTAATTTGAAGATTTTAGGATTTGAATAATTGAAAATTAATACGAATTTGCCTGCGGTGCCTAAGTTTTAAATCAAGAGAAATTATTTTAAACATAAACCAATTATAAAATTATGAATATCGCAATGTTAGGTTCCGGCTTTATTGCCCGGTTTTATGCTGATTCTTTAATTGCACAGCGTGGCAAGGATAAACTGATCAGCGTTTATTCCAGAAATATCGCGAAGGCTCAGAAATTTGCCGACGATTACAAGTTATCATTCTTTTCGTCAGATATGGACGAAGTAGTTAGCCGGGGAGACGTAGACGTGGTAATTATTTCTTTGCCAAATAATTTACACGAAGCCGCAGTCGAAGCCTGCACTAAGGCTGGCAAACATGTCCTTTGTACAAAACCATTGGGACGCAACGCTGCTGAAGCCAAACGGATGCTGGATTTAGTTGAGAAGGCTGGAATTATGGGTGGTTATCTCGAAGATCTTTGCTATACGCCGAAGTTTTTAAAGTCCATGAAAAGCGTTAAAGATGGCAATATAGGTAAAGTATTATGGGCCAAATCAAGAGAGGCACACCCTGGACCGCATAGCGACTGGTTTTGGGACGCGGAACAATCCGGTGGCGGTGCCATGGTTGACCTTGGTTGCCATTGCGTAGAAATTGCCCGTAATTACATTGGAAAAGAAATAAGGCCGGTTGAAGTGATGTGCTGGGCGGCAACGCAGGTTCACCCAATAAAAGCAGAGGACAGTGCTATTGGCCTGGTGAAATACGCAAACGGTGCAATAGGCCAGTTTGAGGTAAGCTGGTGCTTTAGGGGTGGAATGGACTTGCGCGATGAAGTAATGGGAACCGAGGGAACAATCTGGCTCAATAATTTTTTACGCACGGGATTTGAGATGTTCAGCACAGGCAAGGGCGGTTACGTAGCTGAAAAAGCGGAGAGCAACAGTGGCTGGCTGTTCCCGGTTGGAGATGAAGTGCATGAGTTGGGCTATACCCACATGTTTACCGATATGTTTAACGCTATTGAAAACAAAACTCAGCCACTGGAAACTTTTTATGATGGCTATATAGTAAACGCCATTTTGGATGCCTGTTATTTATCTGCAAAAACTGGTAAATGGGAGCCAGTACAAATTGAAGGCTGGAGGGGTGATCAAACCGACGATTATGGTTCAAACCACGTATCATACGACGAGTATTATTACCTCATAAAAAAGGAAATATTGCCAAACGGAGACCATAAGCTGATATTGAAGCACAAATTTACAGGGGAAGTGGAGGTGAGGGAAGGGGAGTAATTTTTGAATGAAATCTAACATCGGTTTTGAACGCAAAGTCGATTGTCCATGATTTTTTTCCACAAATATCAAAAACATATGTGAGCAATATATTTTTGCCGGTTAACTCCAATAGTCTAATTTTGACACCCCAACAGCTGCATTATGCTACTATCAGACAGGAGAATTTTAGAAGAAATAGAAAAAGGCAACATTATTATTGAGCCTTTCAGACGGGAATGCCTGGGCACAAATTCATACGATGTACACTTAGGGAAACACATATCAACTTATCGCAACCGGGTTTTAGATGCGAAATTGCATAATGAGGTTGATTCTTTTGAAATACCAAAAGATGGCCTTGTTTTACAGCCCTATACTCTATACCTGGGCGTAACTGTAGAATATACAGAAACCCATTGCCACGTTCCTTTTTTAGAGGGTAAATCAAGCGCCAGCAGGCTTGGCATTGATATTCATGCCACAGCGGGTAAAGGTGACGTAGGTTTTTGCAACACCTGGACAATGGAAATATCGTGTATCCAGCCAGTTAAAATTTATGCGGGTATGCCTATAGGCCAATTAATTTATTTTATCGTTGATGGTGAAATTGAAACTTTTTATAACACGAAAAATAGCGCGAAGTATAACACTCCCTCCACACGTCCGGTTGAAAGTATGATGTGGAAGAATAAGTTTTAGAGATTAGTCGGAAAGTCAGGAAGTCCGAAAGAAGCTGTACCTGAAGTTTCCGCAAAAAATAAACTAAGTTAAGTAGAAGAGGTCGGAGGTCAGTTTGGTTTCCTAAACTGAGCTCTAACCTCCCGATAACTATCACTATTTTTCCATCTGCTCTATCACTGACTGCGTTACGCCTGTAAAGGAAAAACCGCCATCGTGAAACAGGTTTTGCATTGTTACCATTTTGGTAAGGTCTGAGAACATGGTTACGCAATAATCAGCACATTGATCGGCTGTAGCATTACCAAGCGGACTCATTTTTTCAGCATACCTGATAAACCCTTCAAATCCTTTAACGCCTGATCCCGCTGTGGTACGCGTTGGTGATTGCGATATGGTGTTGATCCGGACATGTTTTTTAACGCCGTAATAATAACCAAAATTGCGTGCGATGCTTTCGAGATAAGCTTTGTTATCCGACATGTCATTATAATCTGGAAACACGCGTTGGGCGGCAATATAGCTTAACGCCAGTACGGATCCCCACTCATTTATGGCGTCCAGTTTCATAGCGATTTGTAATATACGGTGCAGGCTTAACGAAGAGATATCCAAACCCTTATGCGTTAGATCATAATTGTTTTCGGTGTAGGTAATTCCTTTTCGTACGTTAACGCTCATTCCGATCGAATGCAAAATAAAATCAACACCGCCTCCAAAATGTTCCTGTGATTTGGTGAACAGGTTGGTTACGTCATCATTGCTGGTAACATCGGCGCCGATTACAGGCGCTTTGCATTCTTCCGCCAGCTTATTCAATTCGCCCATGCGTAATGCGATAGGAGCGTTGCTCAGAATAATCTCTGCGCCTTCTTCAACCGCCCTTTGGGCAACCTTCCAGGCTATAGATTGCTCGTTCAGCGCGCCGAAAATAATTCCTTTTTTACCTTTTAGTAAGTTATAAGCCATTTTGTTTGATAATTGGGCGTAAATGTATAAATTAGTTTGCAGTTTGTAGTAGGTAGTTGGCATTGTTTCTTCGTAATATAACTACAAACTGTGAAACGCCTGTCGCTAACTGTTTAGCAATTCCCTTGCATTCTGTAGTGCGCTTTTACCCGGCTTATCGCCACTTAGCATTTTGGCTATTTCTAAGACACGCTCTTGGTCATTCAATTGTTTTATACGGGTATAAGTTGTAGCGCCTTCCTCGTCCTTATAAACAAAATAATGACTTTTGCCTTTGCCGGCTATTTGCGGCAGATGGGTTATTGTAATTACCTGCAGGTTTTTTGCAAGCCGCTCCATTATCTGGCCAACTTTATTTGCCACCTCCCCGGAAACCCCGGTATCAATCTCATCAAAAATAATAGTTGGCAATGCGCTGTTTTGAGCAATTAATGATTTAATGGCCAGCATCAGTCTGGAAAGCTCACCGCCCGATGCCACTTTACTCATTTCAGCGAGCGTATGCCCTTTGTTAGCTGTAAATAAAAATCGTATTTCATCAATTCCGTCCTTAGTGAGGAAATTAGATGTCAGAGGTCTGAAGTCAGAAGTTGGAAGGATTTTGCCGTTTTTTTCTAAACCCGCGTTTTCTGACTTCTGGCCTCTGACTTCTGACTTCTGACCTCCTACCTCTGACCTCCTAAGTACCTGCTCTATCTTCAGAAGCGCATTTCCCATCCCCATTTCGGTAAGGGATTGCAAAATCTGTGTTTCGATAAATGGGATAGCTTTCGCGCGGTTTGCCGATAATTCGCCGGCCAATTTCTCCAGTTCAATTTGAGTGTCAAATATTTCAGATTGTAATTTTTCTGTCTCCTCATCATTCGTCATTGCCGCATGAATTTTACCGGATAGTTCATCCTTTAATTGTAAAAGTTCTTCAGTGCTGTTTAGGCGGTGCTTTTTCTGCAGATTGTAAATTAAACTTAAACGGCTGTTTATTTCATCGGCACGTACTTCATTAATTTGGGTATGCTGCTCAATAACTTCGATTTCTGTGGCTATGTCCTTTAATTCAATAATCGAACTGTTTAAACGTTGGTATAATTCAGCAATTTTGGGATTATAGTTTTCCAGGGTAAATAATTGATGCGCTGCCTCCCTTAATTGAATAAGTGCCGAAATCTCACCTTCCAGCATTAAGTGATGCGCTCCCGATAAATTGCGCTTAATTTCCTCAGCGTTGTTAAGCGTATATAGTTCTTGTTCCAACGGTTCTTGTTCGTCTGCAGCCAGGTTTGCTTTTTCGAGCTCGTCATATTGAAACTGGAAATAATCAAGATCCGCTTTAGCCTTTTCACTTCCTAAAATAAGTTGCTGTAGTTTAGCGATCGCTTTTCTGTATGATCTGTATTTGGACCGGTAGTCGTTTAACAGGTCGTCGTGTTTTGCCACGGTGTCGACTACTAATAGTTGAAATTCGGGATCATTGATTTCAAGCGTCGCATGTTGCGAATGGATGTCAATAAGTTTCTCACCTAAGGCTTTAAGCGTTGTTAAATTTACGGGTGTATCATTTACAAAGGCCCTTGATTTACCATCGGAAGATATTTCGCGCCTCAAAACAGTTTGCGTTTCATAGTCAATGTCGTTATCTTCAAAAAATTGTTTTAAATGGAAGGCCCCGATGATAAACGTCCCTTCTATAACGCATTTTTTTTGCTGGTTAAAGAAATACCGGCTTTCGGCACGTTGACCTAAAATCAGCGAAAGCGCACCCAATATGATGGATTTACCTGCGCCTGTTTCGCCGGTAAGTATATTTAGTCCACTGTCGAAGCTGATTTCCAGGTTGTCAATTAGCGCATAATTACGTATACTGAGCTTTTGAAGCATAAAAATATCCCCTATTTTGAGGATACTAAATTACTAAGTTTAGTTGATTAGTGAGTGGTTGATTAAGTGAATGGTTGATTAAGTGAATGGTTGATTTTAAAACCTAATCAACCA
>Ga0302140_10002628_pt1 | contig 23184 bp, 21 predicted proteins | sample I_Bog_E1_1_FD_202095 | JGI IMG/M metagenome (GOLD analysis project Ga0302140, IMG submission 202095) | Peat permafrost microbial communities from Stordalen Mire near Abisko, Sweden - I_Bog_E1_1 | ecosystem: Environmental > Terrestrial > Soil > Wetlands > Peat | place: Sweden: Abisko, Stordalen... | reverse complement strand
GGCCTGCAGCTCCAGACCCAACCCGTGAGAAGTTGCTTCAGATCGCAGGGCCGGTTTTTGCCAACCGGGGCTATCGGGCCGCGACGATTCGCGATATTTGTGCGGAGGCGGGAACAAACGGCGCCGCCGTCAATTATCACTTCGGCGATAAATTGGGTCTATATACCGAGGTCGTGCAGCAATCTGTGCGGGCCGCTGAGGTTGTAGCCGTTCACAACGCGCTCAATCGAGACGCACCCCCGGAAGAGATCTTGCGGTCTCTCATTAGAGCTCGGCTTCGGGGTGTGCCTGGAGAAGATCGACCGGATTGGCATTCCCGACTCCTGGCGCAGGAACTGGCAAATCCCACACCTGGACTTCGAACGCTCATCGATAAAGTCACTCGACCGATCTATAAGCGACTCCTGGAACTCATTGGCGGAATGATCGGACTACCTTCCAATGACGAAAACACACGACTCTGTGCAATCAGCGTGGTGGGACAGGTTCTTGCTTACGTTCTGCCCGGTCCACTGTTGGCCGAGATCTGGCCGAACCTGAAGATGACGCCTGCACAGGTGGAGCGCATTGCGGATCACATCGCGGACTTTTCACTTTCGTATCTCCGGGACTTTCGCTCGAAGCATGGAACGAACACACCGGTAAGAAAGCTGAGGCTCAGTAAATGACGACACCCACGGTTGAAAGCGCGCCAGAACAGACCAAGCAAAAAAAGCCGCCGGACCCAACTGGTGCAAAGCCGGCTCCAGCGGAAAGCGCCAAGTTCGCAGGCACTGATGCTGCGAAGCCCACCGAAGCCAACAGCGGGCAGCCAACCCCGGCGGACAGCGCCAAGCCTGTACCAGCGGATACCGCCAAGCCCGCCGCCAATGATGCTGGAAGGCCCACCGAAACCAACACCGCGCAGCCAGCCGCAGCGGACAGCGCCAACCCGGCCCCAGCGCGGGGTGATGAGAAAGCAGCGGACGAGAAGGCTAAGCAAGAGGCTGACGAAAAAGCTAAGAAAGATGCTGCCGAAAAGACGAAGAATGCGGCGGACGAAAAGGCCAATCAAGCAGCCGACGAGAAAACGAAACAGGCCGCGACGCGAAGACGCCTAATCATGATAACCATTGCTGCCGTGGTCCTGATTGCGGCGGCGCTTCTAATCTGGAATATCTTTTTTGCGGCGCCACCTATCCCGAAAAGCATTGTTGTGGTGAGCGGACGAATTGAAGGCGACGACTCCGCAGTTGCATCCAAAACAACGGGACGCATTCTTGAGGTTCGTGTGCGCGAGGGCGACACCGTAAATGCCGGAGACACGATCGCCATTCTCGATGACGCGCAGATTCGAGCACGGGAGGACCAGGCTCGGGATACTCTTTCGGAGGCAGAGGCAAAAGGCATAGCTGCGGAAGAACAAATCGCCATTCTTCAAGAGCAATTAGCGCAAAGCCGATTACAGGTTGGCCAGTCAAAGCTCGATACAGAAGGGCATGTGGGGCAAGCGCAGGCCGATCTGGCAACCGCGCAAGCGGAATTGGCTCAGCAACAGGCGGCATATCAGATTGCGTCGTTTGACCGGGACGCCTATACGCGTCTTGCGAAAACCGGAGCTGTGTCGGAACGGCAAGGACTTCAAGCTTCAACAACGGCCGATCAACAGGCTGCAGTGGTTGCCGCATCGAGACGCCGGGTCGATGCCTCTCAGGGCGCCCTGACGACAGCAGAGGCAAGTCTGTCCAACCCCGGCATCCGCGAGTCGCAGGTTACATCCGTGCGAAGACAGATTGCACAACAGGAAGCTGAAGTCGCGAGCGCAACGGCTCAGACCGAGCAGGCTCAAGCCGAACTTGCGGAAGCAGGAGACAACCGCAAAGACCTGACCATCAGGGCGCCGTTCTCCGGAACGGTGGTGACGCGCGGGGCGGAACCGGGAGAGGTGGTTGTTGCAGGTACTGCCATCATTACACTCTTGGACTTGACCAAGGTGTATCTGCGCGGCTTTGTGCCTGAAGGCCAAATCGGCCAAGTGAAGGTGGGACAATCGGCGCGTGTCTTCCTCGACTCCAGCTCGCAGCAACCCATCTACGCCTACGTCTCCAGAATTGACCCACAGGCAACATTCACTCCTGAGAATACGTACTTCCGCGACGACCGCGTCAAGCAGGTGGTCGGACTCAAGTTGCAATTGATCGGCGGATTCGGATTTGCCAAGCCTGGCATGCCGGTCGATGGCGAGGTCTTGGTGCAGGGAGACAAGTGGCCGAAGGTCAGGCGCAAATGATTGGTGTCAGTCCAGATCGAGCGGTGTCAGATCCGGCTATCCCAGATCGGACAGTCCAGGATCGGCAGGCTGTCGCCGTGGCCCCGACCATTGATGTTCGCGGCCTGACGAAGCACTATGGCAAGCTCGACGCCGTGCGAGGAATCACGTTTGAGGTTGAACGCGGCGAGATGTTCGGACTGATTGGTCCGGACGGAGCTGGAAAGACCTCGACGTTTCAGATTCTTGCGGGCGTGATGGAAGCAACTGCCGGCAATGCGAACATACTGGGCCACCCGGCGCGGGATATGCGATCCCAAACCGGGTATCTGACACAGGACTTCAGTCTCTACCCCGATCTGACTGTGGCGGAAAATATTCGTTATAGCGGCGATCTGCGCCTCATTCCGCCAGATGAAATCTTGGAGCGCAGTCTTCAATATCTCAAGATGTTCGATATGGACCGATTCGCGGACCGGCTCGCCGGACAACTCAGCGGCGGCATGAAACAAAAGCTGGCGCTCGTCTGCGCGCTCGTTCCACAGCCCAAGGTGTTGCTGCTCGACGAGCCGACCACGGGGGTTGATCCTGTGTCCCGTCGAGAGTTCTGGGATGCGCTTGCTCACTTGTCGACAGAGGGACTGACGATCCTTGTGGCTACCCCTTATATGGACGAGGCTGAAAGGTGCCATCGGATCGCCTTCATGTATGCGGGGGAGATTCTTCAGATCGGCACGCCAGCGGAGCTTTGCGCCAGCCTGGGCGCGAAGCGAATCGAACTCCGCACCGCAGACCTCAGGAAAGCGGAACAGGTGCTTTCCGAGGGGGCAGGGCCTGATTCAGGGCCGGATAAAGACATTATCGATGTTGAACGGTTTGGCGATCGGCTTGATTTGTTGGTGCACGATCCGGAGAAGGAACAGAAGTGGATCGCCGAGAAGCTGAAGGCCGCAGGACTTTCCGTCGGCGAGATGCATGTCGATGAACCGACACTCGACAACATCTTTGTAAGCAAGCTGCGTGCTCTGCGCGAGAAGACCGACACAACAGAGTTTCCAGCAAAGCAGGACCACAGCAGTCTGCGCGGACAAATTGCTGTCGGCGCGAAGAATCTCGTCAAAAAGTTCAAAGCATTCACAGCCGTGAAAAACGTGAGCCTCGATATCCGAAATGGGGAAGTCTACGGGCTTCTCGGGGCGAATGGGGCGGGTAAGACGACAACTATCCGGATGCTATGCGGGTTGCTTGAGCTGACAAGCGGAACCATGGAACTGGGCGGTACAGGCGGCAATCTGAGAACAGAAGCGATACGCAAGCGCATCGGTTACATGTCGCAGAAATTCTCTTTGTATGAAGACTTGACGATTCGGGAGAACCTCGATTTCTTTTCGGGCGTCTATGGCGTGCCTGACCAGGACCGCGAAGAAAAGATCCGCTGGGTGCTTTCCTTTTCGGGGCTCAACGGGAAAGAAAACCAGTTCACAGGCAGCCTGCCGGGTGGATGGAAACAGCGCGTGGCCTTCGGCGCTGCAATCATGCATGAACCGGACATTTTGTTTCTGGATGAACCAACCTCGGGCGTCGATCCTTTGGCGCGGCGAGCGTTCTGGACGATGATCAATCGGCTGGCCGATGGCGGCGCGGCGATCCTCGTGACAACTCACTATCTTGAGGAGGCGGAACAGTGCAATCGCCTGGGAATGATGGTTGCAGGCGAGCTTGTGGCCGAAGGGACGCCCAGCGGCATCAAGAGCCAGCAAACCGGGCACGTGCTTGAATTCATCGTCAACCAGCCCCAGCGCGCCGATGACCTGTTGAAGAGCAAAACAGAAAGTTGGAGAGTGTCCCTGTTTGGCGAACGCCTGCATGTAATCACCGAAGAAGATCCTGCTACCGCCATCAAGGAAACCACAAAGCAGCTCGAAGAGAACGGACTCCACGTGTCCAGCGCGAGAGAAATCCCGATCTCGCTCGAAGACGTGTTTATCTCCATCGTTGAGAAAGCGCGCGCACAGGGCAAGGCGGCGACGGATGACGATGAAGGGCGCGCATGAGACGAATCATTGCACAAATGCGCAAAGAGTTGACCCAGATTGTGCGAGACTGGCGCACCCTGGCGCTGGCCCTTGCACTTCCCATGTTCCTGCTGGTCTTGATGAGCTCGGCGCTCTCGCTCACAGTGAACGAGCTTCCCATTGTCGTGCAGGATTTTGACGGTTCATCGGCGTCCAACGATTTTATTGATGCTTTCCGGGCTTCGATCACATTGAAGGTGGTCCCATGGCCGGTGGACAAATCCGCCGAGGAGGCCCTTGCCTCCAATGCTGGGCGAGCCGTGCTGATCATCCCGTCTCACTTTGGCCGCGACATGGCAAGAGGCGTTAACGCTCCCGTCCAGTTTCTGGTAGATGCATCGGATGCAAACACGGCCAAATTGGTCACGGCTTATGCCGGCCAAATTACGACGTCGTACAACCAGCAAGGCAGTGGAACGCAAGCAGGCCCCATACAGACCGCCATTCGGCTCTGGTTCAACCCAGGTCTCGCTTCGAAGAAGTTCTTTGGTCCGGGGATATTCGTGCTTGGCCTCTCCATGTTCCCGCCACTGCTTGCTGCGCTCGCCATGGCGAAAGAGGGTGAACTCAAGACCATTTTGCAGGTTTACGTTTCAAGCATTCCCGCGCATGAATTCCTGCTGGGGAAAATCATCGCATTCATGATTGTGGCGCTCGCGGAGTGTCTCATCATGTCCTTGCTTTTATTCACCTATTTTGGCCTCAGCTTTGCCGGCGATCCTACGCCTGCCTTGATCGCCACCGTGCTCTACGCGTTTTGTGTGTCGGCCTTTGGAACGATGGTCGGAGCGGTCATCCCCAACCAGGCCTCTGCCTTGCAGGCGGTGGCGTTCGGCGGATTCATTCTCGTGTTCTTGCTCTCAGGCATGATGTTCCCGATCCAAAACATACCGGCCGGGCTGCGTTGGATTTCGAGCCTCGTCTGGGGCCGGTACTACATCGAGATCGTTCGCGACGCGCTCTTGCAAGGCGGGGGATGGCCTGCCGTCTGGTACAAGGTCCTCATTATTGGCGCGATTGGAGCCCTCTTCTACGGCATTGCATGGCAAGGGATGAGAAGGATGCAGGTGAAGGCCTAGATCATGAGAAATCTCTGGAATCATCTGCTCAATTATCGACTGCGTGCTTTGATCAAAAAAGAGTTTGCCCAGACTCGCCATGACCGCAAGCTCATGTTCAGTCTGTCTGTCTTGCCTGTTGTGCAGTTGACTCTGGTGGGGTTTGCGCTGAGCGCGGCGGTAACGAACGTTCGTCTCGCGATCGTCGACGATTGCCGGTCACCCGAGAGCCGGGAACTGATCGCGACCTTGACCGAGAGCAAGAGCTTCCGCCTGGCAGGCTATTACTCCTCGGTTGACCAACTTGGCGATGCAGTCAGCCAGGGAAAAGCCGATGCCGGGATGGTGATTCCTTACGACTATGCACGGGATCTGCTCCGGGATCGTCAGACCACGATTCAATTCCTGCTGAATGCAACCAATGCAAATACGGCCACGATCAGCCGCGGTTATGCCGAAAGCATGATTCAGAGATTCAACGTAGGGCTGCGGGGGCAGGGGATTCATGTCAGCACACAGCCAGTTGCCGGATCTAATCTCGCCAGCCGTGGTCAGGTGCAGCTAGAACCTGCGTTTCTCTACAACCCTGGTCTGGTCGACTCTTGGTTCATCGTCACCGGTGTGCTCGGACTGCTGTTGATCCTGCAGAGCTCTCTCATTTGCTCAGCGGCCATGGTTCGCGAGCGCGAAGCCGGGACGCTTGAACAACTGCTCATGTCCCCGGCGAGTACGTCCGAGATCATCATCGCCAAAATTACGCCATTGTTCCTGCTGCTGTGCCTCATGATGTTCATCTCTCTAGGCGTCCTCAAATTTGCGTTCGGAGTTCCGTTCCACGGCAATGTCCTGCTCTTGCTCGCTGGCGGAGCCTTGTGCATCTTGTCGGGCATCAGCATTGGCACCGTCGTCTCCACCTTCAGCAAGTCGGCTCAGCAGGCACAGCTAACGACCTTCTTCGTCAATCCTCCTTTGTCATCGTTGTCTGGAGCGCTCAATCCGGTCGAGGCAATGCCGAAATGGTTGCAGCCTCTCACTGTTTTGAACCCGATTCACCACTTCGCAACCATCGCTCGTGGGAGCACGCTCAAGGGTGGCGGATTCATGGAGCTTTGGCCAAACTTCCTCAGCTTGCTCATGATTACGTTAGTGCTTGGCTCGCTCAGTGTCTGGCGATTTCGAAAGCAGCTGAGTTAAGACGGGGTACCTTGAAATGAATCATCGTAAGACAAAGGCCGCACCAGTTTGCCGGATCGTTGAAGTTGCTGCGATCCTCTGCCTGGGTACTTTGTTCATTGCTTCTCCTCCGGCCCGATCGCAGAGTCCGCAGGCAACACCACTTCCTCTCTCTGGGCGCGCTGGACAGGCTGGGTCGGTGACCGCAGTGGAGTCGCCAATAGCCGGAACAACAACCAGCGTGGACACGATCAACCCAACAGTTCAGGCTCAGGGACCTTTTACTGGAGGCGCTTCGAGCACCGCGAAACTGCCGTTCTCGGGCAAGCTCTCTCTCCGTGAAGCCATTGCGAGAGGGCTCAGCTATAACCTTGGAGCGGTCGGCCAGAGCAACGGTGTGCGCCAGGCTCAAGGGCAGAGCCAAGTTGCCCGAAGCGCCTTGCTTCCCAATGCGAGCGGCTATCTGGCCGAGACTCTGCAACAAATCAGTCTCGGGGCGGAAGGGCTACGTATCACAATCCCGGGCTTTGCAATTCCCCCAACCATAGGTCCATTCAACAATATCGATCTGCGCGGCAGCCTTTCCCAGTCGATTCTTGATCTCACCGCATGGAGCAACTACCGGTCGTCAAAAGATGTTGTTCGCGCCTCCCAGTTTGCCGCGCGGGATGCGCGAGAGATGGTCGTCCTGGCGGTGTGCGGCGCCTACCTGCAAGCGACTGCAACAAAGGAAAGGGTAAAGTCCGCGCACGCTCAACTCGACACCGCGACTGCTCTCTTTCAGCAGACTCAACAAAAGCGAGGTGTGGGCTTGGTGCCTCAGATTGACGTTGATCGAAGCGAAGTCGAAGAGCTGACGCAGCAGCAACGGGTCATCTCGCTTGAAAACGAAGTGGCCAAGCAGAAGATCACCTTAGCCCGAATGACTGGATTGCCGCCAAGCGACGAATACGATCTTACCGATGAGGTGCCCTTCCTGGCTGCCCCGGATCTCAGCTTTGAGGATGCGCTCAAGCAGGCCTTCGAACGCCGTACGGATATGAAAGCGGCAGAAGCGCAGATCCATGCCGCCGAGCACACACTCTCCGCTGCTCGCGAGGAGAGATTGCCGTCGCTCACTGTAAATGGAAACTACGGAAGAATCGGAACAAACCCGGCGCAGACCCACACGACGTATTATGGTGCCGCCACACTCAATGTTCCGATCTGGATGGGAGGCCGCACGGAGGGAGAAATTACAGAGGCAAAGGCTTCTCTGGCCCAGCGGAAGGCGGAGCTCGAAGACACCAGGGGCCAGGTTGAGAGTGATGTTCGGAACGCTTTCCTCGATCTCCGAGCAGCAACGAGTCAGGTGGAAGTAGCCAAGAGAAACCTTCAGGTGACGCGAGAAACGCTGGACCTGACGCGACAGCGCTTCGACGCCGGCGTGACCGACAATGTGGAAGTCGTACAGGCCCAGGAGTCATTGACTTCCGCCGAGCTCGACGTGATCAACAGCGTATTCGCCCACAACGTAGCGAAACTCAGCCTAGCGCGTTCAATAGCGAGCGCGGCAGATAGCCTGCAGCAATTCCTGAGTCTTCAATAGCGCTTTCGGCGCTACGTTTGGTCCTCTGATTTGTGAATTGAATGCTCGCGCCCGAAGGGAAATCAAGGAGGAACTCCCAACTGGACGGCCATCTGAAGATCGGGCCTCTCATTCCCAGTGAGCGGGTAATCGCCGAGTCGCTTGCCGACAATGGAATGCGAACCAAATGGTCGAATAGTCGGCTGTACGTCCAGGTGCTGCGTCGCCGACTCAGCCGGGTTCTATACCGAGTTTGTCGTTGACCGCCACTCTCAAGCGCTGCTTGCAGCCGATATAGCGTTCCGTGGTCTGCACAGATACATGCCCAAGGAGAAATTGGATCTGCTCAAGTTCGCCTCCGGAATCATGGCAGAGCCGCGCGCAGGACCTCCGGAGATCATGTGGCGCGAGATGCGGAATGTTCATGGTCGCGGCAGTCTTCTTGACAACGTGCAAGACCGTCTTTTCTGAAATCCAGTGTCCCCATGCTTTTCCAGCCCGGCAGACACAGCGGAATAGCGGACCGCCTTCGATACCGGCTGCGGTTAACCAGGCATCTAAAGTCTCTTTGACCCAATTCACTGGAACGGTTCGTATGTGCCTTCCCTTGCCAACGAGATCGACGATCGCCCAACGCTCCTCCCGACGCTGCAAGCTCTCTAACGTCAGTTCTGCAAGTTCGCGACGGCGCAAACCACAACCGAGCAGGATGGCCAGGATCGCTCGATTACGCTTTCCGGTCAGAGTTTGTCCATCCGGTATCTGCCAGAGCGCCGCCGCCTCGCCCGCTGTAATCCAGTTGCCCAAACGAGAACCCAACTTGCGGACACCTTTAACGCGATGGATGCCGGCGGCCAATTCCGGGCTCAATAGTCCAGAGTCAGCAGCCTCGTACGCCAATCGTCGCACGACCGCCATTCGCACGTTGATTGTCCCGGGGGCGAGGCCGCGCTCTTCCAAATGAAACCGATAGCGCAGTACTACTGTTTTGTTGAAGGCCAGTCGTGGTTCAGAACAGTACCAGGCGACGAACTCGTCGATAGCATGTTGATATCCGCGCACTGAGTCGGGGGAACCGAGGCTCCGCAAGACTGCGGCTTTCGAGTGATCCAGATCCGGTATACCGAGTTTGGTTTTTGGTCGGCTCTTCTTGCCCTTTGTCCTATTCGTTGTCGTTTTCCTCATGATTTCCGCCCTCCATCGCGGCGGATCATGAGGTTAATTCGTCAGTGAAATCTGTGTCTTCTATACCAATTTTCAACTGCCTAATAGACGGTTTTACGGCCACATGCCGAGAACACTCATCTAATTGAATAGCTCACTGAGCGCTTGGGACATCAACTGACATTACGCCCAAGCTGGTTATTGGCAATTTAAGCGCATTTCGAGTTTACAAAAGATCGGCGTCTGCTGTAGTCAATCGAACTGAGGCTCAAAACCGGTGGTACGATGAGCAGAGCTGTGGACGCCGCTGAAAAAATGCCGATGATTTAGGTGCAATGATCTGCGATTGTTCCGTAAGTGATTGGCGCGAGCGCGCCAGAGCAGATTGCACCTATATAGAACCATGCGAAGGCACGGGCCGTATCGCCATTCGGGGCAACTTCAGGAAGGCCACCACGCTGCGATTGCAGATGGAGGCTTCCGACCAACTGCGAGACTGCATCCTGCGCTGCGTCAAGTCGCTATTCCTACAAGCGGCGCAGACTGCTGCGTGCAATCGGATGCATGAGCTTCCCGAACGCCTGGCTCGTTGGTTGCTAATGTGCGAGGACAGAATTGAGGCAAATCATGCTCCCGTCACCCAGGAGCTTCTGGCCATGATCATTTTCTCAAAGAACCAAATTTTAAGCCGCATGTCACCTGCGCGGAAAGTGGGGAAGAGCCGCTTCAAGTGCAGCGCGACATCAGCACGGCGCACTCGACTCGCACCGTCTCAGGCGGAATTGGCCCGCGTAGCTTTGATCGATGGCATCACGGAATAGAGGGGACAGAGCCAGAGCACTTCCAGTGGGTATTACAGATTGACCACACCTCGACACTTTCAGCAGGAGTGAACCTGTTTTTGCAACAAATTTCACGTACTTCGATTAGAAAAGCTCGATGGCAGGTCCTCCGTTATCGCTCTGCGGCGCGCCACCGGCCACTGCGAGATGGGTGGCGGTCTGACTCGCCATTCTGTAGTTATCCAGATGGGACTCCAGTAAAGTTTTGAACGTCGTATCGAAGATGCCGTCCCAACCATGGCGATCCTGCGCCTCGGTCAGTCGCAGCAGGTGGTTGCGCATCCCCACCAGCGCTTCCTGCACATGCTCCATTCGTTGCCGCATCACGTCCTGAAATTGGATATGCCCCATCGCCTCTATTAGATAGGCCACGCTTGCTTGATGACCCGCTTCCACATCGGAAATGACCTCAAGTTGAAGTTGCGAGCTATGGCTAAAATTCTTCTGCATCTCGGTCAAGTCGTGGATCAACTCCTGCAACTCGTTAAGGCCGTGCTTTTCTTCAAGCGCCTTCTGGGCCTCGACCATCTTGCTGGCCACCTTACTGGCAGTAGCGTTGAGTTTTCCAGCGATCTCGGCGGCCGCGCTAGTGGACCGCATCGACAGCGCTCTGACTTCATTCGCAACCACGGAGAAGCCCCGGCCGGCGTTCCCCGCGCGGGCCGCCTCGATCCCCGCATTCAGTGCCAATAGACTAGTCTGCTTGGCAATGGACGAAATGATTTGAATAATAGGCATCAAGGCCATCACATTTTCGGCCAGTAAACGGATCTGCTCGTAGTTGCCATGCATCTCGCATGCTTGTTCACCCAACTTGGCTTCCAGCTTGGAGATGAGCTCATTGTTCCGCTCTACTTGACTGCGGGTAACTTCAGTCAGCGCCTTTCCGCCCTGGACAGAATTCGTGATGCGCTCCATTTGTTGGTTGGATTGCGCACTCAGCAAATTGAGTTGCTCGATCAGGGCCCTGATCTCGCGCTCAGACTCGGTCAGAGACCCGCCTATCTGCTCGTGCATCACGTCGATATACGGCTTACAGTCTTTGATGTCGACCTCGATCGCCTTGTGGACCGCCCGTTCGCGCGATAAGTCATCGAAGCTAAGGTCGCCGAATGACCACATGTCGGCGATGCCGCGGCGGGCCATTGTCCAGTTCCATCGTTCGACGATCAGCAGAGGTAGAAATTCGATGACCGCCAACGCAACTACGATGGGTATCCAATCCGCGATGAAAGCCCGTCCCTCCATCCGGAATAGAACTGCAAGGAACAGAAGATTACAAAAGAATGCAAGCGCCACTTGAAGGAGCAGTCGATTCCCAACGCGATGAAGCCTCACTTCGTTCGCGGTCATGATCCCGGCTCCTTCATCGGCATACGGCCAGCAGGCGCGCTGAGAATCCGGTCGAGTTTTGTAGACGGTATCAACATAACGGCCTTATGCTCCCGGCAAAACCTGTTTGATAACCTTGAGCAAATCGCTACCCGATAGCGGCTTCACCAGCCAGCCGGTGGCTCCGAGACGCCTGCCTTCATCGCGCTTGGTGATGTCGCTCTCAGTGGTCAGAGTCAGAATCGGGAAAAATCTGCAACCTGGCAGCGCCCGCACTTTACCAATCATTTCCAGGCCGCCCATGACCGGCATATTGATGTCGGTGAGGATGAGGTCGGGTTTGACTCCGGCCTTCAGCTTGTCGAGCGCCTGCTGGCCGTTGTTGGCGGTTTCAACCTTGTACCCGCCCAGAGACAGAGAACTAGTGAGGCTCATCACCATGGTTGCGGAATCGTCAACGACCAGAATTGTCTTTGCCATGTAAGCCTCTCATTTGCCGGAATTCAATGCCGGTTCCAGCCATGCGCGGAGATCAGCATCTTTAGGCCAACTCGATATGCACGTTTTGGCCGTCATCAGGACCTGAAGGTTGGCGGTGTGAAGGTGGGTCAATGCAGACAAATCCGCCTTGGCGCCAGGCCTATTCTGGAGCCACTCGAGCAGCCCTTCCGCCTCCTCTACGCTCACCTCGTCACGAAATGTGGCACGATTCTTCTTGAATTCGATGGGCATCAGACAATCTCCCGAATGTTGAGAATCATGAGCACTGAACCGTCGCCCATCAAGGCCGACCCCGAGTAGGCCGAAAGGCCGGATAAGAGACCACCGAGGGGCTTCTGAATCAACCCTATGGTCTCTTTGAATCCGTCTACCATCAACCCGAAGACTTCACTGCCAGTTTGAACGAGAAGCACCGCTAGTTCATCGTCCGAATTCAGCCGCGGGACAGATGGAATTCCGAGCAGTGCGTTCAGCGCCTTGAGCGGAACAATGCGCCCTCGCAAAACGGCCGCCTGGCTTTGTTTAATCGCACGAATTGCACTTCTCGGAACTCGAACCGTCTCGACTACGTTTTCCATCGGCACACCAAACAGTTGGCCGTCGGACTCGATGACCATAACCTGGGTAACGGCCATTGAAAGCGGCAGCGAGATCCGAATCGAGGTCCCTTTGCCCAATTCACTTTCGATTTGAACGGTGCCATTGATCTTCTCGACCGCAGAGCGGACCACGTCCATGCCTACTCCGCGGCCGGAGAGGTCGGACACCACTTCGGCAGTAGACAGCCCGGCTGCAAAGATCAGGTTGATGGCCTCCTGGTCGCCGATGCGCTCCAGCATCGATTCATCAATCAACCCCTTTTCGTATGCCTTGCGCTTTATTAGGGAGGGATCGATGCCTTTGCCGTCGTCGATAATCTCAATCACAACCCGGTCGGCTTGCTGCGCGGCGCGAATCGTCAACTTTCCGGTTTCCGGCTTGCCGCGCGTCCGTCGAACCTCCGGAGTTTCAAGTCCGTGATCGAGGCTGTTGCGGACGATGTGAATCAACGGGTCAGCCAGCGATTCGATGATGTTCTTGTCGGCCTCCGTCTGCTCGCCTTCCAGCACCAGTTGGACTTCCTTGCCGAGTTTGCGAGAGGTGTCACGTACCAGGCGCGGAAAGCGTTGGAAGACAAACGAGACCGCCATCATGCGTACCTGCATGATGGCGTCCTGCATTTCGTCAGCGATGCGGTTGATCACTGAATACTGGCCTTTAATCTCTCGGGAAAGTTCTCGGATGCCGAACTGGACCTCGGCCCGCTGGGCAAGATACGGCAGGGCGTTCTTTTCGACCACAAGCTCGCCGATCAGGTTCATCAGCCTGTCAATCTTGCCCTGATCGACTTTCAGGCTCTTTGGGCCGGTATAGCTATCCTCGGCCCGGCGTCCGAACTTGATTCCATCATCCGCTGCAACTTTGCTGGAGTCGCTTTCCCCAGAAGAGCTGGTGTCCGCCGTCGGTTCGACGTGACCCGTAACGATCCCGTCGGCTGCGGCCGGCGAACATGGAGAACTGGCCTCTAACCTGAGGCCCTTGTGCCCATCGATCCATGCCATCAGAAGGGTATTGTGGTCGGTCGACAAAGCTTCTTCGAGCGCTGCCTCAATGTCGGTCCTTGAAGAAATTTCGCCCGCGGCCTGACTCAGTTTGGCAAATACCTCGGCAACTGATCTGAGCCTGCCCACGTGCCATGCCGGACGATCTTCGAGGAGAAGAATCTGCCGCTGAGACGCAAGAATCCTATTGAAGGCGGCCTCGTCGTCGTCCGAAAGCGATCGTGCCCGTTTCGCAGTCGGGGGCGCCTTGCTCGATCCATCCACTTCCTCCCGTGCGTTCACGAGCCACGACGGATGAACCGCGGCTATTTCCACCTGATCCGGAAGATAGCGGTAGTACTGATCTAGCTCCTCGCGTGGAGCATTGGTCAGCAGATCGAACCCGAGCAGGCAACTGTAAGTGTCCAACTCGGCGAGGGAAGGCAAAGGCTCACGCGCCAGCACACGGCCCCACATAAGTCCGGGAGTCTGCCGGGCGCTGTTCAGCGGATCGTCTCCATGGAAGAAGCATTCGCGCTGTGGGCTATAGGTAATCCAATGCAGCCGATCTCCTTGACGGCATTGCTCAAGAGCCGCCATCCGCACAGCTTCGGGGACGCTTCTAAATGACAGCGGCCGGAAACCGGGATGATCCGCATTGGGGGCCGCACCATTCAAGCTCACACCTTTTGGTCCAACCACGGCCGCGTCTTCACTCGATATCGGGTTCGGTATCAGCTTTCGGAGAGCTTTGGTCATCTGCTGCGATTCGGCGGCGCGGGATGCATCGATGTTTCCAGCAGATTCAATTTCGCCACAGAGCACGCCTACATAATCCATCGCGTCCAGCAAACGGTCCGCCAACTCGCGGGAATATGTTGAATGGCCGTTTCGCACCATCCCAAGCAGGTCTTCCCCGGCATGAAGCACACGGGTCATCTCCGGGAACGTGAACAGTCCGCTGTTTCCCTTCAACGTGTGCACGCACCGGAAAAGTTCGTTGAGGATGTCCTGGTCGCCGGGCGCGTCTTCCAGTTGCATCAGCTTCTTGCCGGTGTTTTCCAGCAGATCGCGAGATTCGGAGAGGAACTGCTCCAACAATGGGTTCGGGGGCAAGGAATTCTTGGGCGTGGCGCTCATTGAATTTTCTCCCCAAGCAGGAGATGAACATGAGGTAGAAGCTGCGCCTGCCGTACGGGCTTGATGAGATAGCTGTTGGCGCCGGACTGATAAGCCGCCTTCTCGTCCCGCGCCTCGGCTTCAGTGGATACCATGATGGCCGGCTGCTGAGCGATCTGTTGCTGACGCAGTTCGCGCAGGAAACCATAACCGTCGAGCTTGGGCATGTTGATGTCCACTATGTAGAGATCGAAGGGCGATTCGAGGGCTTTCTCCAACGCCTCGATCCCGTTCCATGCCTCCTCCACCGTGTAACCGGCGGGTTCCAGAATGCTGCGATGGTACATGCGCACCGTAGCTGCATCGTCGACAATCAGGATGCGTTTCATCGAGTTTCAATGCCTTTCTGATATACGATCGCGTCGGGAAACTTGCGCACCTTGAACAAAGACGAGATCCGGCTCATGGATTCTGAATGGCCCAGGCAGATGAAGCCCCCCGGATTCAGCGCTTCGTAAAAGGTCTCCGCAGCCGTCGTGCGAGAGACGTCGTCAAAATAGATCAGAAGGTTACGGCAAAAGACGACGTCGAAGTTGCGATAGGTGAGTGTATCGGCGGACTCTGAGAGATTGACCCTGGAAAATTCGACTGTTTGGCGCAGATCTTCGCAAAGTTGATATTCCTCGCCCGTTTCCTTGAAGTATTTCCCCAACCACCGAGGTGGAACGTTCTGCACTGAGCGGGCCGAATAGCGGCCGGCACGTGCACGGCGCAGGATGCTGGTGTCTATGTCCGACGAGACGATCTCCACATCCCACTCCGAAATGCCCCTCCACATTTCCAACAGGTACATGGCGATCGAATACGGCTCTTCTCCGGAAGAGGAGGGAATGCACCAGATGCGGATTGCATCCGAGCTGGTTTTGCGCCGGACAATCTCCGGAAGGATGGAATCGACCAGGCACTTGAATTGGTATTCCTCGCGCAGAAAGTAGGTCTCGTTCACCGTCATCAGGTTGGTGAGCTGTTGCAGTTCGTCGCCGGATGCCTGGAAACGCAGCATGGTAAAGTAGCCGCGAAAATTGGCGGTGCCGGTAGCTTCGATGCGCTCAACCAGACGCTTGTCCACAAAGTATCGCTTGGAGGCCTCGAAGCTGATACCTGTCCTGCGATAGAAGAACTCCTTGAACTTCAAGAAGTCTTCGAGGTTGATGTCTGGGCCGGGTTCCGATGCATGGGAGGTCATGAGAGAGTTAGACCCCACGAATGCGTTTGAGCGCCAAATCGGCGGCAAACTGGATGTAGGCTTCTGAACGAAAACGGTCCTTGAGCCGGGCAAGCGGTTCGATGGCCGCCTCCGTGCCCACTTCGCAGAGTAGATCGACCGCGGTGGCGCAGACATTCACATGCGCATCGCGTTCGATCACTTCGATCAGCCAGCTTTCGACCTCCGGATGCCGCTCGGAATCGAGGATATTGACGACAAAAATTCGCACATCCGGGTCAGAGTCAGCCAGCAGCGATCGCAGTACGGGCACCGCTTCGTCGTTCATGTGCTTGAAAGTCTCGATGACTTCGTTGCGCAGGGCTACGTCCTCGCTGCGAAGGCAATCGACCAGCCCGCTGACAGCCGAGGGATCGTTCAGACGAGCTAGCGTATTTAGAATCGCTTCACGCACGGCCACGTCCTGCTCGCGATTCAGGCGGCTCACCAATTTCGTGGCGGCATGTGGGCAATGTGCGATGTCTCGTGCGGCGTGTCTGCGGATTGCCGCTTCGGCGTCTTCCAGTGCGGCCGCGAGCTCCTCACAGCTCTGCTGCTTCGGCGCACCGGGCCCGGCTGATTGAGTTGCTTCCCGCTTTACAAGAGCCATCGTTTTTCCTTTACCTGCCGGCCCAGGTTGAAAGCTGCGCGGCGATTTTTTCAGCGGCCAAGACCAAGCTCGCGCCGCCCTTCCTGACCAGTTCCGCAGGCATGCCATACACCACCGCGGAGTCTTCCGATTCGGCAATGGTGTGTCCGCCGCGCTTCTTGATTTCTGTGAACGCATCCGATCCATCGTGGCCCATGCCGGTCAACAACACCGCCGTCGTCCGCTTTGGATCGTAGTGTTGCATTACCGATCTTCCCAGCAACTCAACCGATGGATGCCAGAGGAACTCCGGATTCTCCGGCGAGGGCAAGACGGTTAGCTTGCCAGCCCGGTTTGCAAGCAGTGTGTCCGCACCGCCGCGTCCGATATAGACCTTGCCGGGCTCGATGGCCAAAGCGCTCGCCGCCTCCACAACTTCAAGAGCGCAACACTGATTCAGCCGATCCGCAAAAGCCCTGGTAAACGCGGCAGGCATGTGCTGCGCCACTAATACAGGCCAGGGAAACCCTTCCGGCAATCCCGATAGAACAATCTCCAGTGCACGAGGTCCGCCGGTCGATGCTCCGATCACCAGCAAACCGTCGGTCGCCGACCCGGTCCGTTGGGGTGCGGAGGATTCCCGGCCCGTCTTCTTGCGCTCGTCCCGCATGCGCCGGACAACTCCGGCTGCGGTCAATCCTTTACCTTTGAGCCGTGCCCGAGCGGCGCTTCGTACCTTGGCCACTAGTTGCTCGGTGATCCGGTCGATGGACAAAGAAATAGTTCCGCCAGGTTTGGAGACATAATCCACGGCGCCCAGGTTCAGAGCCTCGAATGTGGCTAATGCTCCTTCGTTGGTAAGCGAAGAAACCATCACCACGGGAACCGGCCTCTCGGCCATGATGAGGGAAAGCGCGGTCAATCCATCCATCTCCGGCATGTTGATGTCCAAAGTCACAACATCCGGCTCGAATTCCCCGTTTTCCCTCACCGCTTCGTCGCCGTTTCTGGCCTGGCGGATCTCGAAGTCCCCCTCGGCCTGAAACAGCGTCATCAACTGGCGGCGCATCAGCGCCGAGTCGTCGACAATGAGCAGTTTGATCATGACTCTATCCAGTCACCGTGGCCAATGCCTTGAGTTCCTTCTTTGCCATCAGGTGGGGTGGATCGATGAGTTGAACCATCCGCTTCTGCTTTTCGAGGTTGGCCATGCGGCTCAACAGTTGGCTTTGCTCGGCAGACAGTTGTGGCGCCGGCTCGATTGCAGCCTTGGGTATTCTCAAGACTTCGGCCACCTGGTCGACGATGAAGCCGGTGCGCACATCGGAGATGAGAAACACCATGATCCGCTGGCGATCGGTGCGTTCCACCTGCTTGAGACCGAGACGCAGGCGAAGGTCGATCACCGGCAGCACGGTTCCGCGAAGGTTGATGACTCCCTCGACAAATGAAGGTGCTTTGGGAACTCGAATGAGCTGTTCAGGCACGCGTACAATCTCCTGCACGCTGGCGATCGGCGCGCCGAACTCCTCCTTGTCCAGACGAAAAATGACTACTTGTTCATCGTCATCCAGGTTGTCGTCCTGCTTTGCGTCCTCCCGGTCGCTGTCCAACTCGCTTTCGTTCACGGCGCTCAGTGCCTCCTTGATGACGGAATGGCCGAAGAGATTGCGCGCGGTAACGATCGACACCAGGCGCTCTCCATTGTCGAGCCGGCAGATTGAGGTGACCTCGGCAAGGTTTCCTTCACGGGCCAGCATTGCGGGAAGCGCGTCCACTCCGGACCTTGAGACACGAAGCACTTCGCTGACCGCATCCACCACCACGCCCACCGAGGCGCCGCCCATTGTGAGCACAACAATGCGGCTCTTCTCGTCCAGATCGCGGTACGGCAACGCAAACATGCTGCGCAGGTTGACCAGAGGCAAAAGACGGCTGCGCAAGGTCATCACGCCGAGAACGTGCGAGTCCGAGCGCGGAACATGAATTACAGCCTCCGGCACCTGCACGATCTCCTGCACGTCTTCGATGGCGATGGCGTACTCCTGACCGTCGACATCGAAGCTGACCAGTTGCAACTCGTCGCTCGAGTCCTCTTCCTCATTCTGTGCGCTTGCTTCTGCGGTTCCCGCCACACCGGTACTTTTCGATATGGACGCGATCTGCGAAAACTCCAGCTCGATGAGCTTGGCAAAGTCAAGCACCATGATCATCGCGTGGCCGTTCACATCCTTGATGAGGCTGGAGAGCATCTCGGTATTTACCGTGGTTTTGATTGAGCCCACGTCTTCAATATGGCTGGCATCGACGCCGACCACACTGGACACACGGTCGACCACAAAACCAAGCGGCTGCCCAACATCAACTACCAGCGCGCGGGTCGAGTCGTCATGAGGCAACTCGGGAAAGCCGAACAGCCGGCGCAGAGAAATGATGGGCAAAACCTTTCCCCGCAAATTCGCGAGGCCCTCTAATGCGGCCGGCGCCAGTGGCACTCTCACCACCTCCGGAACCCGTATGATTTCCTTCACCGGCACCATATCGGCTGCGAATACTTCGTCACCGGCGATGAAGGTGACAAACTGCTGGGTGCCCTGTTGCGTGACTTGTTGCGTAGTGGAAGCCCGTCCGTCGATCTGGTTCTCCTCGACGGCTGCCTCATCCGTTTGAATGTCGGGGACGCGCTCGTCGAGGATGTCTTCCTCGAGAAGCGCCGCCCCACTCGTGCGCTTTGATGTCCTTGTCGTCATTGTGGCCTCCGCCTACGCTGCGCTCTGCAGTTCATCCGCCAGAGAAGAGATCTCTTCGATGGCTGCTGCCAGGTCCTCGGCTCCCTTGGCCTGCTGTTGCGCGGCGCCGGCCGCTTCGGTCGCTGCCTTGTCGGCTTCAGTCGCCGCGGCAGAGATCTGCTCGATGCCCTTTTTCACCTGGGCGATGGCTGCGCCAATCTCTTCCGATGCGGCGAGAATCTCCTTCGCCCCCTTTTCCACAACCAGGATGTCGGCCTCAATGGAGACCAGATCGGTCGTGGTGCTTTTGGCTTTCTCCACTTCCGAGATCGCTGCCGCAACGATCTCGCTCAGGTCGCGTCCCACCACGCCAATCTGATCCTGCACTGCCTTGACCAGATCCTTGATACGGTCGGCGTTCTCCGACGAATCGTGGGCCAGGTTGCGAATGTCGGTGGCCACCACGACGAAGCCCTTGCCGAACTCGCCGGCACGCGCCGCTTCAATGGCGCCGTTGACCGCCAGCATGTTGGTCTGGATCGACACAGTGCTGATTGCCTCGACGATTTTGTCGATGCGCCGTGATACCAACTCCAGATCATTCATCTGCTTAATGCTGGCGCGAGAGGCTTCCGCTGAAGTCGAAAGACCTGTAATCAGTCCGTTAACTGCCGTCTTGTTCTCGCCAAGCAGATTCCTGATGGCGACTACTTTTTCCGCACTTGCAGCCGCGCGCTTCTGTGCAATGTCCAATCCCTTCTCGATCTGGTTGGTGGCCGCGGCAGATTCTTCAGAAGCTGAGGACTGCACCTCTGCGCCTTTACGAATCTGGCCCAGGGCTGTCATGATCTGTGCGCTGGAACGGTTGATCTCCTGCACTGCGGAAGACAACTCCTCTGAAGAAGACGCCACCTGCTCCGCGCTCTTGGCCACGTCTGTCGAGTTCTTCAGATCTTCTGCCAACTCCGACAATGCCTGCGCCGTTTGCTCGCACTCGGCCAGTGCCTGGGTCTGCTCGGCCACCGTCTTGGCGGACTCTTCAGCAGCGGAAGATTGCTCTTCGGCCGCGGCAGCTATGCTCTGCGAGCCCTTAAGCGCCTGCTGCGAAGCAACGTTCGACTGCGCGGCGTTGGCGCCGATTTCCTGGATACCTTTCACGATCTCAATAGCGTCGAGACGGATCTGCTCGAGTTGCAACGTTATTGTTTTGCCTTTTTCGACTTCATCTTCCATCGTCTTGGCGGAAGTATTGATGCCGTCAGCAATCTTCTTCACATCCCCCTGAATCTGTCCGACGAGTTCTTGAATCTGCTTGGCGCTCTTTTCAGAGGTTTCAGCCAGAGTCCGCACTTCGTCCGCGACCACTGCGAAGCCCTTGCCATGTTTGCCGGCGCGAGCCGCCTCGATGGCCGCATTCAATGCCAGCAGGTTGGTCTGGTCGGCAATGCGTGCGACAGCCTTGACGATGTCGCCAATGGTTGCTGCCTGCTTTTCCAGTTCTACAACCATGGCCACTGAAGCGATCTGGCGCTGCGCGGCTACGCCGACATTCGTGATCAGGCCGGCAACGTCCCCGCTGGTTCGAGCGATCAGCGTTTGAACAACCTCGCCTTTGCCGCGGCTGAGCTCGGCGCTCTGCAACTGTTTGGTGATAGAGACTCCCACTTGCGTAAATGCCGCCAGGGACTCCTGCGCGGCGCTCGATGCCTCTTCGGCGCCGGTTGCGATCTGGTCGCTGGCGCGCTTAAGTTCTTCGGCAGCCGACGATGCTTCGGCAATGCCGGACGCCAATTGCCCGGTTGCTGCAGCAATCCGCTCTGCCGCCTGTTGCTGCTTGGCGAGGGTCCTAGCTTTCTTGCGTTGTGCTTCCGCTTCGCGGGTTGTTACAGCCGAGAGCTTTCCTTCAGAGACTGAGGTTGCCTGTACGGCAGCCTTCTTGACGAGTGCCATGAGTCCTTTTCCTTTCGTGCTGCTTTTCCAGAGTGGAGCGCCGTGGTTTTCTTTGGCTGGAATTCGCGGAGCGGTGAGAAAAGCGTGAAGAGTGCGTAGGCGCTTAAGAGATGCGCCCGGTTGGTTACTCTCCTATTAACGGTCCAAAGTCAAGCGTTCTCAATTGGAAAGCTGTGTAGTTTTGCACTCAGAGTCTTTTCCTCTCCGAATCGGGAAGTCGAACCGAATGAGAACGTTCACTGCGAATCCATTTGACGGTAGTCGCTCTAGTGCCGGGGAATCGGGTTCGCCAGATGATCTGTACCTTTGTTCAAAGAACGCTGGCGCGGCAAAGATTGTCCTGAATCAAGCACATGCCCAATCATGAGCGATGAGTCTTCAAGTCTCCCCGCTGTCAAGGCGCTCTTGTTGAAACTCACGATGTTCAAACAGCCAGATTCCTGAGAACTCGCGTGTCCATTAAGACGCTCTTGTGGCAGCTCAGTTGCCTTGGCCGGCGCAGGGGTCATGTCAATTCACCTCATCGGCGACCGCTGTAACGTCCAGCCGGCAAAGCCAGCCTGGGCCGCTTCCATTGCGGCCTCCCGTTCCTTAATATGCTCGGCACTCCGGCACGTAATCAGTCTGCCTAGAACGCGGCTCTCTCATCGATGCCGAATTCGGATCGCGGACCGCCCGCATCAGGAAATCAGGCCCATCCTGCGTATTTCCTCCGACAGACTTGCGGCCTCGATCGGTTTGACCAGGTATGCATCGCAGAGCGCGTGGAACGACCCCACGACCTGCTTCGGAGGGTCGGTACTTGTCTGCATAATGATCTTCACGCCATTGGTCGAAAGAACGCCGTCTTCTGTTTCCACCGCGCGAATCTGCCTCACCGCCTCAATGCCATCCATTCCCGGCATCCTGATGTCCATGCAGATCAGGTCATAAGGAGCGGCTTCGGCGAGGGAAATGCGAAATGCTTCCACGGCATCTTCTCCGTCGACGGCGATGTGGCACTGGCCATAGCGGGCTAGGAGATTTTGCATTAGAATCCGGCTGGTGAGTTCATCTTCAACGACAAGTGTCTTCATGATGCCTCATTCTTTCCTGGTTCACCGATTTGGACCGACTGACTCATTTCGTCTGATCGCATCTTCGGGCAGGCCGAATTGTCGATCCAACTCGTCCATGCGGGTAATTACCGAGTGCCAATCCCCGGCACCAGCTGCCTTTTCAATTTCCGCTGCCAGTTTCCCGAGCAATTCTCCACCGACATTCGCCGAGGCGCCCCTGATCGAGTGGGCTTGCCGCGCGGAGCCGGCGTCATCCCTGTCTGCCAAAAGCTTCTTCAAAGCCTGAATCTGGAGTGGAACGTCTTCAAGAAACGCTGCAAAGACGATCTGCGCCAGCTCATTGTCCCCCTCCAGGCGCGAGAGCACTTGCCGGGTCAAATACAACCGCCTCGCTTTCTGCAGTTCGTAAAGATCCGAGTTAGCTGGCCGCAGTCGGAATTACCGAATCACCGGAGGGCAGCCATTTCTTGAGCGTATCCCGCAACACCGCTACCGACACCGGTTTAGTCACAAAGTCATTCATGCCCACCCCGAGACAGAGTTGCCGATCGCGCTCCATGGCGTTGGCAGTCATGGCGACGATGGGAACCATGAGTTTACCTGTGCCGTCCGGAGTCGTATGATAAAACCTAAATTCCCATGCGAAACATTTAGCGCGTGGAACTTTACGGATAGAACTTTGCTGATACCGATCACGCTTGAACTTCATCTCGCCACCCTCCCCGGTGTTGAACATGAGTCCATTGCATCAAGCGTGGTGTTATGTGGTGTTTAAGGCGGCTAATATCGTATGTAAGTTGCTGTAAACAAATAGATTGCGGGAGTAGTTCAGTGGTAGAACGTCAGCTTCCCAAGCTGAATGTCGCCGGTTCGATCCCGGTCTCCCGCTCCAATTAAATGAATAAGATAGCGAAAAGTTGGCCTTGGAGTTTGGT
>Ga0302140_10002627_pt1 | contig 23185 bp, 15 predicted proteins | sample I_Bog_E1_1_FD_202095 | JGI IMG/M metagenome (GOLD analysis project Ga0302140, IMG submission 202095) | Peat permafrost microbial communities from Stordalen Mire near Abisko, Sweden - I_Bog_E1_1 | ecosystem: Environmental > Terrestrial > Soil > Wetlands > Peat | place: Sweden: Abisko, Stordalen... | reverse complement strand
TTGGGGAGCTGCAAGCAATACCGGCAACAATTGCACCGCTTACCCAATTTCCAGCCCCGCAACCGCGGCAAGCAACGCCCTCAGCTTCATCACCTCCAACTATGGAGGCAGCTTTCACCCGTTGAACCTGAGCGGTACACAGGCAGCCAATTCCTGGCCCGGCAGCTTTGAAATTACCGGCGCGTCTACCTTTACTCCCACATTCACTCCCTCGGCCACCTGCGGCACCACCTCCAACCCCTGCGTGTATTCCTTCACCTACAGCCTTGTCTCCGCAGGCAAAGGCCCCGGCTTTCAGCAGGTCACCAACACGGAAACCGGCAAGCTGCTCATCTCCGTGACTGCCAACACTGGCGCATCGAACATGTCGTTCAATCAGTTTGGCGCGTTCATCCACAACTTCAATGCCAACTCCAGCCCGCTGGTCTATGGCACCATCACTGGCCCGCAGTGGACAAACGGCTCTTGGAATTTCGGCTCCGGTGGAAATTATGTCTTCACCGGACAGGTCGGCCAATCCGGTCCCACGATTTCCTACGATTTCTCCGGCTGCGGCGGTTATTGCTATGTGGATTCCGCTGGCCCTAGCGCATCCAATGGTGGAACTACCATCGCCCCAACCTTCCAGCAAGGCCCTCCCACCGTTGGAGCTCCAGCCGCGCCCTTGCCCACCGACGATTACAGCCAGAAGTGGGCCGTGCTTGACGGTTACGGTTGCAACGAGGGAAGCAACGTTTGCGGAAACCCATCGAGCCCCAATCCGCCCAACGTCACCAATGCCAACCTCAACGCCGCCCTGCAGAACATCAACGGCACGGCGTACCCCTCCAGCGGTACAAGCTCTGGCGTCTATCTTCCCTACTCCGGAGTTCCTGGAAGTACTTCAAATCCGCCGACCATGAATGGCGGTGGCATCTACGTGGAAGGCAGCGTTACCTCGGTCCTGTTGACGCCCGGTACCGATACCGGCGGCAACCCCACGCAGATCTACACCATCGTGCAGAACGGAACCACCACAACCATCACCACCAACATCGCGGCCAATAGCACCACAATGGTGAGCGGCGGCACCACCACTAAAATCAATGGCGTCCCCCGGAATTTCTCAACCGGGGCATCATCGCCTCCGGCTCAAACCATGCTCTATGTGGATGGAAACATCGGCGCAGGCAGCGGCAGCAGCTACACCGGTATCAGCGGACCGGGCGAAAACTCGCCCGCAATTCAAAACGGCGTTCAGCTCACCGTCGTCGCAAACGGCAACATCAACCTCGTCGGCAACATTCTCTACCAAACGTCGCCGGTCACTCTCAACACTTCTGACTCTCTGGTTCCCGCAAACGTCACCAGCCTTAACGGCGCGGTCTTCGGAATGTACACCCAGTCGGGAAACCTGAACCTGTACAGCCCGTACAGCGATAACAACCTGCAGATCGACGGTGCCATCGCAGAGATCGGCAATAGCTGCTCATCGAACAGTTGCGGTCTTGAAACCCTCAACAACATAAACACGCTGACCATTGTGGGCGGAAGATCGGAAGGCTACGCGCACGGCGTAAACATGAATGCCGCGAATACCTATTACGATCAGAGATTCGCTCAGCCTTACCCGAACACAGTTGCGCCACCTTGGTTCCCTTCCACCACGGTGACCTATGGCGTACCATCCGCTCCCACTGTCTCGTCCACCATCTCGCGGCTCAATTGGTACTCATCGCCACAAAACTAAGTCGCATTCCTGGCGCGGCCACCCACCGCGCCAGTCCTGAAATTCACCATATACTTAATATTCATTGACATCTCTATAACGCGACCGCCAAAACCTTGTACATTTCGTCAATGGTTTAGAAAATCCCTCAACTGTTAACGAAACAGTAACACTCGCCTTTTCAACGATTCACTTCCTTGCTAATCGCAGCAGCTTTGGATTCACTTTGTCCGCGCTGCTGTTTTTACCGAATTTGCGGCATGTTTCGACCTTCGCAACGCCTCCCAATCCTTTTCTGTCTGGTCGGCATACGCCATCGCAAATCGCGCAACCGCACTGGATAGGCTGTTTCCCGTGCCAAGGTAGCCCACAATCATCTGCACATCGCCGGAGCGCGCATGGCCGCGCGCCAGCAGTTCTCCGCAAAGCTCGGCGTACGCCACCAGTCCGGCTCCTTTCAAATCATCCACTGCAATCGAACCCTTGTGATCGTTCAACTGCCGCACCAGGTAATCGCGCTTTGCAATCGTCGTCCATCCCAGAAATGGATCGGACTGCAACTGCATGGCGCGCTGCCCTTCAACCACCAGCCGCCCCCAGTGGGCCTTCTTGCCGTTTACATACTTCAGGTATGCCGATCCCACTTCTTCTTTGATCTGCAGAAACAGCGGGTCCCGCGGGCCGTTGCCTTCCATGTACACGCAGTAATCGCGCGTCCCCACGCTGCCCGTGCCCACCACTTTGAAGCACACATCCACGGGCCGATACTGCGCCAGGATGTGACGACGCTCGGGTTGCAATGTCTCGTGGTACTCCCTGATCGCAGCCAGCACCTCTCGTGATTGCGCGCCGTTGATGCGCCACAGCGTTGGCCGGTTCTCGCGGAAAATGCGCCCTGTTCCCTTCTTTGACGGAACCGTCAGACTCTCCAGCGTGTGCAGCGGAGTCGCACGTTCCGCCTTGCTCAGCACACTTGAAACAAGCGATCCTTTCATCAAGCGATGCACTTGGTGGCGCGCCACCTCCAGCACCGGCATCTTCGCGAATGCACGCGCGCACTCGCGATAACATTCCAGGAACGCCACCACAGCGTCTCTTGCGAAACTGTCTTTCGCGCCTGCTTCGCGCCCCGCCAATACCAAGCTCGCCGAGAGACGCTTCACGTCCCACTCGAACGGTGCGCGCGTGGTCTCGTCAAAATCATTGATGTCGAAGACCAGCCTTCCGTCAGGAGCCGCGTATGCCCCAAGGTTGCGGACATGCGCATCGCCGCAGATCTGATTGATGATGCCGGTATTCGGCAGCAGCGCAAGATCGGCGGCCATCACCGGAACAGCCCCGCGAAAGTATCCAAACGGAGACGCCAGCATGCGCTCATACTTCAACGGAACCAGCGTTGGAACGCGCCCGCGCATACTTTCTTCCAGCAGCTTCAAAGGATCGTGACGGCGCAGCTTCACATTCCACACGCCATGATGCTGCCGCTTCATTTGCTTGCGCCGCGCCTGTCCCTCTTTGCGCCGCTCCTCGGAAGTGCTGGAGTTCAAATTCCTGAGACTCGTCATAGCAGCGCTGAACATACACTGCATCGCGCCCGATTTCAAATGCGCAAATGAAAATGGCCCCTCGCGAGGCCATCGTCCAATCTCGAAATCGTCTATGCAGTTATCGCGATGCTCTCTTCTGCAATGGGAACTTCGCGTCAAGATCAAGGTTCAATTCGAGCACGTTCACCCGAGCCTCTCCAAGAAAATGAAACTGCCGCGCTTCCGTATGCTGTTGCACCAGCGCCCATAATTGACCTTCGCTAATGCCGCGCTCTTTGGCAACGCGTGGCGCCTGGAAGTTGGCATTCGCAGGAGTGATGTCTGGATCGAGTCCTGAAGCCGACGTGGTCACGTAATCTGCGGGGACCGGCGTCGCAGGATTTTCGCTCTGCGCCGCTGCAACGTCCTGCTTTACGCGATCAATCAGCTTCTGGTTCGTCGGCCCGTAGTTAGTGCCTCCCGAATTTGCTGCATCGTATCCATTGGTTCCCGCCGCTGACCCGCGAGGATGAAAGTACGCAGCACCGGTGAACGGCTGTGCGATGATGCGCGAGCCGATCACCTTTCCATCCTGGGTGATCAGCTGTCCATTCGCCTTATCCCGAAAGAGCACCTGCGCCGCTACGGTGACTACAAGCGGGTACACTACCCCGCACAGAATCGTTGTAGCAATGGTCATCAGAATCGCCGTGATGAGATTGCGTTTCATCGTTGTCTCCTATGCCAGCCCGATGCTTGTAATCAGAATGTCGATCAACTTGATGCCGATGAACGGAGCGATAATTCCGCCCACACCGTAAATCAAAAGATTGCGGCGCAACAGCGCAGCGGCACTCATCGGAAGATACTTGATTCCCCTCAGCGCCAATGGAATCAGCATCACGATGATGATCGCGTTGAAGATCACCGCGGATAACACCGCCGATTGTGGCGTCTTCAAATGCATTACGTTCAGCGCATTCAGCACCGGGAAAGTTCCCGCAAACATCGCCGGAATGATTGCAAAATATTTGGCAACGTCGTTGGAAATCGAGAACGTGGTAAGAGCTCCGCGCGTCATCAGCAGTTGTTTTCCAATGCCGACGATCTCAATCAGTTTCGTCGGATTGGAATCGAGATCGACCATGTTTCCGGCCTCTTTCGCCGCCTGCGTGCCGGAGTTCATCGCCACGCCCACGTCTGCCTGCGCCAGTGCCGGAGCGTCGTTGGTTCCGTCGCCGGTCATCGCTACAAGCTTGCCCTCGGACTGTTCCTTGCGGATCAAGTCCATCTTGTCCTTCGGCGTAGCCTGCGCAAGAAAATCGTCAACTCCCGCCTCGCGCGCAATTGCCGCCGCCGTCAGCGGATTGTCTCCGGTGATCATGACCGTGCGGATTCCCATCGCGCGCAACTGGTCAAAGCGCTCGCGCATTCCACCTTTCACGATGTCTTTCAGCTCGATGACTCCAAGCGCACCACGCTGTTTTTCAGCCACCACCAGAGGAGTACTTCCGGCACGTGCAATCTCATCCACCAGTGCCCTTACCTCCGGCGCAAAGACACCCGAATTCTCCTGCACAAAACGCTCGATTGCATCTACGGAACCTTTGCGAATCTGGAAGCCGTTGAGGTTCACGCCAGACATTCTGGTCTGCGCCGTGAATGGAACAAACTCCGCGTTATGATCATGCAACTCACGGCCGCGCAGGTTGTACTTCTCCTTCGCCAGCACTACGATTGAGCGGCCCTCCGGCGTCTCATCCGCCAGAGACGAGAGCTGCGCCGCGTCCGCAAGTTCCGCCTCGGATACTCCCGGAGCAGGCACAAAGCGCGAAGCTTGGCGATTGCCAAGCGTGATGGTTCCCGTCTTGTCCAGCAGCAGAGTGTTGACGTCGCCCGCTGCTTCTACCGCGCGGCCAGACATGGCGAGCACGTTGTGCTGCACCAGTCGGTCCATGCCGGCGATTCCGATTGCGGAGAGCAAACCGCCGATTGTGGTGGGAATCAGGCAGACCAGCAGAGAGACAAGGACGAACACTGTCTGCGGAGCTCCCGAATAGATCGCGAACGGCTGCAAAGTCACCACCGCCAGCAGAAAGACAATCGTCAATCCGGCGAGCAGAATGTTCAGTGCAATTTCGTTCGGAGTCTTCTGCCTCTCAGCGCCTTCAACCAGGGCAATCATGCGATCAAGGAACGTCTCGCCGGGGTTCGAGGTAATCTTCACCTTGATCTGATCAGACAAGACCCGCGTACCGCCGGTTACCGCCGAACGGTCACCGCCGGACTCGCGAATCACCGGAGCAGATTCGCCGGTAATCGCGGACTCATCGACCGACGCGATGCCGTCAATGATCTCACCGTCACCGGGGATGAACTCTCCGGCAGATACCATCACTACGTCTTGCGCGCGTAGGCTTGAGCTTGCCACCTGCTCCAGTTTGCCGTCGGCAAGCAAACGATTGGCAACGGTCTCAGAACGCGCCTTGCGCAGCGTGTCCGCTTGGGCTTTGCCGCGTCCTTCCGCCATCGCCTCGGCGAAGTTGGCGAACATCACGGTGAACCATAGCCATAGCGTGATTTGAAGATTGAACTTGAAAGCTTCGTGCGGGCGCAGGATCAAAAGAATCGTGGTGATCACACTGCCAACTTCAACCACGAACATGACGGGATTGCCCATCATCTTGCGTGGATTCAGCTTGAGCACGGAATTGATTGCCGCACCACGAACGATTGCCGGATCCCAGATAGACTTACGACTTTTCGATGCGCTCGACATGTGCTCCTCAGAATGCCTTTCCTGCGCTCATCTGCAGGTGCTCAAGAATTGGACCAAGGCTGAGCGCGGGGAAAAACGTTAACGCTCCAAGAATGATAATCACGCCAATCAGCAGCACGCTGAATAAAGGCGTCGTTACCGGAAATGTTCCCACCGATGGCGGCACATATTTCTTTTGGGCCAGGCTGCCTGCAATCGCCAGCATCGGTATTTTCATCAGGAAGCGTCCGCCAAGAGTCGCTAATCCAATCGCGGTGTTGTACCAGGCGGTGTTTGCGTTCAATCCGCCAAAGGCCGAACCGTTGTTCCCGGCTGCTGACGTGAACGCATACAGAATCTCTGAAAGCCCATGCGGCCCCGGATTCAAAATGGCCGATGTGCCAAACTGTTTCACGCTGGAGATTGCCGTCAACGTGAGAATGATAAGCGGAAAGATGAGCGCAAACAGCATTGCCATCTTCACCTCATACCCCTCAATCTTCTTTCCCAGGTACTCCGGCGTGCGCCCAACCATCAGCCCCGCGATAAATACCGTGAGCACCACGAAGATCATCATTCCGTACATACCAGAGCCGACTCCGCCGAAGATCACCTCGCCTAAAGAGATGTTGATCAGCGGAACCAATCCGCCCAGAGGAGTAAATGAATCGTGCCAGCTATTAACGGCTCCGCAACTTGTGTCCGTGGTGGCCGTAGCAAAGAGCGCTGAGTTGGCAATGCCAAAGCGTACTTCCTTGCCCTCCATGTTCCCGCCGGGCTGCAACGCGCTCGCGTGTTGGCTTACTCCGGCCAGCAGCGGATTCCCCTGCGCTTCTGCCCAGTACGCTACCGTTACTCCGGCCAGAAAGAGCACTACCATCGCGCCCCAAACTGCCCATCCATGCCGTTGCGAGCCGGTCATGCGGCCCAGCGTGTAGGTGAGTGCAGAACCAATGGCAAAGATGGAAAACATCTCAAGCAAATTGGAGAACGGAGTGGGATTCTCAAACGGGTGCGAGCTGTTTGCGTTGAAGAAGCCGCCGCCGTTGGTACCCCATTCCTTAATGAACTCTTGTGAAGCAACCGGACCTTGCGCAATCGTCTGCTCGGTAACGGTGTCCATCACCGCTTTGCCGTCAGCGCCCACCGTGGGCTTACCGTCAGAGCCCAGATGCGGCACTTGTTGCGGTTCTACGATCTTGACCGTGTCATAAGGATGCAGATTCTGCACAACCCCCTGCGACACCAGCACCAGCGCGCCCACAACGCAAAATGGTAGAAGCACCCACAGCGTGCAGCGCACCAGGTCAACCCAGAAGTTTCCAATCGTCGCCATCTGACGGCGAGCCAATCCACGTATGAATGCGATCGCCAGCGCAATACCGGTCGCCGCCGATACGAAGTTGTGATACGCGAGCCCAATCATCTGGGTGAAGTAGCTCATCGTAGTTTCGCCGGAGTAGGCCTGCCAGTTCGTGTTCGTCGTAAATGAAGCAGCGGTGTTAAATGCAAGATTCGGAGGGCTCACCGCGCCAAGTTTCTGCGGATTGAAGAGCCAATAAGGCAGTATGCCCTGCACCCGTTGCAGCCCGTATAGCAGCAGCATCGAGACAACGCTGAAAAGCAGCATGGCGACGGCGTACTCGGTCCACGCCATTTCGTGATCTTCATCGACGCAGGTAGTACGGTAGATCAGCTTCTCAACGGGGCGTAGCAGGGGATCGAGAAACGTTTTCTCGCGATTGAACACCCTCGTAATAAACACTCCGAGCGGTTTTGTGACAGCCAGAATGAGCAGCAGGAAACCCGCAATTTGCAGCCATCCATTGAACGTCATCTCAGAATTTCTCCGGGCGCAGGAGTGCGTAGAACAGGTAAACCAACATCAGGGCTGTCAGCGCAAGCATCACAATGGTTTCCATTTTCCAGCTCCCTTACCGGATCCGTTCACAGAAGTGGACGTATCCAATCGACACTACAAAGAAGGCAATTGTTATTGCGACGAACCCCAGGTCCTGCATCTTCATCTCTCCTTGCGCGCAGTGCTCGCCCCACGGCTACTCTGCCTACTTTGAATTGGAATTGAAAGGCGATAAACCCTAACTAAAGAGTTTCTAAAAAGTTCCTAAACGTGGCTGTCAACCGCGAGTCTCTTGTTCAAAGCCTCCAGCAAACTCAGCGACTGGAAAACGCAGTATACACACTAAGCCTCATTGAGCCGCGAATTCTCTTCGTTGCGAGAGATTCCCGATACGTTGGCGCGCCGGGCGGCAATGGCTTGCCGAGGCTGACTCGAATGCACGAGGACCAACTTGGCGAAAGACTCAAAAGCTCCTGCTGAACTCCATCCACGATCGGCGGGAAGCCGGTCAAGCCTGTAGCTCGGGCTATTTCGGTTCGATCTGATATCCGACTCAATTGCTACCAGAAATCGAAGCAGGATGAAAACAGCCGCAACGCAGATAGCGATGAAGAATCCGACGACCAACATGCGAACCTCCGGGCGAGTGAGTCAACTCTGACTCGTTCGGCCTTCAGTTCGATTGGATTACATCTCGCCTAAATTGCACATAAAGAGTGCCTTAAGAATTCCTAAACGGGAGGGACACAGGGCAATCCGCCCGACGATGGCTGACGGAGCCGCGACTATTGCTCATCGCCGGGCTCAAAGCGATAACCGACCCATTTTTCGGTCACGATATAACGCACCGCGCCATCTTCGGGCTCGAGCTTCTTGCGCAGATGATTCATGAACACGTGCAGATATTCCGGTTGTTGCGTGCTCATGCCGCCCCATACCGCCGCGAGCAATGTGTGATGAGTGATGACCCTGCCTGGGTTCTTCACCAGGTAGCTGAGCAGGTCGAACTCTTTTGGCGTGAGCCGAACCTCGCGGTCCCGTACCTTCACCAGGCGAGTCAGCAGGTCGATGTGAAAATCGCCGGCGTCTATGCTGCTCAAGTTCTCTTCCTGTACCGGACTGCTTGCTCTTCGCAGACTGGCGCGAACGCGCGCCACGAGTTCGTTGATGTTGAAGGGCTTGGTTACGTAATCGTCGGCGCCGGAATCGAGAGCTTCGACTTTCGGCTTCTCCTCTCCTCGAACCGAGAGAACGATGATAGGGATCGAGGACTTTGTCCGGATCCTCCGGCATAGTTCGAGCCCACCCATGTTCGGCATGGAGAGATCGGTAATCACCAGGTCAGGGGGCCATTGCCGCATCACTTCCAGTGCTTCGTCGCCATCGCCGGCGGTCCTTACGATGTAGCCGTGTCCGGAGAGAGCCGTCCTGAGTACGCGGGTGATTTGAGACTCATCGTCCACCACAAGGATGTTGCGCGCCTTGCCATCCATCGCACTGTTCATTTCGGCTCCTGGGTCACAATATGCACGTCCACCTTGGGCGCTTCGCGGAGAAAATCGTGAATTGCCGAGAGATAGAGATATTTCCGCCATCCCGTAATTGCTGATCGTCCGAAGACAACTTGGGTGATGTGCTTCTCGTGAACGATTTTTGCAACCTCCTTGGCAACTCGCTTGCCTTTCGTTTTCACAATCTGCGCTCCCAGATTCTCGGCGAAGCGGAAGTTTTCGCTCAGCGTGCGCCGGTACTCGGGATCGTCATCTTTCCCTGTATCTACGTAGATTACGAAGAACTCTGCGCCAATCCTCTCGGCCATTCTCGCGCTGCGCGCAATCAGGTATTGCGCGATTGGATTCGAGCTGATGCACACCGCAATGCGCTCCGTAATTGGCGTGCGATTCTCAATGTGCTCCTTCTCCATGTAGCTCTCAAGGCTGCGATCCACCACGCTGCCCACCTGCCTGAGCGCCAGTTCGCGGAGAGCAATGAGATTTCCGGGACGAAAGAAGTTTGCAAGCGCTCGGTCGCTGCGTTCCAATGGATAGATATCGCCGCGCTTCATGCGAGCCTGAAGTGCTTCAGGAGTTAGATCGGCCAGGACGATCTCATCCACCCGCTGCAAGACCCAGTCCGGCACTGTCTCGCGCACTACAACTCCGGTGATGCGTCCCACCAGCGGCGTCACACTCTCAATGTGCTGAACGTTCATTGTGGAGACGACGTCAATCTCAGCGTTCAGCAGTTCCATTACATCTTCGTAACGTTTGCGGTGCTTGCTGCCCTCAATGTTGGTATGAGCCAGTTCATCCACCAGTACGATTTCCGGATGGAGTTGCAGAATCGCATCCACGTCCATTTCATCGAAGCTGGCTCCCTTGTAATCCAGTTGCTTACGCGGCACAGCCGGCAAACGTCCCGCAAGTTCGGCGGTTGCCGCCCGGCCGTGGCTCTCCACCACGCCGATCACGACATTTTCACCGCGGCTATAGCGCCGGATGCCTTCGCTCAACATGCTGTAGGTTTTGCCGACACCGGGAGCATAGCCGAGGAAAAGCTTGAAAAGTCCTCGCTTCTTGGTAGGTGCGGTTTCCTCAAGCCACTGTTCCGGAGTCTTTTGCATGTCGCGCCTATTGTCAAACAAGAAACCAGAATTGTCGAATACGCTACAATTCCGTTCTGTGAACAAACTTCTTAAGTCCCAAGCCGCTCGTTATCTTATGTCCGGCGCGTTGGTGGCCATGTTTGTTGCCGTGTGCCGGTTTCTGCACGCCAATGCCAGTACCGTTGGATTTGCGTTTCTGCTGGCCGTATTGGTGATTTCCGCGTCCTGGGGATTGCGTTGCGCGATCTTTTTTTCCGTCCTCGCGACCCTCGCCTACAACTTCTTCTTTCTGCCGCCAATCGGAACATTCACCATTGCCGATCCGCAGAATTGGATCGCGCTCTTCACGTTCCTGTTCACTGCCGTGATTGCCAGCCAGTTGGCTGAGCGTGCCCGGCGCGAGACGGCGAATGCCACCCATAGGCGCCGTGAACTGGAGCAGCTCTATGCCTTGAGCCAGCAAATGCTGACCGCCGACAACGTGCTTGGACTCATCAACACGATTCCCGTGAAGGTAGTCGAGATATTTGGCGCGGAGTTCGCGGGAATGTTTTCAATCTACAGCAAGAAGGTGTATTACTCCGACCTGCGCGCAAGGGAACTTATTTCCGCGGAAGATCTGCAACGTGTCAGTGATCGCGGCGAGCCGGTCAGCAACCAGAACCTTCGCATTCGCCCACTTCGCATTGGTTTGCGTTCCGTGGGAGCTCTCGCCATAATCGGCGGCGACCTTTCGCCGGAGAGCATGGAAGCTATCGGCAGCCTTGTCGCCATCGCCATCGAGCGCGCCGGGGCCGTCGAGAAACTTGCGCACTCGGAGGCCGGCCGCGAGAGCCAGCGCCTCCGCTCCATCCTGCTGGACTCAGTCACGCACGATTTCCGAACTCCACTCACCGCTATTAAGGCATCCGCCCAGTCGCTGCTCAGCGACGCACAGTTGGATGATGCATCCAGAAAAGAGCTGCTGACGGTCATCAACGAGGAGAGCGACCGGCTTGACCGGCTGGTGGGCGAAGCCGCGCAGATGGCACAGTTGGACGCGCACGCGGTGGAACTTGACCTCAGACCTCATGACATAGGCGAGGCGATCGACGCTGCGCTAGCCACCAATCAAAACGTGCTTTCGCGGCACGTAGTAAAGGTGGTGGTCAGCGACTCCCTGCCCAGGGTTCTCATGGACCTGCGCCACACGGAAGAGATTATTTCGCAACTGCTGGATAACGCCGGCAAGTATTCTCCGCGCGGCACTCCGATCACCATCACCGCGGAGGTGCAGGGAAACATGCTGGTCACCAGCGTTGCCGACCAGGGGCCGGGGATCGATGCGATTGATCAAAGCATGATCTTCGACAAGTTTTATCGCGGACGCGACCAGCGGCAGAGCGTGCAGGGCACAGGAATGGGTCTGGCGATTGCCAAAGCTATCGTGGAGGCGCACGGAGGAACAATTTCGCTGACTACCCAGCCGGGGCGTGGCTCGGTATTTTCGTTCACTCTACCGCTCACGCGGTAGCGCTGAGCGGACTGCGACACTGACTCTCTTGCGTCCTACTCACCCGCGGACGACTTGCATCGTCCTTGCCCTTTGGGCTTCTCTACTTCCAATTCCGAGATGCTGCCTCGTAGTTCACTGAAGAACCGCGATGCTGAGTTGCTGGAATCTGCTCTATGCGGAGAGTATTCACATTTCTGATGCTATTAGTTTTAGCAATTAGCCATTGACATCACAATGCGAAATAGAAGAGCATCTTGAAAACCGACCTCCCCGGTCGGTTTCTTATATCAATAAGGTTTTCACATTAAAAGGAGTTCCCTTGGCCACTATCTTTTACGCTAAAGACGCCAATCCCGACGCGCTCAAGCGCAAAACCATCGCCGTGTTCGGTTACGGCAGTCAGGGTCATGCCCAGGCGCTCAACCTGCGTGAAAGCGGTTACAACGTCATCATCGGCCTAGACCCCGAGCGCGGAACCGCAAAGCGCGCACGTGAAGATGGTTTCGAGGTACTCGCACCCGCCGAAGCAGCGAAGCGCGCGGATTATCTGCAGATACTGACGCCGGACGAGACTCAGGGCGAGCTCTATGCCGAGTCCATCCGACCCTATCTCACCAAGGGGAAGGTGCTTGGTTTCTCGCACGGCTTCTCCATTCACTTCAAGACCATTGAGGCTCCGGCTGACGTGGACGTTGTGATGATTGCCCCCAAAAGCCCCGGTCACCTGGTTCGACGCCAATACACGGAAGGCCGAGGCGTTCCCGCCCTGATCGCTATCCACCAGGATGCCAGCGGACAAGCGCACGAATTGGCGCTGGCCTATGCCGATGGCATTGGCTCGACGCGCGCCGGAGTGCTGCAGACCACATTCAAGGAAGAGACTGAGAGTGATCTCTTCGGCGAACAGGCAGTTCTGTGTGGTGGATTGACCTCGCTGATCAAGAAGGGTTTCGAGACCCTGGTGGAGGCTGGTTATCAGCCTGAAATCGCGTACTTCGAGTGCCTCCACGAGGTGAAGCTGATCGTGGACCTGATCTACGAAGGTGGACTCGACCGTATGCGCTACTCCGTCTCCAACACCGCCGAGTACGGCGACCTCACCCGCGGTGAAGTGGTTGTAGGCGATCCGACCCGTCAGGCGATGAAGAAGGTGCTGGGCCAAATCCAGAGCGGCGAATTTGCGCGCGAGTGGATTGCCGAGCATCGCGGCGGCAATAAGAACTTCACCAAACTTCGTCAGGCTGAGAAGGCGCATCAAATCGAGGAAGTGGGAGCGAAACTGCGCAGCATGATGGATTGGCTGCCGGACGCGACCAAGAGCACGGCAAAGAAGGATTCCAGCCCGACCAAGGTTGCAAAAGTTTAGGATTGCTGAAATGTTTCGTGCTTTTGAAACGCCGCGCGTTGCTAAGAACGCGCGGCGTTTTCGTACGTCTGCCAAGTGATCTAGACGGGAGCGCTCCATGGACCTGAAGCATCGAAGCCGAAATATTACGGACGGACGCGATCGCGCTCCAGCCCGCGCCATGTTCAAGGCAGTTGGCTACAGCGATGACGATCTTGCAAAGCCGATCATCGGAGTCGCAAATACGTGGATCGAAACCATGCCCTGCAACTCGCACTTGCGCGAGCTTGGCGCCAAGGTGAAGCAGGGCATCCGGCTGGCTGGAGGCACGCCCATGGAGTTCAACACCATCGCCATCAGCGACGGTGAAACCATGGGCACCGAGGGCATGCGCGCCTCGCTGGTAAGCCGTGAGATTATCGCTGACTCCATTGAACTGGTCTGCCGGGGTCAGCTCTTTGACGCCGTCGTCTGCGTCGTGGGCTGTGATAAAACGATTCCCGCGGCGGCCATGGCTCTGGCGCGTCTTAACATTCCGAGCTTTATTCTCTATGGCGGTACCATCGCTGCCGGCAGATTCAAGGGCAAGGACGTAACCATTCAAGATGTCTTTGAAGCTGTGGGCGCAAATGCCGCCGGCAAGGTCAGCGATGACGAATTGAAGGCCTTGGAAAATGTGGCATGCCCCGGTGCCGGAGCCTGTGGCGGCCAATACACGGCCAACACAATGTCTACCGTCATGGAGTTCATGGGCCTTTCGCCGATGGGCTTCAACAGTGTGCCTGCGCTTTCGCCTGAGAAAGACAACGTTGCCGTCGCGTGCGGCGAAGTGATCATGAACCTGTTGCGAAACGGCGTGCGCCCGTTGGATATCCTGACTCCTGCCGCATTTGAAAATGCAATCGCCTCGGTAGCCGCGACCAGCGGCTCAACCAACGCCGTGCTGCACCTGTTGGCGATTGCCCGCGAAGCTGGCGTGTCACTCGACATCGAAGATTTTCAGAAAGTCAGCGAGCGCACTCCGATTCTTGCCGACCTCAAACCTTCGGGCCGCTTTGTTGCCGCTGATGTGCATGCTGCCGGCGGCAATCGCGTTCTGGCCAGCCGCCTGCTCGAACTCGGACTCATTCGCGGCGACTCGATCACGGTCTCCGGCAGGACCATCGCTGAAGAGGCTTCCTCTGCGCGTGAGACCACGGGACAAGAGGTAATTGTCGCTGCCGACAAGCCGCTCAAGAAGACCGGCGGCCTCGTGATTCTTCACGGCAACATAGCGCCGGAGGGTTGCGTAGCCAAGATCAGTGGCCATGAGCGTCTGAGCCACAGCGGTCCGGCGCGCGTCTTTGAAAGCGAAGAGCAGGCCATGACGGCCGTTACCGCAAAATCCATTCACAGCGGAGACGTGGTTGTGATCCGCAACGAGGGGCCAAAAGGCGGTCCCGGCATGAGAGAGATGCTCGGGGTTACCGCCGCCATTGTCGGTGAAGGTCTCGGCGGCAGCGTGGCCTTGATCACCGATGGTCGTTTCAGCGGGGCAACCCGCGGACTCATGATCGGACATGTCTCGCCCGAAGCCGCGCTCGGTGGACCAATCGCCGCAATCCGTGAGGGCGACATCATTCATATTGACGTTACCGCCCGCAAATTGCATTTGGAGATTGACCCGGCAACGCTCAGCCAGCGTCTCGCGGCGTACATTCCGCTGCCTCCGATTTACGAAAGCGGCGTATATGCCAAGTACACTGCGCTGGTCGCCTCGGCATCGCAGGGAGCCATCACCAATCCCGGCGCAATTGCAAGGCCCAAAGGATAATTTACTTTGTGGCCGTCGGACGGTTTTTGTCCGATAATGGCAGATACCTCTAGCTCCTAAAAGCGAGAATCTCACTCATGACAACCATTCAGCAGGAAGACCTGGTCCAGAGCGTCGCCGACGCGCTGCAATTCATTTCGTACTACCATCCGGTCGATTTCATCCGCAGCCTCACCGCCGCCTACGAGCGTGAGCAGGCGCCTGCAGCCAAAGACGCCATTGCGCAGTTGCTCATTAACTCGCGCATGTGCGCCGAAGGTCATCGTCCCCTATGCCAGGACACCGGCATCGTTACGGTCTTCCTCAGGGTCGGAATGGACGTGCATATCAACGGCACATTGCCCCTGGATGAGATGATCAACGAGGGTGTTCGCCGCGCCTATCTACTGCCTGAGAATAAGCTGCGCGCCAGCGTCCTCGCCGATCCGGCGGGCGCACGAAAAAATACGCGCGACAACACTCCCGCCGTGGTCAACGTTTCTATCGTTCCGGGCAACAAGCTTGAAGTGATTGTTGCTGCTAAGGGCGGCGGCTCCGAAGCAAAGTCAAAATTTGCAATGCTGAACCCTTCAGACTCCATTGTCGAGTGGGTTCTCAAGACCGTGCCCACCATGGGAGCCGGTTGGTGTCCTCCTGGAATTATCGGCATCGGCATCGGCGGCACCGCCGAAAAAGCCATGCTGATCGCCAAAGAGGCCCTGATGGAGCCGATTGACATTCAAGACCTGAAAGCGCGCGGCCCCAAGAATCGGGCGGAAGAACTTCGCCTTGAACTCTTTGACAAGATCAACGCGCTGGGCATTGGCGCGCAGGGCCTTGGCGGCCTGACCACCGTGCTTGACGTGAAGGTGAAAGACTATCCCACCCACGCTGCAAATTTGCCGGTGGCTATGATTCCCAACTGCGCGGCCACGCGTCATGCGCACTTCACGCTGGATGGCTCCGGAGCTGTAGCGCTTCAGCCTCCGTCCCTGAAGGATTGGCCTTCGCTCACCTACAGTCCGGCCAACGCCCGTCGTGTCAATCTCGACAAAGTGACGCGTGAAGAGGTGCTCTCCTGGATACCCGGTGAGGTGATTCTGCTCAACGGCAAGCTGCTGACCGGCCGCGATGCCGCACACAAGCGAATGACGGAAATGCTCGATCGCGGAGAGACGCTTCCAGTGGACTTCACCAACCGCTTCATCTACTACGTTGGCCCAGTGGATCCGGTGCGCGACGAAGCCGTTGGACCTGCCGGTCCCACCACTTCCACGCGCATGGATAAGTTCACCCGGCAGATGCTGGAGCAGACCGGTCTGCTCGGCATGGTCGGCAAAGCCGAACGTGGCCCCACCGCAATTCAGGCGATCAAAGACAACAAGGCCGTCTATCTGATGGCCGTGGGTGGCGCGGCTTACCTGGTTGCAAAAGCGATCAAGAAGTCAAAGGTGCTGGCGTTTGCCGATCTCGGAATGGAAGCGATCTATGAGTTCGAGGTCGAAGATATGCCGGTAACTGTGGCCGTCGATTCCAAAGGAACTGCCGTGCATGAGACGGGCCCGCGCGAGTGGAAGGAACGCATCGCGGAGCTAACCGTCATCGGGTGATCACGCTCAATCAATAGCGCCGGAGTATTCGGACTCCGCCGTTTTCTTTGACGCTACTTTTTTTCACTTTCGCCAGGTGGTGCGCTCTTCTGTTCCGGCTCCGCCTTTGCTGCTGGCGCTTCAGAAGCCTTTCCGCCGTCGTCCTCCGGAGCATCTTTCGAGATGTATTGCACAATGAGCGAAATACGGCGGTTCGTTGGGTCATCCGGGCTTGTGTTAGCCCGAGGACGCTGATCAGCGAATCCGCGAACCTGCGAAACCTGTTGCGCTTGCAGACCGGAACTCTGCATGATGCGGCGCGCGGCGTTGCTGCGGTCCACCGAAAGCTCCCAGTTGCTGTAGCCGCTCTGCCCGCCCGAGTACGGTTTTGAGTCCGTGTGTCCCTCGATAGAAACCAGGTTGGGAAGTTGTCCCACTTCCTGCGCCAGCGCTTTCAGCATCTCTTTTCCGCTCGGGCTTGGCACGGCACTTCCCAACTCAAAAAATGTTCCTTTCTCGCCCTCCGTCAGTTCGATTCGCAATCCCTCGGCCGTGATCGTCATATCGACGTGGCTCTTGATTTTCTCAAAATCAGGCAGCGTCTTGATCTGCTTCTCTAAAGCCTCCTTGATCTTCTTCATGTCTTCTTTCCGAAGATCCAGGTTCTGTCCCGCGCCGCGCATCGTGCTTCCAACCATCTTGGAATTGCCCGATGGATCCTTGAAGTATCCTCCCACTGCCTCCTGCACCTGCTTACTTGAGTTCAGCAGCCATAGCACTATGAACAGTGACATCATGGCCGTTACGAAATCGGCGTAAGCTACCTTCCATGCGCCTCCGTGATGGCCTCCGTGGCCAGATACTTTCTTGATGATGATCGGTCCGTTTGGCACTTATGCTCCCGCTGCGGCAGCCGCAGCTCCGCCACCCTTGCAGGATTTTTCCATCTCATCGAATCCCGGCCGAACGTGTGAAGGAATCGCACGCCTTCCGAACTCCAAAGCTTGAATAGGCGCCGCCCCCTTGATGAATGAGATCAGCACGACCCTCAACACGTACACATACGCATGTTCATCGTCCAAGATTTTTGTCATGCTCGCGGTAAGCGGCCCCACGAAACCGTAGCAAAGCAGAATACCCAGAAACGTTCCCACAAGGGCGGCGGCAACTTTATGCCCAATTTCTTCGGGAGGACCGCCCAATGCGCCCATCGTAACTACAATTCCAAGCACCGCAGCCACAATGCCCAATCCAGGTAGCGCGTCGGCCACGGTGGTTAGCGATGCGATGGGCGTGCTTTCTGCACGGTGTGACACTTCCATGTCGAGATCCATCATCTGGTCGAGATCGAATGGGTCGATGCCTCCGGTTACAGCCATGCGGAGCGTGTCACAAACAAAGTCACGAGAGTGATGGTCTTTCAGAAACTTGGGATACTTCGAGAAGACGGGACTCTTATCCGGCTCTTCGATGTCTGACTCAATCGCCAGCAACCCATCTTTCCTTGCCTTATTCAAAATCTCATAGCACATCTTCAGCGATTCGAGATAGAACGCTTTATTGAAGTGCGAGCCTTTCAATGCGCCGATCACTCCGCCCATAATTTTCTTGATTACGTGCAAAGGGTTGGCGATCAGCAACGTTCCGATCGCAGCTCCTCCGATGGTCAGGAACTCGGCCGGTTGTATCAATACTTTAAGTGGGCCGTGCTCCATCAGAAATCCACCAATGATCGAGCCGAAAACAATGACTAAGCCGATGATGATGAACATGGATTCACTCTTTCTTGTCAGCAGCGCGCTTCAATTCATGCTCCAAGGCCTGAATCAATGCATCCGCACTCTGTGAGGCGTCCATGTAAAGGGCCGCGGCTCGCATTCCCACCGTAACGCGATCACCCCACCATTTCACCGCGCAGGAAGAACCCACACTGGCCAGTGTAGCTTGCAGCTTTGCAAGCATATCGGGCCGGCATTCCGGAATGATTGCGAGCAGCCGCCAGTTGCTCCAGCAACCTACGTAATTACGGGACGGCAGCAGGCCTGCGACGGTTTTCGCAAGTACGCGGATTGCCTGCTGAAGCATCGGCGTTCCGCCATGCCGCAGAATCGCCTGCTGTTCTGACATTTCAATCAGCATCAGGGTCGAGTTGGAAGCGGAGCGTGAGCGAAGCAGTGTCTGCAACTGTTCCCTGCTCTCCTCCACGGCAGGCAACCCGGTGGCCATCTCAAATTCGCGGTCTGAATGCCCAACCCACGCTGGGGTTTCTCGCTTTGCCTCCGCGAGATCCAGTATCTCTCCCACGCCCAACATCTCGCCCAACGCATTGCGCAAGGCGAAGGCAAAGACGCGAACCTTCAGCCGATGGCCATGCTTGTGACGAAGGAACAGGTCGGAGGCAACGGTTGTCCCATCTCGCAGCACTTCAAGCACGGGGCATTGTGCTTCCGCGCTCGCGTTCGTGCCTCCACATTGGATAAGTAAATCGCTACGATAGTCGCGGCCCACAACTTCCTGGCGCAGATAACCGGTGATTCCTTCTGCGGCTGCGTTCCAGTAGATGATCTTGCCCTTTACATCTACCATGCAGACGCCAAAGGGCGTGGCATCACTGAAGCATTGAAAAAGCTGCGCCTCGATCTCCGACATTACCAGGCTGCTCCTGATTCAACCATCGGCACGCAGCCATATACACTTGAGCGTGAGAACCTAGGATGTCAGCGCTCCGTTATTCTCCTACCAGTTCAGTAGAAGCAAGAGACCATGCACGGGAATTCCAACCCACTCTGGCCGGTACTCCAGTTCGAATGCAATCTCCAGCAGCGCCTTTTCAATCAGATGTGCCCGCAGCAAAATCTCCATCTCGGAATCTGTTCGTGGCAGAAAGTCCGCGCCTCGAGACTTTTCCATATAACCCTGCAGGAATATCGCCGAAACCCACTCATGCCAGTGTTCTGCCCAGCGATCAATGCGGACCACTTGTTCGCGTCCCTTCACAACTCCAGGCACAAGGCCAAAGGAGACAGCGTGTGCCACGTAATGCAGTGACCGTATCATGCTGGCAACATCGCGTAACGCCGAACGCTTAATTCGTCTCTCGCTCAAAGGCCTTCCCGCCGGCCCGTCAAAGTTCCGGATGACAATATCGTTTCCGGTGAACAGCAGGTTGACCAACTGATAGTCTCCGTGAATCCGGATACGCGCACCCGAAATCCGCTGGTCGCGCAGCGGAATCAATCCTGCGCGAATAATGGATTCCTTGGCCAACAGTTCGTCAGCCGCCAGACGCGCGCTCTCCGGAAGAGTTTTCAAACGAACGCGAAGCGAGTCGAGCGAACGGCCCATCAATCCAACCATTCCGTGATAAAGCCCATGTTGGTAAAAGTCTGTGAATGGCTCGGGTGAGAACTCCTGCACCTCTGGGTGCGAGCTCAATGCAGCGTGCAACTCTGCGGTACGCGCTCCGAGCATGCGTGTCGAGTTCTCAAACGTTCCAAGCAGTTCCGCCATCAGAGCAGGAATCGGTCGTTGCGCCAGCGTCAGCGGACTTCCGTTGATGATCTCCTTTGTCCGTGAGTCTTCTTCGTGAACAGCCAGTGCGCGCTCGAAATAGAGACTCAGATGGTCAATCGTATAGTGCCAGCCGACGGTGGCATCACGAACGTAGCTGGTCAACAGCCCTAGCGTTGTACGCTGAATTTCATCGTCATCGTGTTTGCAATACTCCAGCCACCCCAAGGCCTTCGGGATATGCGGAAAGTCCGTCCTCTCGGAGAGAAACTCTTCCACCTCGCGGTCTGAATTCGTTCCCACCTCAACCTCGCGATAGAGCTTCACCACAAAATCCTCGCCCAGATTCACAAAGGTGTTCGGCGACTCGGTGATTTGCATTTGAGGCTCGCGATTGGATCTCATGTGCGACCACGCTTCTCGAAACGCTTTAGTGTGCCCGGCCACAAGCTCTCCATTCGTGCCCTTGAACTTGCTTCGCTTCAGCACCGCCGTCAGCAATGCATCGCTAAAGCTCCGCTCAGTCAACGCGCTGTGCAGCAGCACCCAGCTCTGGTCAAGGAACTCCAGCCGGGCCATCACCGTCTGCGGATGATCGTGCAGTATCTTTTCCCTCTGCTCGCCTGCAGCAACTGCAATGGGGATCGTGTACCTCTCGTCTTCGCCGTCACTGTACTCAACCCGAATCAGTAGAATGACCGTCTCTGTGCGCCGTAGCGGAATCACCTCTTCCACTGCCACATTTGTGATCGTCTGATTGCGGCCCATGAACCAGCGCCGTTTAGGCAATACTTGCGGCAGCAGCCGCGCCACTTGCTCCAGCGTTACGTCGCTCCACATATCCTTGGCTGACATCGCGGTCAGGGTTGTAATCGTCTCTGCGCCATCACCCTCTTCTTCCAGTTCCTCGCCCACCTCCTTGGGCAACATCTTGAACCAATAGAATGAAAACGGAGCCAGTGAAAGGAAGTACGGCTCCAGCGTGACCGGTGGAAACCGGCTCGCGCCGAAGATCTCAAGCAGAGTCGCGCCCTGAAACTTCTGAAGATCAAGTTCCACTCCCTGGCTAAAGCGGGAGAGACTTGCCACCACCAGGATTCGCTCATCCTCAAACTGCCGGAAAAACGCTAACACCTTGCGATTCGCTGGATAAAGAAATTCCAGCGTCCCGCGCCCAAATGCCCGGAACTGCTTGCGTTGCGCAATCGAGCGCTTCATCCACCACAGCAGGGAGTGTGGATTGCGCTGCTGCGTCTCCACGTTTACCGCCTCGTAGTGGTACTCCGGATCGATATTCACCGGCAAGTACAAACGCTGCGGATTCGCCCGTGAAAATCCTGCGTTACGATCCGCGCTCCATTGCATTGGCGTGCGCACTCCGTTGCGGTCGCCCAGGTACACGTTGTCTCCCATTCCGATCTCGTCGCCGTAGTAGATGATCGGAGTTCCAGGCAGCGAAAACAGAAGCGCGTTCATTAGCTCGATTTTCCTACGGTCGTTTTCCAGTAGTGGCGCAAGCCGCCGCCGTATTCCGAGATTGATCCGCATCTGCCGGTCATGCGCATACGTGCGATACATAAAGTCGCGCTCTTCGTCGGTCACCATCTCCAGCGTCAACTCGTCATGATTTCGCAGAAACAGCGCCCATTGGCAGCTCTCAGGAATCGCCGGAGTCAGCTTCATGATGTCGGTCAACGGATAGCGGTCTTCCATCTGCAATGACATGAACATCCGCGGCATCACCGGAAAATTGAATGCCATCTGACATTCATCACCGCGACCGAAGTAAGCCACCGAATCCTCAGGCCACTGATTGGCCTCTGCCAGCAGCATCTTGTCGTGATATTTTTCTTCAACATGTGCACGAACTTCGCGTAAGGCCGCGTGAGTCTCAGGCAAATTCTCGCAGTTCGTGCCCTCGCGTTCGAACAGGTATGGCACCGCGTCCAGCCGAAGACCGTCCACGCCCATGTCGAACCAGAAGTCCATGGCCGCCAGCATTGCCTGCTTCACCTCGCGGTTGTCCCAGTTCAGATCAGGCTGGTGAGAGTAGAAGCGGTGCCAGTAATAAGACTGCGCCACCGGATCCCAGGTCCAGTTCGAGGCCTCAAAATCCTTGAAGATGATTCGCGCCTCCGCGTATTTCTCCGGTGTGTCGCTCCAGACGTAGAAGTTCCGCCAGCGGCTGCCGGGCGCAGCCCTGCGTGAACGCTGGAACCATTCGTGCTGATCGCTGGTGTGATTGAGCACAAGTTCGGTGATTACGCGCAGCCCCCGCCGGTGCGCCTCCTTGAGAAATCGGTGGAAATCCCGAAGTGTGCCGTAGGAGGGATTTACATCGTTGTAGTTTGAGATGTCATAGCCATCGTCCCGCAGCGGCGAGGGGCAGAAGGGCAAGAGCCATACTGCCGTCACTCCCAGGTCCTCCAGGTAATCAAGCTTCTGTGTCAATCCGCCAAAGTCGCCGATTCCGTCGGTTACGCTGTCATAAAAGGCTCTAACGTGGATTTCGTAGATGATTGCGTCTTTGTACCAGGTCGGGTCCGAACGCGGTGCCATGTTTGGGATGTGCTTCCTTTCGCGAAGGGCTTCGGATCCGGCCCAGCGCTTGCCCCGGAGAAACGCGTCAGGAGCGTACCGGTTACCCAGTTTCAGTCAAAAGCACCGCCGCATCCCTGGCTGACTCTCCGCGAATAGCAGTTGAATCTCTGCTGATACGTGCGTGTTGAGCTGTTTTAGATAGGATGGGCACCGTACAAAGAAGGTTGACTGCGAGTGGAATGCCAGATTTGTGTTACTCTCCTCTTCCACATGATGAAGATTTCCATTATCTTGTCCCGATGCAGCCTGCCGTCACATTTTGCGGTAGCTGCCTTGCAGGTGTTCTTCAGTGTCTGGGAGTAAGTCTCCTATGAGAGCGCCGCTGGGCAAGCACAAACCGCGTAACGTCTCCCCAAAACCTCGCGTACTGGGCGACAAATACCAGCGAATCCTGG
>Ga0302140_10002623_pt1 | contig 23214 bp, 21 predicted proteins | sample I_Bog_E1_1_FD_202095 | JGI IMG/M metagenome (GOLD analysis project Ga0302140, IMG submission 202095) | Peat permafrost microbial communities from Stordalen Mire near Abisko, Sweden - I_Bog_E1_1 | ecosystem: Environmental > Terrestrial > Soil > Wetlands > Peat | place: Sweden: Abisko, Stordalen... | reverse complement strand
CAGCCCGATCTCATCCAGCACGGCGAGTTTCTCCATCAGGCGCGTTTGCCCGGCAAAGAAGCGCAGCCCTTCCTTGACCGTCATGTGCAGCACGTCGTTGATGTTCTTGCCCTTGTACTCCACTTGTAGCACCTTGGCCTGGTAGCGCGTGCCGTTGCAGTCTTCGCAGGGCAGCTCCACATCGGCCAGGAACTGCATCTCCATGGTCACAGTGCCGTCGCCCTCGCAGGTATTGCAGCGCCCGCCGGGCACATTGAAGGAAAAGTGTCCCGGCGTGAGCGAGAGCCGCTTGGCCTCAGGCTGCGAGGCAAACAGTTCACGCACCAGATCGAAGCCCTTGATGTACGTGATCGGATTTGAACGAGGCGTGCGGCCGATCGGCGTCTGGTCCACCAGAACCACATCATTGAGCCGCTCCACGCCAGTCAAGGAAGTGAAAACCCCGGAGGGGTCGCCGCCTTCGCTCTGGCCCAGCGCGCGCGCCACGGCCCGATAAAGCACCTGATGAACTAGCGTTGATTTGCCCGACCCGGAAACCCCGGTGATGGCCACCAGAAGCCCCAACGGAATCTCCACGTCCAGCTTATGCAGGTTGTTTGCCTGAGCCCCGCGCAGCACCAGCCGCTCCCGCCCCGGCGCGCGTCGCCGCGTTGGAACCGGAATCGAAATCTGTCCCGACAAATACCGCCCGGTCAGCGAGTTGGGATTGGCCTCGATCTCCGCAAGCACGCCCTCGGCCAGCAGCTTGCCACCGAACTCCCCAGCGCCTGGCCCCAGATCGAGAAGATGGTCGGCGGCTCGCAACACATCCGCATCGTGCTCCACAACCAGGATCGTATTTCCGAGGTCGCGCAACTCCTCAAGGATGTGAATCAACCGCGCCGTGTCCCGCGTATGCAGCCCGATCGATGGCTCGTCCAGCACATAGAGCGCCCCCACCAGCCGCGATCCCAGCGAGGTCGCCAGTTGAATCCGCTGCGCCTCTCCGCCAGACAGTGTCGATGCCAGCCGGTCCAGCGTCAGGTACTCCAGACCAACAGCATCCAGAAAACTCAGCCGCTGCCTGACCTCGTCGAGAATCGGCCCGGCAATCTCTTCCTGCATCGGCGTGAGCCTCAGCGCGCCAAAAAACTCCTTGGCCTGCGCAACGGTCAACGCCGTAGACTGGCAGATGTTTTGCCCATTGATGCGTACCGACCGGGCCTCGGCACGCAGCCGCTGCCCCCGGCAGTCCGGGCACTCTGCATACCCGCGATACTTGCTCAGCATCACCCGCACGTGCAGCTTGTACTTCTTCTTCTCCATCTGGGCGAAGAAGCCGAAAACTCCTGCAAAAGCGCCTTTCCCACGCAACACAGTCTCCCGTGCCGCCTCGGGCAGGTCGCGCCAAGGTACATCCATGGGAATTTGGAGCGCCTCAGCGTGCTTGCGGAGTTCCGTGAACCAAGGCCTGTACTTGGGCCTGTTCCATGGGTCGATGGCGCCATTGGCCAGAGTCAGGTTTTTGTCCGGGATCACCAAATTCAGGTCGAAATCCACCGTATTGCCAAAACCCTGGCAGCGCGGGCACGCCCCGAATGGGTTGTTGAAGCTGAACAGCCGCGGCTCCGGCTCCTTGCCCGGTCGATGGCAGCTCTTGCACTCATACGCACCCGAAAAGCGATGCCGTTTCCTCTCGGAATCCTCATCACGTGGAACTTCCTCGAAGATCACCTCGCCGCCCTCGCGATAGGCAGTCTCCGCCGCATCCACAATCCGCGAGCGATTCTCCGCGCTGACTACAATCCGGTCCAAGAGAACGAAGACTGGAAGCGTAAAATCCAGGTCCAGCAGCGACTCCGGCGTCGAAAACTCGACAATCCTTCCCTGCTGGTAGAGACGATTGAAACCGTTTGAGCGGAGTTCCGTGAGCCGCGCCTTCAGCGTCTCCGTATGCGGCGAATCGCCACTGCTCGCCACCGGCTTGGCCTTGCCCGCCGCCTTCACGGGTTTCGCGGCCGCCTCGGTTGCCGGTGTTGCATTTGCTACCGGAAACAGCGCATTCAGCCGGGTTCCCTCGCCCAGGGCCAGCGTGGCCTCGGCAATCTCATCCATCGAGTCGCGCTTTACCAGCCCATCGCAGAAGACGCAATGCACCGTCCCGCAGCGCGCATATAGCAGGCGCAGGTAGTCGTAGATCTCCGTCGCCGTAGCAACCGTTGAGCGCGGGTTCCGTGTCGAGTTCTTCTGTTTGATGGCGATAGCCGGCGCAAGGCCGTCGATCAGGTCTACATCGGGCTTTTCAATGCGCTCAAGAAACTGCCGCGCATAAGCCGAAAGCGACTCCACATAACGCCGCTGCCCCTCTGCATAGATGGTGTCGAAGGCCAGCGAAGACTTCCCCGACCCCGACACCCCGCTGACCACCGTCAGCTTTCCATGGGGAATCTCGCAGGAAATGTCTTTCAGGTTATGTGTCCGCGCGCCGCGGATGATGATGGCGTCATTCAATGGGAAGCACCGCGAAGAAGTGGTCAAGCCGCCGCCCTGTCTCCTCTGCGAGCCTCAGGATGCGACTATCCACTCTTTATTGTAAACCGCGACGCAACCACCACCCCATTCTCCAACCACTTATGAACCGATCGCAAAAACAAAGCGGCAGCGAACCTCTTGGTCCGTTGCCGCCTTGCTCAGTTTAATTACTGACCTCGTCACTATCGCTTAAAGCAGAGGCTCCAAATCGCCCAATGCCTGGTTGATGTGGTCGAGCGAACGCTCGCGAAGCCCATGGTTCTCCGGCCGATCATGCCCGTGATCCACATCGCCACGCGCTTCTCTCAGCAGCTTCACAGCAGAGTGAACCGGCCATCCTGCATTCCCGCCGCTCTGCGGTGGAGGTGTGCGCCACGGATTCTTTCCGTCGTCCGCCGCGGCAACCTTGATGTCGTTGATTGCCCTGTTGATCTGGTCGATGGCATGGTGCCTGGCGCGCTCGCCTTCGTGCCGGCTGTCCATCTGAAGATAAGCTCGGGCTGTGCGCAGATCGGAGAGAGCGTGAAGGTATGCGGGGAATTGGGCATGCGCATGCGTGGCGGGCGCCAGAAACAGGAATGTCAGCAGCGCAAACGCTGCAACAGGGAGGGATTTGAGACTACGCATGGTTCAGTCGTACCTTTCTTTGGGGAATGACTTCAACTGCTCAGCCGAGAGGATACTCCGTTCCCCTAACTTTGCGCCGCAGAACTCCATCCTTTTCTCGCGCAAAACCGAATGAAGAACTTCCAGGCCAATTTACTGTGAGTCAGCACGACCCCTCCCGTAGCGAACCGTCGAGGTACAACTCGATACCATCCTCGGCTGAGTCGCGTCGAAATCTCAGATGTCGGTTCCAGCTAAGCCCACTTCGGTCCCGTTAAACTGAACAATGAGGTATTCCGTGCTTCGTTTCGCCTTTTTCGTTCTGCTTTGTGCTTCGACCGCCGGGTTCGCCCAGGACACATCTACAGACAAGGCAACACCGGCCGCGCCGTCTGCCGCACCCCAGCCTGCAATTGAGCAGGTAGCCAGCGCCGAGGCTGACCTCGCCAAATCTAATTGGAAAGCTGCGCAGGCCAGGCTGGAATCCTGGCTTGCTGCCCACCCCAATGATGCCCGCGCCCTCTTCGACGCCGGCTATGTGGCCGATGCGCAAAACCGCCTCGACGATGCCGCCAGCCTCTATCGCCGCGCTGTCGTGGCCAATCCGCAATCCTTTCTGGCCCACCTTTCGCTCGGGCTTCTGCTGGCGCGCCAGAATCATTTCGAGGAAGCTCGCACAGAACTGGACGCCGCAACCAAACTCGATCCAGGCGATGACGGTCCGGCCATGAAAGCCCGCGCCTGGCGAGCACTGGCTCTGATCGACCGCGCGTCCGACGCCACCGAGGCCTCCAATGACCTCTTGGAAGCCCTCAAGCTTACCCCTGAAACTCCCGAAGATTCTCTCCTCGCCGCCAATTTGGCAGATGAGGCAGGCGAGCCAGAGGCCGCCGAGGCCGCTTACCGGGGTATCCTCGCCGAGGATCCCGAATCAGCCGCCGCCAGTGCCGGCTTGGCGCACGTATTGATTGCACGCAAGCAGTATCCAGAGGCAGAGACTCTACTGCGGGCGGCCCTGGAACACTCACCCAATGACGCGGCGCTCACGGCGCAACTAGCCGCTATTCTTGCCGCACAGGACAAAGCCGAAGCCCTCCCGCTCATCCAGAAGCTGCACGACGCTCACCCAGCCGATGCCGCCATTACTCGGATTTTGGCGGAGGTCTTGGCTACAGCAGGCGACGCCGCAGGCTCCGACGTCCTGTATGCGCGCCTGCTTGCAGCTAGCCCCAAAGACCCCGCCCTCCTTGTCGGCCATGGCCAGAACCTGATTCGCGAACTCAAGTACGCTCAGGCCTTTGCTGCTTTCAACCAAGCCACACAGCTCGATCCGGCCGATCCCGCCGGTTGGAGCGGCCTTGCCTTTGCCGCCATCCGCACCAATCAGCCTGCTGTCACGCTCCATGCCCTCACCATGCGCTCGAAGTATTTACCGGAAGTTCCATCCACCTATTTTCTTTGGGCAACAGCATACGACACCCTTAACAACAAGAAAGAGGCGGCAACCTATTATCATCACTTTTTGGATTCGTCCGCCGGAAAATTCCCAGATCAGGAATTGCAAGCTCGACAGCGTATAAAACTGCTCGAAAACAAGTAGTGAGCTCGGGATAAAGTAAACCTGAGTGCGGCAGTTTCCATTTTGCTTTGCAGTTTCCGGTTCGTTGGGAGCAAAATATTTTGCTTGCATTTTCTCATTGATTGGTCCTATATTCACGGCCTAGGGTAGTGCGGATTTCCTATAGGCAAGACCCAGCGAGTTGGGAACCCGCTCAAAAACCGCTTTAGCGGAGGTTCCTCATGCGCGCCACGATTTCGTTGACAGTCCTTGTCCTGTTCACAGTCGCCGCGGCCCCGGTCTGCGCCTCAGGATTCGACGACAAGACATTTGACCAGCAGAGTATTGATGCCCTTCAAGCGAAGGCCATCCAGGCTCAGCCGCGTGAGCAGTGCTTTCTTTACGCGGAACTCGTTCATCAGATGACGGAGGTTAGTCTCAGACAATATTCAGCGGGGGATGTGGAAAACGCCACCAGTATGCTGAAGCGTGTCCAACTCCTGGCACATAAAATCCACCTCTCCGTTTCTGACAACGACAAGCGCCTCAGGAATGCAGAGATCTTGCTCCGGCACACCGCATTCCGCCTTAGTGAGATGCTCCACAACAGCAGCGAGGAGGATCGCCCTCTGGTCGCGGAGACTCTCGCACAAGTGAACCAGGCTCAGAGCGAAGCCATGATGCAGGTCTTCCGCAAATAGCTGATCGGTCTTTTCCATGCTTCCTTGTCTGTGCTTCAATGGGAGCATTGGTGTCTCTGCCTATGCATCCGTTCCGCTGCATTGCCGCGATTCTTTTGTGCCTGCTTGTTGCCGCGCCCATTCATGCCCAGAATGAGAAGCGCGAGCCGCTCACCGAAGACCAGATTGAGCAGATTCGCGAGGCTGGGGTCGATCCGGACGGACGAGTAGCCCTCTACACAAAGTTCATCAACGAACATGCAGATATTCTGAAAGGGCTCACCAATCGAGCCAAGTCCGCAGCCCGCAGCCGCCGCCTCGACGGTGAACTCCAGGACTTTACTGCACTCATGGACGAGTTTGGCGCTAATCTCGACGTCTACTCAGACAGACATGCCGATATTCGCAAATCGTTGAAGCCGCTCCCTGAAGCTACCCAGCGCTGGTTGGCTATTTTGCGCGCTTTACCCGGTGAGCTTGGCTTTGACTTGGCTCGGAAAGAGGCCATCGAAAGCGGAGAGGATCTGGCCGACCAAGCTACGCGAATACTCGCGGAGCAGACGGAATACTTCAAGCTCCATAAGGATGAACAAGGCCAGGATCGCGCGGAACCGAAGCCGAAGTAGTGCAGGGATCATGGGTCAGGTTTCAGGGGGCAGAGATCAGAAGAGCCAAAGCGCTTGTGACCTTAGGCGCCGCTCTTGGAAGCCAATCGCGTGCAATCCCGGTACCCGGCTACTGGGCGCCAAATCGCCACGTTCCTGATTTCTGATCTCTGTTCCCTGATCCCTGTTGTGCTAACCTCCATCTTGGTGAGCGCCGATTTCATCCCCATTTTTCAGGAAGAGTACCGGGCTTTGCGCCCCAGGGCGCCGATGCCGCCAATCGCGGTGCGCTTCCGCCGATTTACTTCGCTGAACACCACCATTCGCCTGCGCGAAGGGCAGATTCGCGTCAGCCTATCAGATCTTCTTGAGGGCGCGCCCGAATCCGTAATTCGCGCCATCGCCCACATTCTGCTGGCCAAGCTCTATAAAAAGCCGATCGACGCAGCTCATAGCCTGCGTTACAAGCGTTTCGCCTCCTCGGCCGCCGTCACGCGCCAGACCGAGCTGATTCGCGGCGCGCGCGGGAACAAGCGGTTCTTCGGTCCCGAGGGCCGCTTTTACAACCTCGAAGAAGTATTCGACTCCCTCAACATGTGCTTCTTTGGCGGGCTGCTAGGCAGGCCGGAACTTACCTGGAGCGAGCATTTTGCCAAGCGGTCCCTTGGCCACTACGACGCAGCCCACAACATGATCGTAGTCAGTCGCGTTTTCGACCGGCCGTCGAGCCCTCGGTATGCTATCGAATATCTGCTTTATCACGAGATGCTTCACCTGAAACATCCTGTCAAAATGCGTGGCCTGCGACGCTGCGTCCATTCCCGAGAGTTCAAAGCCGAGGAAGCTCTTTTCCCGCAACTCAAGGAGGCTCTGGCGTTCATTAAGCGGCTCTGAGCGGCATGGAGCGCTGCGGCGAGTCGTGATGCCACCGGCAAAGCACTGTTTAGCCCTTGTTCTTTTGCGATCTCAGGCCATGGTGCTATATTTTCCCGATCGGCTTGGATGAAGCAAGAACGCTTTACCAGGCCAAGAGAGATCGATAACTCTCCGTGCTGGTTCGAACGCGCGTACCTGCGATAAGAGGGAATCCCTATGCCTCGTCATCTGATCTACGCATGCTTGATGTGCCTGGCTGCTGGCCAAAACCTGACGCCCGCCCAAACGCCAGCAGCCGCGCCCCCTCCATCGCGCCCAACGCCGCCCACCCGTGATCCGCGCACCCCAGGATACGTCGAAGCGAAAGAGTTGCCCGATGGCGTTAATGCTCCGGCAGATGCGGACGGGAACTTCATCCTTGGCCCCACCCATCCCCCTGCACCGGAAATGACAGCGCAGGAAGGCGTGCCGCAAGGATCGGTCTTTGAATTCACCATGAGTTCGGCCGACAGCAAGATCTATCCCGGCATCGCGCGCGCACCCGGTACATTTGGCGCGGTCGATCCGGCCGACCCAGCCAGACTCGTCGTAACTACAAGCATTCCCGGTTCCTATACGCGCCGCGTCGCGGTCTACGTCCCCAAGCAGTATGTGCCAGGCACAGCAGCGCCATTCATCGTCGGCGCAGACGGTCCCGACAGAGCATTGTTCACAGCCCTGGATAACCTGATCGCCGAACACCGGGTGCCAGTCATGATCGCCATCTCCATCAGCAACGGAGGCGGCGATGCGCAAGGCAGCGAACGCGGCCTGGAATACGACACCATGTCCGGCCGGTATGCGGAGTTCGTCGAAACAGAAGTGCTGCCGCTCGTCGAGTCGCAATACCATGTGAAACTGAGCCGCGATCCCGAGGGACGGGCTACGATGGGTGGCAGCTCCGGCGGCTCGTGCGCGTTGATCATGGCCTGGTACCACCCCGAGCTCTACCACCGCGTTCTCGTCTATTCCGGCACGTACGTGAACCAGCAGTGGCCCCCCAACGCAGAGACTCCCCACGGCGCGTGGGAGTTTCATGAGCATCTCATCCCCAACAGCAAGGCCAAGCCACTGCGCATTTGGATGGAAGTGGGAGACCGGGATCTTTACAACCCGAATATCATGCGCGATCAGATGCACGATTGGGTTGTGGCCAATGAAAACATGGCCAAAGTGCTGGCTGCCAAGGGCTACCACTACCAGTTTGTCTTTGCCCGGAATGCCGGGCACGTCGATCATGCGGTGAAACTGCAAACCCTGCCGGAAGCTTTGGAATACCTCTGGCAAGACTATCCCATCGTGGGCGCGAAAAAGTGATTGGGGAATGGTGTTTAATGCTTGCAATGCTGTCATTGCTAGCAGATTTGTGCTAAGCTCACTTCATGGCAACCATCACCATCCGCAATCTCGACGAAAAGGTCAAGCGCAAGCTCCAAGTCCGCGCCGCCCTCAACGGCCGGTCAATGGAAGCCGAAGCGCGCGAGATACTCTCCGATCTGGTAGCAAGCAGCCCGATTGCGCCTGGACAGGGTCTCGGTACTGCAATCCATAGGCGATTTGCTGCGCTTGGAGGGGTGGAACTTGTGATTCCGCCGCGTCAGTTTTCCAGCCGCCCAGTTCCCAAGTTTGACGAATGATTCTGCTCGACACAAATGTAATCTCCGAGATGATGAGGGTCCGCCCGGAACCCTCGGTTTCAACGTGGCTCGACAAATACCCTAAAAAAGAGCTGTGGACTGCTTCCGTAGTCTTCGCAGAATTACTTTCTGGCATCGATTTGATGCCCACCGGCCGCAAACAAAAAGCTCTGCGCGAAGCGGTCGAGGAAATGATTGCAGAGGATTTTCGAGGACGGATATTTGATTTCGATCTTCGCTCAGCGCGTCATTACGGCCAGATACTTGCAACACGCCGCAATTTGGGCCGTCCGATACGGGAATTCGACGCTCAAATTGCAGCTATTGCCAGCGTCAATGGCGCAACTTTGGCCACGCGGGATGTCAATGATTTCGCCGCCTGTGGGCTGACCATCATCAATCCGTGGTCCTATGAGGCATCGGAACCTCACGGATTAAAGTGAGCCAGCTCCCTCTTGAGTCGCAACAAAACCCACACCAGCGCAGCCAGACCTGCGCCCCACACAACGAACGCAAGATTCACTGCCCACGAAGGCGCCTCGCCGGTGTGTTGGAGCAGGAAGGGAAGAAAATTCCAACAGGTGATGTGAACGTAGTCCCAGGGGTCAGCGGCCATCGCCGGCGTATTCAGGCCCCAGGCATCCATCTTCCCGCACGCGAAGGCAACAATGTTCTCAAGTCGCAGGCCGACGACAAAGATGGGATGGCCGAAGTTATCGATCTGATACAACTCAAGCGATAACCAAAACGCAACCGATGCAGCCTGCACCGCCGCGCTGATGGCAACGAGCGCAACTCCCACGTTCCAAACTAGCTTTCCCAACTCGGCCCGATGACGCAGCAGCAGCGGCACAGCCAGAAGCGCCGCCAGTTCCGCCGCGGTTGAAACATAGCGATCACCCCAGGCGGAATTGCCGCTCCACACCGTGTATCGCGCGTAAAAGCAGATATACGCCATCAGCAATACCAGGCCGGTAATCAAATACGCCTTGACCGCCGGGCTGAACCGCTTCCAAACCATCGCTGCAAGCAGAATCATCAGGATCAGCAGCGGATCAAAGAGGAAGATCGACTTTTCCGGCGCAAAGAGCGCGCCCCAAAATCCAATGTGGAACGGAGTCTCGAAGGGATAATTGGCCGGAAGCCATGGGAGGCGCTGCCTCATTTCGCGCGCGGTCAGGCTCATGTAGGTGTTGAAGAACGAACCAAAGCGGTGGTACTGATAAACGCGGTCAAGCAGCCCAAAGACCGCATAGACCGGTAGGGCAGTCGCCAGGTAGCTGCGGCACCGCCTCCATAGCGCTCTGCCGCGCTCCCCTTCCAGCCACAAGGCCAGAGCCAGGAAAACTCCGCCAGCCAGCAGATCCAGGCCCGTGGTGAGGCGGGTAAGCAAATTGAGCCCGAAGGCGCAGGAGCCGATCAGCAGCGCGCGCCCGCTGCCGCTGCGCAGCCACTCATATTGAAACGAGAGCCCTACCAGGGTCAGGAGGCAAATGTAGTTGTTCTCCATCATGTTCTGCGTGTAATGGAGATGCGTGGTGAGCAGCAGCAGCGCCAGAACGCCGGCAACGGACTGTTTCACCTCAAAATTCAACTGCCTGAGAAATCGAAAGCAGATCAGGGCCGTTAGCACCGCGATGAGCATATTGGTGCTGTAGCTGACCACGATGCTGCGCACGCTGGGGTCGTTCCCGTTGTAATCGGCGAATATCGGAAGCCGTTCGATGTACGTCCCCGCCACATCCGCGGGCAGCATGAGCAGCGACTGGCCGATGCCGTAATAGCTCTGCAGCTTGCCGTCGCGGCCGTGTACGCCAAATTCGGGATACTCCTCGGGAGAGACCGGGGGTTCCGAAGTCCAGAACGAGTGAGTGGATTGCAGACGATGCCCTGTGTCCGACGAGCCCAGTTCGCCGGACTGCACAGCAAAGGCGATTAGGCCCGCAGCCAAGGCCAGCAGGAAGAGCGGATTGCGGAACCAGTTGCGTACAGAGTAGATCGTCATCGGTGAGGATTGAACCAATCGAGCAGCCTACGCCGCCTTCTCCAGCGCCTCGGCATCTTCGTCAGGCCCAGCGACCCGCCGTGTTGCCGCCCACCAGACCAGCGCAAGCCCAGCAATCACCGATCCAGCGCTGGCCAGTTGCGCATTTGATAAGCCCCATAATACCTTGGGGTTGCGGCGGATAAACTCAACCAAAAAGCGAGCTATTCCACTCAGCATAAGGTACTCGCCTACGATTGCGCCCGTGCCGTGCGGCTTGCCTCCGCGCCGCCACAGCCACCAGCCGATCAGTAGTCCCGCGGCCAACTCGTAAAGCGGCGTTGGATGCACTCGAACCAGAGTCGGCTCGATCCCGTTGGGAAAGCTCATGCCCCAGGGCAACGTCGTCGGCAACCCGTAGCAGCCGTCTCCTGAAAGAAAGCAGCCGATGCGCCCGATGCCGTATCCGATGGCCGCTGCCGGAGCAGCCAGGTCGAGCGTGCGCAGGCCGCCGATCTTGGCCCACCAGCCCTGAAACACCAGCGCGGAAATGCCGAAAAGCAGGCCGCCGAACCAGGCAAAGCCCGCTGAATCCCACAGTACCCGCCAGCCCATCTCGCGAAATTCGATCGGCGTGTCGATCACGTGCCAGAGTTTTGCGCCCACTATCCCCGCCACCACGGCAACCGCAACCATCCCCACCGCATCCGGCCCGGCGTCCTTCACGGCTGCGCCTGCTCCAATGTGCGCGCGCTTGAAGCCCCGGTCCATCACCACAGCGGCAGCCACGGCGGCCAGCCAGAGCATTAAGCCGAAGGTCGGCAGGTTCAATTGCCAGAAGTGCAAATTGATGTGTATGTAAGGCAGCATCGCTCTACAAGTATAGACGCGGGCGCAGGGCGAACGCCGCAGGCGGCTTTGGCCCGTCTCGATTCCCGGTTTTTCACAGCACCGTTGCCCCACAGCCGCACTTTCGCTGATACTGAGTGCATGACAACCGCCACCTACCAGAACCTCGAAGTTCTCTATTCCCGTCAGCAGATTGCCGAGCGTGTCGCAGAAATGGGCGCCGAGATTACCCGCGACCTGAACGGCGAAAAACTGGTGATGGTGGGTGTACTCAAAGGTGCGGCGCCTTTTCTGGCCGACTTGGCGCGCTCGGTCCACGCCGACGCCACCTTCGACTTTGTTGCAACCTCCAGTTACGGAAAAGGTGTGCGCACCTCCGGCGCGGTTAAGCTCATCAAGGATCTCGACGAGCCTATCGAGGGCAAGAACGTGCTCATCGTCGAAGACATCCTCGACACCGGCCTCACCCTCACCTACCTGCGCAAGCTCTTCCTGCAACAGCGCCCCAAGACTCTGCGCATCGCCACTCTGCTCGACAAGCCCTCGCGCCGCATTGAAAAGATTGTGGCCGACTATGTGGGCTTCTCCATTCCCAACCTTTTCGTTATCGGCTACGGCATGGACTACGCCGAGCGCTACCGGAACCTGCCCGACATCTGCCTCATGACCCCCGACCATCCCGAGTAGACAAGCTCGTGTTCACTCGTCACTTCCCTTCCCGCCTGTTTCGCGTTAGCATCTCCGCATTCTTCCGTGGAGACTTTCCATGCCCTGGCGCCGGTTATCCTGGCTCGTTTGTTTGGTCCTTGCTGCGTCTTGGCCGGCCGTTGCCGCCGCGAAGAAGCCATGCGTCACCGCCGACGAAGCCTCCAAACTTGTGAACAAGGATGTCTGCGTCACTGCGCATGTCTACGACGTAGTCGAGTTGTCCGATGGAACCCGCTTCCTCGATGTGTGTGCGCCCCAGACACCCGATGAAGCCTGCCGATTCACCATTGTGAGCCTGCGCGAGGATCGTGGCGAGGTTGGGGAATTGCGCAAATATCGCGACATGAATGTGCAGGTTCGCGGCATCGTGCAGCCCATGCACGGCCGCGCCGGAATGGTACTCAGCCATGCCCGCCAGTTCTCAGGCGGTCCGCCTAAATTCCGGCCCAACCCCATGCTGGCGCGTGGATTCAATGCAGAGCAAAGTCGTCCGCCCATCAACGACCCCAATCTGCGCTCGCAGGGCGCGGGCCGCGCCTTCATGAATACACGCGACCAGGAAACCCGTCCGGCAAACTAAGGTTCAGATACTCTTCGGTTTTCAAAATCGAGACCTCGGGTGTCCGCTGTTCCCCGTTCGTTAGTCCGTGGTCCCTAGTCCCTAGTCCCGAATTCCCGTCTCTTCCAATGGCGGCGCAAACCTCGCCCCCAGCCGCAGAATCGCGGCGGAGATCACTAGAAAGACAAGTGTCGCGCCCAGGCCCACTCGCAAGCTCTTCGTACGATCGGAGATGGCGCCGATGATGGTCGGCGAGAAAGTATCGCCGAAGCAATGAATGCAGAACAAATTGAGCGAGATGGCCGTGGCCCGCACCGGCGCAGAAACCGAATTTACAATGGCCGCGTTGAGCGGGCCGGTATTCAGAAAGAGGAAGAACTCGGTCACAAACAGCATGGGAATCGCCCATGCGCGTGGCCCGAAGAACAGGAGTATGCCGCATGGAAGTGTGAGCGCAACGCTCCAGAAAGAGAGCAGATAGAGTGCGCGGTAATTGGTCCGCAGCCAACGCTGGGCCAGCCATCCGCCTACCAGAGTTCCGGCAATGCCATCCACAACCAGACTGGCACCGGAAATCAGGCCAGCATCTCCTACCGAGACCCCCACGGACCGGTGCAGGAACGTAGGAACCCAGGCCGAAACCCCGCCCATGGCGAAGGTGAGCGTCGCTAGCCCCAGCGTCGCCGTCAAAAAGGCCGGGTTGCGAAACAGGCCCAGCACTGTAGCGCGATCGGCTGTAGGCCGCACGTGGTCGCTGGCCCCGCGCTCCGGCTCTCGCCCAATCCATCCGTAGAGCGCCGCAATGGCCAGGCCGGGAATGGCGCATAGGAAAAACGGCGCGCGCCAGCCCCACAGCGTGCCCAGTTCCCCACCTGCCACGTAGCCCAGCGCCGCGCCCACGGGAATGGCCAGATAGAAGATCGAGAGAATGCGGTTGCGGTCCCGCTCGGGATAGAAATCGGCCAACACCGCCGGCGCAAAGATGCCGAAGGTCGCCTCGCCCACCCCCACCAGCGCATGGCGGGCAAAGAGAGTCCAGTAGTCGTGCACCCAAGCCGTCCCCAGCGTGGCCACACTCCACAACACCGCGCCGGCAATGATGAGCGGCTTGCGGCGGAAGCGGTCTCCCAGCCAGCCGGTCAGCGGCGCAGCCAGCATATAGAAGATAAACAGAGCCGTGGTCAGCGCGCCCATCTGCTGATCGGTCGAGTGAAACTCGCGCTGAATCAGTGATACCTCGCCCGGCAGAATATAGCGGTCGATATAGTTGAAAAGGTTCAGGCCAATAAGCAGCAGTAGCGTCCCCAGCGCGGGGCTGAGACGAGGGCGAACGGGCTGTCGAGAGGTGGGCAAGAGGTTCAAGCCAGCAGAAGCTACTCGAATACCACGAATACCATAGACGACTCACGGCCGGCCAACACATCGAAGTGAGCCGACACGTCTGAAGGCCAACTAGGGGTACAATTCAACGCAATGAAGCAATGCAGGCTATGGACGATCGCAGCACTTTTGATTGCATTTCAATCGTGCTTGTTCCAGAGATGTTTTGCCTCGGAATCCGGCTGCGACAGCACTCCCCGAATGATTGGCGCATTTGGCGCAGAAGATCGCGCTGGATCGTCAGCCCCACTTGCAGCCAACATTCGCGCCAAACTGCCCGGCGTGCAAGTCATTCGGCGGGTGCTTGATACGAACCTCGCCCCATCCGGTGAGCAAACGATCATCTACGACAGCGATGCAGATGACTCCGACCCGCATCCCAAAGTTGCGTTTTTGGTTGGCGGCCATGTTGTCAAGTTGTTCGATGAGTTTGCTCTTGTCCCTCATGGCGGTGGATTCGAGCGCTATCTGTCGAGCTGCGAATTCGACCTCGCAAAGAATCAAAAAGCACTTGTCATTGCGCTTACGTCAGGCTTCGATGGCGCGGCTTCAGCTTTCGCAATTATCAGATGGCAATCGGGCGAGTATCGTGTGGTTTTCACCCCGATCGTCGACCAAGGACGAATGGAACTCAGCCCCCTCAAACTTGCATTATGGAACGGCTTAGGGGGAAAGGTGACGGATCCTAAGAATTCGGATTTTGGGAACTACGAGTGTGTTTGGTGTCTGCACCATTACATCGTCACCGAATATCGCTGGCGAAATGGCAGGTACGTCAAAGCCGGCTCCAAACGAATGACAAAGAGGTACGATCCGGCGGAAGTTTCTGGCATCCCGCTTTTGTTCGAGAGCGATTCGGCGAAGAATAATAGTCCAGCCAATTGAGAGACGTACCGCTCACGCTGCTTCTTGAGGCCGCGGCCACCGCGCTTCGACAGTCGTCCCAATGCCGCCGCGTGGCCGGAATTCGCCGCGCACAACAGCCCACACCGGATCGCAGGCCTTCACCACGTCCTCCAGCACCTGGTTCACGATGTTCTCCTGGAAGATGCCGAGATTGCGATAACTGAAGAGGTACTCTTTCAGCGATTTCAGCTCCAGGCAGAGGTCGCGCGGCATGTAGCGGATGGTCAGCACGCCGAAGTCCGGCAACCCGGTCTTGGGGCAAACCGAAGTCAGCTCCGGGTCGTCAATCAGGATCTCGTAGCCGGGAAACTGGTTCTGCCACGTCTCGATCGCGGGAAAGCGGAAGTCGAGACCGGCCTTGGCGTGTTCGTCAGTGTAACGGGGTTCCAGAGCCATAGATCCATTGTACGAGCGGACGGCGATTTTCGCGGAGTCGATCCGACGCTCTGAGCTCCAAAACAACTGTCCCCCGGAACGGGCATCCGTTCGGGGGACATGAGAACCAAGGCTATCGATGAAGAATCCGCTATCGGGCCAGAAGCCTGCGGCGCATCATTCCGGCCATACCCAGAATGCCGGTTCCAAACAGCAGGAAGCTGGAAGGCTCGGGAGCACTTGGGTCTGGCGCATCCGTCGCAACCACATCAAACGAGCCGACGTTGTCGAAATATGCGCCCGGAGCGCCGTTGTAGCCCAGAGCGTCGCTGATGCCTAGATAGAGTTCGGTGGCGCCCGTTGGCACGTAAAAGGTTTGCACGGCACCTGCCCCGTCGCCAGTCAAACCATCCCCGATAAAGAAAGTCTGATCGAGCAGCGGTGAAAGCGAAGTGAAGCTGGTGGTCACAAAGTCAAGCGCAGCGGGCGCGGGCCCAGACGGGCCACCGGGACCGATAAAGACTCCCACCAGATAACCCTGGCCTGGCGCGGTGATGCCGGAGATGCTTCCCGACCCGGAATTGCTCGAGAACGATGTCGCGCCCAGGCCAAGTCCGTCTGCATCGTTCGTAACCGTGGGTCCGCCGCCGGCATTGACGGTAATGAGGCCCGTTACCGAAAAAGTAAACGAAGAGGCGCCGGAGGTGAGAAAAAAGCCAGGTGCGTTTCCACCGCCGTATCCAATTGGATTGGCGTTAATCGTGGTGATCAGGCTGGTTTGGCCCCCTGCTGCATAGATATCGTCGGCAGCGTTCACGATCGAATCCGCGTACGCCCATGGCGCGGTGGCAATAGACAGCATCCCAAGAATGGACAGTTGGGCAAAAACGGAGATAGCTTTCATCATTCGACTCCCTCCTGAACAAACTTGATACTAGGCATGGAATCACCTGTTCGCAAGGGTTTTCAATGCCCGACAAGGCCACTTAAGGGGTACCAAAGTTAGCACGCTGCGCGAACTCCGCAGCGGTAACGAAGACCCCAAAAACTGTCGAAACGCGGAACCCCGATGGGGTGGCTACTGCATTTCTAATTCCATCGCGTATATGTCTCGTTTCAATGCTTTGCATAAACCGTCTTTTTGGCTATATGCAACACTTTGCATTACAAGTGGACTAAAAGTTCCATTTTTCGCATGGTCGGAGCCGGTATTCCTTTAGTTATGTCACCCGGCCGCGTCTTTGCATTCCATTCAATACCAATGGATGCGAGCAACCGCCGAGAACGATCCACGCGATCGCTGGAGCACGAAATCTGGGTAGTAACCGTTTAGGGTTTGAAAACCCACGGCGCAAGTGGGCGCATGGTTCTCTGCTCTACGAAAATCGTGAACAAACCTCAAACGAATCGCATATTTACGCGTCCTTGGAACAGTATCTGAGTCCTATATACTGGCTTTGGTTATTCAAATGTCAGAAGAGAACAAGCAATCCGGCCGACCCTGGCTGTGGATCGGTGTGGCTGTACTCATCGTGATCGTCTTCTTCGCGGCGCGATCCCTCATGCGGGATCGCCTGCCGGTGCGTGAAGTTCAGGTGGGACACGAGGAATTGGTCAGCACCGTCAGCACCAATGGCCGCGTCGAACCGGAGATCAAATACGAAATTCACAGCCCGGTCGCGACTACCGTGAAAGAAGTCTATGTGCAGCCCGGCGATCAGGTGCCTGCGGGCAAGCTCCTGATGGTGCTGGATGACGTGGAAGCCCGAGCCAGATTGGCCACCGCCGAAAGCGGCGTAAAGTCTGCACAGGCTGGGGTAGACGCTGCCACGCACAACGGAACGCAGCAGGAACGTCAGATGGCAGCCAGCGATCAGGCCCATGCCCGCATCGAACGCCAGCAAGCACAGCACGATCTGAACGCCCTTCTCAAACTCAAAACCGTCGGCGCGGCCTCCGCCAGTGAGGTAGCCGCTGCCCAACAGAGGCTCGATGCGGCCGAAGCCAGTCTCAACGCATCCGATCAAAGCGCCCACAGCCGCTATTCGCCGGCCGAGATTGAACGGGCTCGGGCTGCGCTTGCCGACGCGCAAGCCAATCTTCGCGCAGCTCAGACAATTGTGGCACAGACTTTGGTGCGCGCTCCTATCGCCGGCACCGTCTACAGGCTTGATGCCGGCCGCACGGAGTTTGTCGAACAAGGCAAGCTACTACTGGAGATGGCCGACCTCAGCCACGAGCGTGTACGCGCCTATTTCGACGAGCCCGAGATCGGCCAGTTGGCCGTTGGTCAGAAGATTCAGATCAAATGGGACGCCAAACCAGGCCGCGCGTGGCAAGGGCATATTTCCCGCACTCCCACAACCGTCACCATCTACGGCACCCGCAATGTAGGCGAAGTGTTGGTGGAGATTGACGGCAGCGATGCCGATTTGCTGCCGGATACCAACGTGACCGTCACTGTAACCACCTCCAGCGAGCCGAATTCCCTGGGCGTGCCGCGTGAAGCGCTGCACTCGGAAAATGGCAAGCCTTATGTTTTCAAGGTGGTCAATGAGGAGTTGGTCAGGACGCCTGTCACCACCGGCGTGATCAACCTCACCCAGGTTGCAATCCTCTCCGGCCTTAAGGAGGGCGATTGGGTGGCAACGGGAACAACGAGTGGGCAGCCCTTGCAGGAGGGCATTCCCATCAAGGCTGTCCGGTGAAGTTGCGAAGCCTGACTGGGTGGGTGCTGCCTCCAGCATTGCTGGCGGCAGCCGCAGCGATGGCCATGCCTCTGCTTGCCTTGACACCATTAGCGCCTGACCAGTCGATGCGGCCCCTGGCCCAGGTGAATGCGGCTCTGCAAGCAGGCGAAGCAGACAAGGCCCTTCTTCTGCTCAAATCACTCCCCTCGTCCGACGCCGGTCAGGCCGACGCTCACAATCTGGAGTGCCGCGTGCGAATCATGCTCGCCCAGTGGAATGCTGCCTCAGACCAATGCCAGGAAGCGGTACGGATGGATGGGCAGAACTCCGATTACCACATGTGGCTGGGCCGCGCTTTGGGCGAGAAAGCCGACCGCGCATCGTTTCTCACAGCTTATTCGCTAGCAAAGCGTGTCCGGTCGGAGTTCGAGGAGTCAGTGCGGCTCAATCCCGCCAACGCCGCGGCCCTTGCAGACCTTGGCGAGTTTTACCGGCAAGCTCCCGGTGTGGTGGGTGGAGGCATTGAAAAAGCGCAGGGTGTTGCCGCGGAACTCGATAAGGTAGACCCAGCCCGTGCTCACGAGCTGCGTGGCCAGATTGCAGACCAGGAAAAGGACTACGGCACAGCCGAGCGCGAGTTCAAACAGGCAATCGCAGCCAGCGCCCATCCAGCTACACAGTGGATTTCCTTGGCCAGTTTCTACCGTCGCCGCCAGCGCTGGGAAGAGATGGAATCGGCCATTCATAGCGCCGTAACCGCTGCTGAACACGATAGACACGCTGGACTCGCTCTCTACGACGGGGCGTCCATTTTGATTGAGACCAACCGCGACCCGGCGCTTGCGTCCAAAATGCTGGAAAATTATTTAGCGGGCTCAGCAAAAACCGAAGAAGCGCCGGCGTTCGTGGCCCATCTCCGGTTGGCTCGGCTCCGAGAGCAGCTTGGCGATGCCGCGGCAGCAACTCGCGAACGGGCGATGGCCTTGGATCTCGCGCACGACTACAAACCCGAGCAGGATTCAAATCACCATTGATTCAACGATCGACTGGAAAAATACGTGAGTTTTGCTTTCAATCCGCGCAGATACTGGCCGACCTTCCTATTGGTATGGGCGCTTGCGGCTGCACCCGCGCTGGCGCCGGCCCAGGTTTCTCTGGCTACGGTGGTTGATCTGGCCCAGCACAACTCGACCGCCGTCCGCATCGCTGAAGCTAATGTGCAGAAGGCGAATGCGGCCCTGGCCCAAACGCAAGACGCGTATATTCCCAATTTCCAGATCGGGTCCCAGGCCGGTTTCTCGACTGGATTCCCTACCGGCCAGCCGTCGGTGGGCAACGCGTCGATGCAATCGCTGGTCTTCAGCTCCTCCCAGCGCCAATACACAAAGGCCGCTCGCGCCGGAATTGAATCTGCCAATCTGGCTCTCAAGGACGCGCGGGAACAGGCGGCTCTCGATGCCTCCACCGCCTACATTGAGATGGACACCGTTTCCATCGAGCTCGATGCCGCTCGCAAGCAGGAGTCCTTCGCCGACAGCCTTGTCCAGATCGAGCAGCAGCGCGCCGAGGCCGGCGTCGATTCCGATCTGGACCTGCTGCAAACGCGCCTGAAAGTCGCCCAGCTCAAGCTTCAGCGACTTCATCTTGAAACGCGAGCCGCCACGCTGGCCAAGCAGCTTGCTGTCCTCACCGGACTGCCCATGGGCTCTATCCTCCCGGACCACGCCAGTATTCCCGAGATTCCCGCTCTTACCGCGGAGGAAGCTCAGCGCAGCCTCCCCGGTATCGACGCTGCGGGTGCAACGGCGCGTTCCAAGCAATTCCAGGCCAAAGGAGACGACCTGTCATGGCGCAGACCCCAGATCGGATTCGGGGCCGTATACAACTATGACATCAACGAATTAAACAACTACGAGAAGTATTACCAGCCGAATACCTTTCAACCAAATAACATCACATTCGGCCTTCAGATCACGGTACCTTTTTTCGACTTCACTCTCCGCGCCAAAGCCAAAGGAACGGCAGCCGAAGCCTTGCGAGCCACCGTCGAAGCCGAACAAGCCCGCAAGCAAAACGACGTTCAGATTGCCACCCTCACCGGCAACCTGCGCGAACTTGATGCCCTGGCCGAAGTTGCGAGTCTAAAGCAGCAGATTGCCGATACGCAGCTCAAGACCGTACTCACCCAGCTAGAGATTGGCAACGGCGCTGAAACCGGCCCCAATCCCCAGCCCCAACTGACCCCGAAAGCCGAACAGTTAGCCCGCATCGACGAGCGCCAGAAATACCAGGATGCGCTCGACGCCTCGCTCGACCTGTCCAAGGCTCGCCTCAACCTGCTGCGCGCCCTCGGCCATATGGAAGACTGGCTCAACGAACTGCACGCAAAGTAAACATAAAATCGGGAAATCCGGCTGGCAATTTGCCGGAATGTTAGAATGAAAGGGATGCCTATGCCCCTGAAAACCCTTTTTCTGAATCCGCCCTCGTTCAAGAACTTTGACGGCGGCGCGAGCTCGCGCTGGCCGGCTACGCGCGAGATTGAGTCCTACTGGTACCCGGTCTGGCTGACCTACCCCGCCGGATTGTTGGAAGGATCGCGCGTTCTGGATGCGCCACCTCACCACGTCTCCGCTGAAGAGACAATCAACATCTGCAAGGAGTACGAGTTCCTTGTGCTCTTCACCTCGACTGTCGGCTGGGAAGGCGACCAGCGGTTGGCGGAAACCATTAAGGCCGCCAATCCCTCTATCCGCATTGCTTTTGTCGGCCCGCCGGTGACCACTGACCCGGATCGCGCTCTCAATGAGTGCTCCGCGCTGGATTTCATCTGCCGCCGCGAGTTCGATTATTCCGTCGTCGAGTTTGCCCAGGGTAAGCCGCTCAGCGAGATTCTGGGCATCAGCTACAAACTGAATGGCAAGATCGTACACAACCCAGACCGCCCGCAGATCGAAGACCTCGACGCCATGCCCTGGGCGACAAAAATCTACAAGCGCGACATGGACGTGACGCGCTACAACGTACCTTTTCTGCTCCATCCTTACATCGCGCTCTATTCCACCCGCGGATGCCCGGCGCAGTGCACCTTCTGCCTCTGGCCGCAGACGCTCAGTGGACACGCATGGCGCAAGCGTTCCACCGACGACGTGGCGGCTGAGCTGGCATGGGCCAAGCAGAACTTCCCCGATGTTAAGGAGTTCTTCTTCGACGACGACACCTTCAACATCCAGAAGGCCCGCACCATCGAGCTGTGTGAAAAACTCAAGCCGGTGGGCATCACCTGGAGCTGCACTTCGCGCGTGACTACCGACTATGACACGCTCAAGGCCATGAAGGAAGCAGGCTGCCGCCTTTTGATTGTGGGCTTCGAGTCCGGCGACCCGCAGATCTTGAAGAACATCAAGAAGGGCGCAACCGTCGAGCGCGCTCGCGCTTTCGTCAAGGACTGCCACGACCTGGGTCTCACCATCCACGCCGACTTTATCCTCGGCCTGCCCGGCGAGACCAAGGAATCGATCCGTAACACCATCAACTTCGCCAAGGGCCTGGACTGCGAAACCATCCAGGTATCCATCGCTCACGCCTATCCCGGCACCGAATTCTACGACTTCGCCAAGGCCAATGGCTTCATCACCAATGAACGCATGGAAGACGGCGGCGGTCACCAGATGGCGCACATCGAGTATCCGGGATTGCCGACCGACTACGTGATGGAAATGGTACACAAGTTCTACGACGAGTACTACTTCCGTCCCAAAGCGGCGTTCCGTGTCGTTTGGAAGGCGTTTGTGAATCGCGATTTGCCCCGGCTCTACGTCGAGGCCAGGGCCTTTCTCAAACTGCGCTCCGAGCGCAACAAGATGGTCAAGGCCTCGCGTGCTCTCCACGCCGACCCAACCACCCCGGCAAAAGCAGGCGCGTAGGGATTTTTTGCCAGAGCATTTACCAATCTGGGTACCCCATCCTTGCAGTCTTTTCGTCGTAAGGATGGGAGTACTTTCCAATTGAGTTCGGCACATTTCCATTCCGTTCTTTATGCGGAAAAAACGAAACGCCCTGTAGATTGAAGCAGTGTCCTGATTGCCCGGGACCACAATTCCAATGGCCCACGAAAGACTGCTGCCGCGCCAATACATGATCCTGGGACTAGTGGCCATTTGCGCCCCCCTCGGCGACACCTGCCTCTCGCGCGGCATGACTAAGCTGCCGGCCATCTCTCTGGCGCATCCCGCCACTCTTATTGCAGCGGTCTTCACTCCCTGGATCGCCTTCGGTATTGCGCTGCTCATCGGCTTCTTCGCCAGCTATCTCACAGCTCTCTCCTGGGCCGATCTTACGTATGTGCTCCCCGCCACGGCCTTTGGCAACGTCATCGTCGCCCTGCTGGCCCGCTTCTGGCTTCAGGAGCCCATCTCTCTCGAACGTTGGGCTGGCATTGTGCTCATCACGGTCGGCGTAGGCTTCGTGGCGCATGGGCCGTCGTTGACGGAGAGACCCGAAGCCGCCCTTGCGGCGCAGCCCGCGGCCCAAATCGCCGAGGAGCAGCCGCAATGACGATTCCCTCCCCTGCTTCCCTGACCGGTTTCTGGGCCGCCGCTGCCATGATCGCGGCCATCGTCCTCTGCTCCACGACCGGCGAAGTGCTCACCGCCGCAGCCATGAAATCCGTCGGCGATCTCGATGAGATTCGTGCCCACTCCGGCCTCACGGGCGCTATTCACGCCGTGCTCACTTGCCCGCTCTTCTTCGCCGGTGTCGGCTTTCTGGCTCTTGCCTTCTTCTCCCTACTCTTTGCGTTGAACCACCTCAACCTGAGCCTGGTCGCGCCTGCCTCAGCCTCGCTCACGCTGGTCACTAACGCCATCGCTGGCAAAATTTTCCTCAAGGAAAACGTAGATCGCCGCCGCTGGACCGCCGCTGTGCTGGTCTGCATCGGCGTCTACCTGCTGGCGCACTGAAAGGCAGTTTCGCATGACTGGCCCCTCTCCCGACCCGCCTCTGAGCCTCGCAGAAGCCGAAGATAAGTTCAGCCTGTTCCTCTCCTCCCACGGATTCCCTTCGCGAATTCGCTGGATCACGGCAGAGCAGATGGTCGTGGATGATGATCGGCGCCATTTCATTTGCGCTGAGGGTGCAGAAGTCTTAGTGCTGTATCTGGAGCGCCCCGACACGCAGCAGTGCGCAGCTACATGCTCTTCGGGAGGGGCGCTTCTGATACAGCGACTTGAAGGAAGCCGCCCCCGCTGGG
>Ga0302140_10002620_pt1 | contig 23227 bp, 19 predicted proteins | sample I_Bog_E1_1_FD_202095 | JGI IMG/M metagenome (GOLD analysis project Ga0302140, IMG submission 202095) | Peat permafrost microbial communities from Stordalen Mire near Abisko, Sweden - I_Bog_E1_1 | ecosystem: Environmental > Terrestrial > Soil > Wetlands > Peat | place: Sweden: Abisko, Stordalen... | reverse complement strand
CCGCGGATGTGATCTCGTCCGTGAGACGCTTCTTATCCGCATCGGCAAAGTTAGCGGGAAATTTCTTGAGCGGTAGAAAGAAGGGATTCGCGGTAATCACGCCCTCCGCCTGCCCCGGAACCTTTTCGGCGATGAAGCGGACCGGCACAAGGTGATCTCTCACGCCCGCGCGCAGAACTTCCTCAGTCTGCAGGAAAGTCTTTGGGATTTGGTGCAGGCGAGCGATGTAGTCTTCGTAGTGCTTGAGCGAGTCGAATGGCATGGAGAGCGGCAGGTCGGCAAGGCTCACATGGACACCTCCGCCACCACCGGATGAGCTGAGCGGCATTTCGAACTCTTTGAGATCGTAGTCATCCACGCGCTGCTGGAGCTGGCGGAGGAAAAGATCGTGCGAGATTAAATCCTGCTCCGGAAAGCCGGCAGAATCGATCGCCTTGATACTGGCCAAATCGGCAACGTCATGCTGGTGGCGGGCAGCAGAGGCGGCAAGGGAGTCGTCGTCGAGTTGGTCATTGTAGCGATAGTCGCCGACAGCAGTCGCCAACGTGGGATTCATCTTGAGAGTAGCCTGCCACGAGTTGTCAAAGAGGGCGTTCTGAGCAGCCAGGCGCGTGGCGACAGAGGTCGACGGTTGAGCGGAGGGGAATTGCGACAAAGCGGCGATGAACAGAGCAGAGGTAGCGAGCTGGTTAGGACGCATGCCGATAAGGGTAGCAGAGGTACGTGAACCAGGGGCGGAAATATTCCCCGCGAAGCGGCGGCCATTCCCGGCCTGGACGGATATTGCCGGGTGATCCGATGGGGCGGTTGAACGATCAGTAAATACTCAGCGCCTACGCCTAAAGGTGGGCTTCGCCGATTTGCTCGCCTTCACTTAACGGTCTACCTATCCGAGCGGGGCCGCGAAGATGACCTTGGTTGGTTTAAGGACGGGAACGTTGGCGGGTTCCAAGCTGACGGCGATGGCTTTGAGATCGCTGACAGGGAGCGGCGAGCGGAGCAGGCTGATGCCGCGGCCGTTGGAGGTGGTGAAGGCTTCGATGGGAATGGGTGCGCCGGTTTTGGGTATCACCCAGCTTTCGTAAGTCTGGCCGGGTTGGGGTGCGGTGAGGCCATCGGCGATGAGAAGAATGCCAAGTTTTTGATGCACGAAGAGGGTGCCGTGAGGTGCGGCGGGCTGCGGTCCGAAGGTTACTTGTTTGGTGGTGGATGATTGGAGAATTTGTTGGATCTCGCGGAGGCGAGCTAATTCGGCGTCGTTGGAGAGGCGGGCGGTATGTTCGGCGTTCCAGCCGAAGTAGGCAATCACCAGCGCCGCCACAGCGGCGACGGCAAAGGCCCAGCCGAAAAACGGGCGGCGTTCCTTGACGGGCTGACCGAATCCGGCCAACACCCGGCTGCGTAACTGCGGGCGCGGTTTGATTTGGGAGGTGGCGGTCCATATCATCTCGTTCAACTCCATGGCCTGGGATAGTCCGGCGCGGCAATCCTGGCAACCGGCCAAGTGGTTTTCAAACTCGACGCGTTCTCCGGAATCGAGCGAACCAAGCGCGTAGAGTTCGCAGAGTTCGGTAAATTGATCTTGATTCATCGCGACCCCGCTGCTGGTAAGGAACCGGTCCGTAACACTTTCAAGGCACTGCGAACCAAACTCTTTACCGTACCGAGAGGCTTATGCAGCTTTTCGGCGATTTCGGTTTGCGTGAGTCCCTGGAAGTGAGTTAGCTCGAGAACTTCACGCTGATCTTCGTTCAACTGGCTCAGGGCGATGCCGACGGCTTTGCGGCGCGTGAGACGGTCGGCCTCGGTTTCACGGGTGACGAATAAACCGGATTGTTCCAAGTCCTCGAGGCTGGTGGTTGATTCTCCTGGTTGGCTGCGCAAGGAACGCAAGTAATCGATGGCCCGGTTGCGGGCGATGGTGACAATCCAACCTTCCAGGCGGCCGCGCTCGGTATCGAAAGTATGAATGCGATTCCAGATGCGGAGGAAGGTCTCTTGCACGAGATCTTCAGCGGTTGCCTGATTGGCGACGGATCGCAAAATGATGGCGTAAAGAAGGCCTGCATACTTGTCGTACAACTCGGCCATGGCATTGGCATCGCGCTGCTTTAGCCGAGCCGCTATTTCGCGATCATCCGTAGCAACCAATGGAAAACGGGTCCTTTGAGGACGGGCGTCAGGCAGCCCGTCCCTATTGAGATTAGCTTAGTTGGGCTGCAAAACCGTGTCGATGACGTGGATGACGCCATTGGATTGGAAGACGTTGGCGATGGTGATATGAGCTTCGGTACCTTTTTCGTCCTTCAACACGAGGTCGCCGCCGTCCATGGTTGCGGTTAAAGAGCCGCCTTCGACAGTTTTCAGCATGGCTGTGCCGCCGCCGGCCTTAACCATATGCTTGAGTTGGGCGGCCGTTAAACGACCCGCGACGACATGGTAAGTCAGGATCTTGGTCAACATTTCCTTGTTTTCTGGCTTGAGGAGAGTGTCGACGGTGCCGGCGGGCAGTTTAGCGAACGCTTCATTGGTGGGGGCAAAAACCGTGAACGGGCCAGCGCCCTTCAACGTGTCGACCAAACCGGCGGCCTTGACGGCTGCGACCAGTGTGGTGTGGTCGGCGGAGTTCATGGCGTTGTCAATGATGTCTTTGTTGGTATACATTTTTGCGCCGCCCACCATCGGGTCTTGCGCGGCAAACAGCAGACTGGCGCTGAGCGCGAGAGTCGTTAGAACTAATTTTGAAAATTTCATTTTGTTTTCCTTGTGAGTAAGAAGCACTCATCTTCAGGTACGGAGACGCGGGCCTGGCGGATTGAGGCGCAGCGTGATGCATGACATTTGTCAGGAATAAGCGATGACGCTCCTCACTGGCGGCAGCAGCGCAATAAAAGCACTATAGTCACGAGGAGTTAGTTATGACGATCAATAGCCATCAGGAAGTAGCGGGATTAAGCGAGGTGACAAAGAATTACGGAAGGCATTGTGCTTTGAGTTCGATGGAGCTTAGGTTGCGCGGCGGGCAAATACTGGCGTTGTTGGGAGCGAATGGCGCGGGCAAGACGACAACGGTGAAGCTGCTGTTGGGTTTGCTGAAGCCATCGACAGGGGTGGTGAAAGTTTTCGGCGGCGATCCGCGAGATGGCAGGGTGCGAGATCGGATGGGGGCGATGCTGCAAGCGGCGAGCGTTCCGGAGACGTTGCGGGTGAGGGAGCATATCGATCTGTTCTCGTCGTATTACTCGCGGCCGTTGAAGATGCGGGACACGATTGGGCGAGCGGGTCTAGAAAAGCTGGAGAAGCGCTTTTATAAAGATTTGTCAGGCGGGGAACAGCGGCGATTGATGTTCGCGCTGGCGATTTGCGGCGATCCGGATCTGTTGTTCCTGGATGAACCGACGACGGGCTTGGATATTGAGTCGCGACGGCGCATGTGGGCGCAGATTCGCGGGCTGCGGGCGGCGGGCAAGACGGTTTTGTTGACGACGCATTATTTGGAAGAGGCGGATCAGCTAGCCGACCGGATTGTGGTTTTGAAAAGCGGCAAGATTGCGGCCGACGGAACGCCGGCGGAGATCAAGCAAGCGGGTAAAAGTGATGGCATCGACGATGCGTTTTTGAATTTGACAGCTAACTGATGGCTAATGCGGGGCTAATGCGGGGACGTTGGGCTAATGCGGGGACGTTCACCCCGTTACACCTAATTCCGGAATTAAGTGTAACGGGGTGAACGTCCCCGCATTAAGCACGAATTAAACAAAGGAGAATGACGATGAATCCCAGGATCTATTGGAAAGAAGCGAAGTACGAGTTTTTGAAGCTTTTGCGGACGAGGCGCTATGCGCTTTCGGTGTTAGGGATGCCGGTGATGTTTTACTGCTTTTTTGCGTTGGGGATGCCGGCGGAGGCATCGTTCCATCTGCCAACGTATTTGATCGCGACCTATGGCACGTTTGGCGTGATGAGCGCGTGCTTGTTTGGAGTGGGGGCGAATCTGGCATATGAACGGAGCCTGGGTTGGATGGAGATGAAGCGGGTGAGTCCGTTGGATGGAGGCGCTTATCTGTTCGGTAAAGTGGCGGCGAATCTGGTGTTTTGCCTAGCGGTGGAGTTGGCTTTGTTACTGGTAGGCGTATTGTTCGGACATGTGACGCTGACGGTATGGGCGGCGCTGCGGATTACGGGGGTGCTGCTGATCGGAGCGATTCCGTTCGCGGCGCTGGGTGTGGCCTTGGGCTATATGATTCAAGCCAGTTCGGCACCGGCCACACTGAACATGATCAACCTGCCGATGGCGTTCATTTCAGGTCTCTGGGTGCCGATGATGTTTCTGCCGCCGTTGCTGCAGAAGGCGGCGGTGTTTTTGCCGGCGTATCACTTGAGCAAGTTGGCGTTGGATGTAATTGGGTTAGACAGTGCGCCGGCCGGAATGCTGCATTGGGAAGCGTTGGGGGCATTCACGTTGATCTTTGTTGGGCTGGCCTACTGGGCTTACGAACGGCAAGGGCCGGCGGCGGAGGCGCGTTAATTTAATATGGCGAGGCTTTTCAGGAAGGAATTGGGGTGGTCGCCGTTCCTGTACCTTATCTACGTTTTCTTCGTATTCATGCAGCCGGTGTTGGACCATGCGAAGGCGACGGAGTGGGTGGTGACGCTCGTTGGGTTTGCGCTGTTCCTGCCTTGCTATGTCGGAGCGTTTCAGCGTTGGAGGCCTGGGGCGGGTTGGTACGCGCTGGGCATGGCGATTCTGGGCATAGCGAGTTTGCCTGTTAACGGTGGTACAGGATGCTATTTCATTTATGCCGGCGGCGCTTTGGGATTTATCTTTTCTTCGAAGGTGGCATTGCGCTGGCTGTGGGCGCTGATAGCGGTGTTTTCGATTGAACTATGGGTCCTGAAAGCGCCGGTTTGGTTCGCGGTGTTCATCTTGCTGATGACCTTGGCGGTGTCGCTCAGCAATATTCAGTTCGGTGAAGAGAATCGCGCGAACGTCAAGCTGAAGATGGCGCAAGACGAGTTGGAGCATCTGGCGAAGGTGGCGGAACGAGAAAGGATTGCGCGCGACTTGCATGATGTTTTGGGGCATACACTTTCAGTGATTGTGTTGAAAGCTGAATTGGCGGCGAAGTTGGTTGAGCGCGATGCGGAGCGGTCGAAGACCGAGATGCTGCAGGTGGAGCAGATTGCGCGCGAGGCGTTGGGAGAAGTGCGCAAGGCGATCGGCGGCTACCGGGCGGCGAGCTTAGCGGAGGAGTTTGCGCGCGCCAAGGAGACTTTGGAGATGGCGGGGGTGTTAGCCGAGTGTAAAGTGAACGCTCCCGAAGAGCGCAAGCCGACGCCGGTGCAAGAAACATTGCTGGCCTTGGTGGTGCGGGAAGCGGTCACGAATGTGGTGCGACATGCCAGGGCGACGCGCTGTCAGTTGTCGATTGAGGAGGCGGGGAACGGCTGGCGGCTCTCCATTCACGACGACGGGCGTGGCGGCCAGTTTCAGGAAGGCAACGGGCTGCGCGGTATGCGGGAGCGGGTGGAAGCAGTCGGCGGGCAGATGCTTTGTGAGAGCCGCCGCGGGACGAAGCTGGACTTTTTTATTCCGCGCAGACTTGCTGAGGATGGGGTGGCATGAAGCGAATTCGGGTATTGCTGGCGGAAGATCAGACGATGATGCTGGGCGCATTGGCGGCGCTGTTGGAATTGGAAGAGGATATGGAGGTGGTTGGGCAGGCGCGGAACGGCAAAGAGGCACTGGCGGCGACGATGGAGAAGAAGCCGGATGTATTGGTGACCGATATCGAAATGCCAGAGATGACCGGGTTGGATGTGGCGGAGGAAATTCAGAACCGGCAACTAGCGACGCGGGTGATCATACTTACGACCTTTGCGCGGACGGGTTATTTGCGGCGTGCGATGACATGTGGGGCGAGTGGATACGTGCTGAAGGATCGTCCGGCGAAAGAGCTGGCTGAGGCGGTGCGGCGCGTGCAGAAAGGATTGCGGGTGATCGATCCGGAGCTGGCGGCGGAGGCATGGGGCGAGGCGGATCCTTTAACAGCGCGGGAACGGCAGATATTGCGGCTGGCGGGGGAGGGGCGATCGACGGGGAATATAGCTGGGGATTTGCATTTGTCGGAAGGGACGGTGCGTAATTACTTGTCGGAAGCGATCAGCAAGCTGGGTGCGGCGAATCGGATAGAAGCGGCGCGGATAGCACGTTCGAAGGGATGGTTATAGCTCCTAGGTTGTAAGTCTTTTTCTTAGGGATTTCGAGGGGGGAATTAAGTGTAACGGGGTGAACGTCCCCCTAATTGAGCTTAGTCCTTACGCGCAGGAGGACGTGGCCTCAACTTCAGAGGCAGATGAGCCGATAGACATGTTGTAAGTGCGTCAGCTGATTCGAAATTTGCGGCATGGAGTTTGGGGCGGGATTGTCCTGCTTACGGGCGTGGCCTACGCGAATCTCGATCCTCATCTAGCGATTACGCAATACACGCAGGATGTTTGGGGAATTGAAGCGGGCCTGCCGCAGAATACAATTCTGGCGATTGCGCAGACAGCGGACGGCTATCTTTGGCTGGCAAATGAAGAGGGTCTGATCCGCTTTGACGGCGTCAAATTTACTGTTTTTGATAAGGAGAACACGCCGCAGCTGCAGGCAAACGACATTCGCGCGCTGCTGGTAGACCGTCAGGACGCGCTTTGGATCGGTACGGATGGGGGTGGGCTGACGCGCTATAAGGATGGCGTGTTTACGACGTTCAGGACGCACGACGGGCTGGCCAACGATGCGATCCTTTCGTTGCACGAGGATGCGCGTGGAGCGCTGTGGATCGGCACGGACGGCGGCGGCATGAGCCGCTATTGGAACGGACGGTTTCAGACTTACAACACCAGAGATGGATTGCCGGACGATGCGGTGTTCGCGATTTCGACGGGGCCGGACGGCAGTTTGTGGGTCGGCACGCATGCGGGTTTGGGGCTTTTGAAGAACGATCAATTCAGCTCCTACACCACAAAGGATGGACTGGGAAAAGACGATATCCGGGCGGTTTATGCGGACCGGCATGGAGATGTATGGGTGGGCACCAACGGGGGTGGGTTGGGACGGCTGAGCGACGGCCGCTTCAAGACCTACACGGTGCGCGACGGGTTGTCGAGCAATATGATTTGGTCGATTAGCGAGGACACGGCCGGCAGCTTGTGGATTGGCACCGGCGACGGGGGACTGAACCGTTATAGCGGTGGGCAGTTTAGTTCCTATACCGCGAAACTTGGCCTGAGCTCCGATCAAGTTTGGACCACGTTCGAGGATAAAGAGGGCGACCTGTGGGTTGGTACGAAAGGTGGTGGTTTAGTGCGGCTCAAAAGCGGTCCGTTCACCACGTTTACGACAAAGGAGGGATTGTCGAGCGATGTCATTCTGCCGGTTTTTCAAGATCGCGAAGGGGCGGTTTGGGTGGGAACCGATGCGGCCGGCCTGAATCGATTGAAGGACGGGAAAGTGACGATTTATACAACGCGGCAAGGATTGCCGTCGGATAGCGTACTTTCGATCAATCAGGATGGCGTTGGCACGCTTTGGGCGGGTACGCGGAGAGGTTTAGCGCGCTTGCGGAACGGCCGGTTTGAAGCGGTGAATGGATTGCCCAATGAAGTGGTGCAATGCACGTTTACCGATCACAACGGAGACCTGTGGATCGGGACGCGCGGGGGATTGAGCCGGTACAGCGGCGGGCGATTCATCACCTTCAGCGATAAAGATGGTTTGTCAAACGACAATGTTCACTCCATTTATGAGGATGAGTCGCATGTTTTGTGGGTGGGGACGGGCGGCGGCGGGTTAAACAAATTCGAGGGGGGGCGCTTTACGGTTTTCACGCGCAGCAGCGGACTATCGAACAACGTGTTGTGGGCCATCGCGGGCGACCCGGGAGGCGGGCTGTGGCTGGGGACGAATAACGGTCTGAACTACCTGAAAGACGGCAAATTCGCGACGTGCACCACGCGGAACGGTCTGTTCGACGATGCAATTTTTGTGATTCTGGACGATCATCGGGGAAACCTGTGGATGACTTCCAATCGCGGCGTGTTCCGGGTCGCGATCAGCGATTTGAAAGCGTTTTTCCAGGGAAAGAAGCAAAGCATCCGATCCATCGCCTACGGCGTGGCGGATGGAATGAAAAGCAAAGAATGCAACGGCGGGTTTCAGCCGATGGGGTGGCGGGGCAACGATGGGAAGCTTTATTTCCCGACGATGAAAGGTTTGAGCGTACTTGACCCCCGCAAGCTTGATACCGAGCATTTGCCGCCAAATGTGGTGATTGAAAAGGTGGTGGTCGACCATAGGAATTTCAATCCGAGACAACGGATCCAGTTGCCTCCCGGCAAAGGCGAAATGGAGTTTCAGTTCACGGCGTTGAGTTTATCCTCGCCAGAACGGATTCGCTTCAAGTACATGCTGGAAAATTTCGACAAGGATTGGGTGGATGCCGGGCCCCGGCGGGCGGCCTACTACACCAATATTCCGGCGGGCGAATACAAATTCCGGGTCATTGCGGGCAACATTGACGGGTTTTCCAGCAAGAGCGGCGCCGAGTCGAGCATCAGCCTGCAGCCTCACTTTTATCAGACGTATACGTTCGCTCTTATTTGCTCGTTGTTTGGAGCGGGCATCTTTGTAGTTATGTTCCGGTTGCGGATGCGGCAGCTACGAGTGAACGAAACCAAGCTGGTGTTGCTGGTGGATGAGCGGACGCGGGCGATGGCGCATCAGGCGCGGGCGTTGCAGGAAAGCGAGAAACGCTTTCGCCAATTGGCGGAGAATATTCACGAGATTTTTTGGATGGCCGACCCGCGGAATGGCAAGTTCGTTTACGTAAGTCCGGCATTTAAGGAGATTTGGCTGCAGGATGCGGATGCGGTGTTGCGCGATCCGGAAGCGTGGCTCGATTCGGTGCATCCGGAAGACCGCGAGATGGTACAGGCGGCCAAGAAATCGCAGCTGGGCGGTAAACCGGCGGACTTTGAGTACCGAATCGCCCGGCCGGACGGGTCGACTCATTGGGTGTGGGACCGTTCGTTTCCGGTGTACGATTCAGGCGGGCAGTTGGACAGGATTGTAGGGATAGTCGAAGACATCAGCGAGCGCAAGCGCGCCGAAGAACTGGTACTGCGGTCGCGCGACGAACTGCAATTGCGGGTGCTGGAACTCAAAGCGGAAAACATGGAGCGGCGGCGCGCCGAGCAACAACTTAAGATCGCCAAAGAACAAGCGGAAGCGGCCAGTCAGTCGAAGAGCGAATTTCTGGCCAATATGAGCCATGAAATACGCACGCCGTTGAACGGAATCATCGGCATGATGCAACTGGCGCTCGATACCGAATTGACTCAGGAACAACGCGAGTGTCTCGAACTGGTTGAGAGCTCGGCCGATTCTCTGCTGAGCATCATTAACGACATTTTGGATTTTTCCAAGATCGAGGCGCGGAAATTGCAGCTCGAATCGATTGAGTTCGATCTGCGGAAGACGCTCGATCAGACACTGAAATCACTTGCCGTGAGAGCTCATCAAAAGGGAATCGAACTGATTAATAAGCTGGAGGCGGACGTGCCTGAGTTCATCATCGGCGACCCGGTGCGGCTGACGCAGATTATTGTGAACCTGATCGGCAACGCGATCAAGTTCACGGAGAAGGGCGAAATTGTCGTTCATGTGATGAGAGAGGCGGAGGAAAACGGCCAAGCCAATTTGCGTTTTTCCGTTTCCGACACGGGCATCGGGATACCGGAAGAGCGCCAGAAAGCCATCTTTGAGGCGTTCACCCAGGCGGATGGTTCATCGACCCGCAAATATGGCGGGACGGGATTGGGCTTGTCGATTTCGTCGCAACTGGTATCGATGATGGGCGGGCAGATTTGGGTGAAGAGCAAGCCAACCGAAGGCAGCACTTTTGGATTCACGGCGAAATTTGGATTCCGGGTGCGCGAAGAAGACTCGGAAATGGTCAAACTGAAAAATATGCGGGTGCTGGTGGTGGACGATAATCTGACCAGCCTGCATGTGCTGGAAGAATTCCTGACAAATTGGGGCGCACAACCGGTAACAGCTCAAGACGGCGAATCGGCACTGGCGATTATGCAACTGAACAAGGCGAACGGTACGCCGTTTGCACTCGTGTTGCTAGATGCCGAAATGCCGGGGTTAAGCGGCTTTGAAGTGGCCGCACGAATGAAGACGGAGAGCGGTTTGGCGGGACATACCGTGATTATGTTTGGCTCCGCCGCCGAAATTGCCGATGCGGCGCAATGCCGTTTGCTTGGCATCGATGCCAGCGTCACCAAGCCGTTGTACCGGGGCGACGTGAAGAAGGCGATTTTACGCTGTTTCCAGGATGTCGATGCGCGGACGGAACCGGCACGCCCGTTAAAGACGGCGCGGCAGCCTTGTCCAGCGTTAGAAGTGCTGTTGGTGGAAGACAATCCGGTGAATCGCAAGGTCGCGGTGCGCCTGCTTGAAAAGCAAGGCCACACGGTGATCACGGCCAACAATGGACAGGAAGCTCTGGAAGTTCTGGACAAATTGAAGTGGACCATTGACCTGGTTCTGATGGACGTCCAAATGCCGGAAATGGATGGCTACCAAGCGACCGCCGCCATTCGCGAGCACGAGCGCCAAACGGGTGCGCATCTGCCGATTGTTGCCATGACCGCGCACGCGCTGGATCGGGACCGCGAACGATGCCTGGCCGCGGGCATGGACGCTTACCTGACCAAACCTATCCAGATCGACAAACTTTTCGACCTCATCGAGCGCGTCGCCACCAATAAATTGCTGGTTGCCTGACAGGCACGAAAAACTCCTGTATCGTAGTTTTGATGGCAATTACATTTGAATTGAACGGGCAGCGGAAGGCCGTCGAGGTCGACCCCAAGACGCCGTTGCTTTGGGTCTTGCGGGACACCCTGAATCTGACCGGTACGAAATATGGGTGCGGCATTGCCGCCTGTGGTGCTTGCACGGTCCATATAGACGGAGAAGCGGCGCGAGCTTGCGTCTACCCGATTTCCGCGGCGGCGGGTAAGAAGGTAACGACCATTGAAGGTCTTTCGGTGGACCGAAGTCATCCGATTCAGAAAGCCTGGATCGCGGAGCAAGTACCGCAATGCGGATACTGCCAGTCGGGACAAATTATGACGGCGGTGGCGCTGTTGAAGAAGAACGCTTCGCCCTCGGCGGCCGAGGTTGATGAAGCGATGTCGGGCAACATCTGCCGGTGCGGAACGCAACAGAGAATGCGTAGCGCGGTGCTGAGGGCGGCGGCGGAAGTAGGGGGCAAACTGTGATTACGGCGACAAACGAGATCAGCCGGCGGACGGCGTTGACGGCGGCCTTGCAAACGGCGGGGGCGGCGCTGGTGATTGGCTTTGACGTGCCGAGCGCAAAGGCCGAGCCACAGAAGCCGGTGGTGAATCCGTTGACTTCCTGGATCAGGATCGATGCGCAGGGCGGCATCACGCTGAGTTATTCGAAATCCGAAATGGGGCAGGGGATTTCGACTTCGCTGCCGATGATTCTAGCGGAAGAGTTGGGGGCCGATTGGAAAACCGTGCGCGTCGAGCATGCGCCCACTAAAGCGGAGTTTGGGCCGCAAGGAACGGGCGGCAGCGGCAGCATTACGGATCTTTATACGCCGTTGCGGCAAGCCGGCGCCGCGGCTCGAACCATGTTGATCGCGGCGGCCGCCGCGCGTTGGAACGTCAGTCCCGCCGCTTGCAATGCGCGTGGCAGTGCGGTCTGGCATGGGAATGACAAGCTTGCCTTCAGCGAACTGGTTGAGGCGGCGGTCAAGATGCCGGTGCCGGATTTGGCGACGATCGCCTTGAAGCAGCCGGCGGAGTTCGACATTATCGGCAAGTCGATCCCGCGTACGGACATCCCGGCGAAAACCGATGGCAGCGCGATTTTCGGCCTGGATGTGCGCGTGCCGAATATGGTGTACGCGGTGGTGGCGCGTTGTCCAGTGTTCGGCGGCAAAGTGAAATCGTTTGACGCAGCCGAGGCGAAGGCCGTGAAAGGCGTGCTCGAAGTTTTCGAGATTGAGGCGGCGCAGGAAGCGCATTCCTGCGGAGGCGTTGCGGTGGTGGCGGAAACCACTTACATCGCCATGCAAGCGCGCAATAAGTTAAAGATCGTATGGGACGAAGGGCCGGCGGCGGGCGAAAGCAGTGAGACGCTGCGCAAAGAGTTCCGGCGCATCGTGGATTCGTCGATGAAAGTTGTCATCAATCAGGGCAACTTTGACCAGGCGATTTCTCAGACGTCAGTGGAGAAACAGGTGGCCTGCGATTACGAGTTGCCTTTTCAAGCGCACGCCACGATGGAGCCGATGAACTGCACCGTTCATTTGGACAAGGGCAAGGCCGAAGTCTGGGCGGCCCATCAAGCGCCGGATATGGTGCAAATGGTGGTTTCGCAAGTGGCTGGCCTAACGCCGGACAAAGTGCAAGTACACGCTACGTTTATGGGCGGCGGTTTTGGACGGCGCTATCAAGCCGATTTTCCAACGGAGGCCACGCAGATTGCCAAGCGCGTCAGTCGGCCGGTACAGTTAGTTTGGTCGCGAGAGGACGATATGACGCACGATTTCTACCGGCCTGCGTCGTATCACCGCCTGAATGGCGCGGTGGATGCGCAGGGAAATATTACCGCGTGGCACCACAAATACACGTCCACGCCGATTTCAGAATGGTTCGATCCGAAGGCTGCGCCGGAATCCTCTGAATTGGGGCTATGCTCGCAACTGCCTTACCAGACGGGGAGCTACAAGTTGGAGTACACACCGGCCAAGTCCGCCGTGCCGAGAGCGTGGTGGCGGTCGGTAGAAGCATCCGTGGTCGGGTTTGTGCTCGAAAGCTACGTGGATGAGTTGGCGCATGCGGCGGGCATGGATCCCTACGAATTCCGGCTACGTGTGCTGGGATCCGATCGTCTGGTAAAAGACGCGCTCGACGATAAAGAAAGGCCGCTCGATACCGCGCGCTTCAGAGGTGTACTGCAATTGTGCGCCGAGAAGGGCAACTGGGGCAAAACGCTGCCGGCGGGGCAGGGCAGGGGCATCGCCTGCCATTACGCATTCCACAGCTACGTAGCGAATCTGGCGGAAGTGACGGTAAAGAACGGCGTCGTGAAAGTCGACCGCATTGTTTCAGCGGTGGATATAGGCGTGCCGGTCAATCCCGACGGCATTCGCGCACAGGTGGAGAGCGCCATTGTTTACGGCTTGACCGCCGCGTTGAAGAGCGAAATTACGATTGCGAATGGCCGCGCAGTGCAAAGCAACTTTAATAAGTTCACGACTCTCTCGATGAAAGAAACACCATTGATTGAAGTGCACATCGTGGCGAGTACAAAACCACCGACCGGCATTGGCGAGCCGGGTTTGCCGCCCACCGCGCCGGCGCTGGCGAACGCGATTTTCGCCGCCACGGGAAAACGCCTCCGCCGGTTGCCGATTCGTCCGGCCGACCTCGCCTGAGGAGTTAGGACGGTTCGTTCAAAGAAGCTGAGGGCACGTCTTTTGGGAGCGCCTTCAGCCTCAGGCCGCACCAGATGGTGACGGCGATGCCGTATAGCCCAGCTGTAGTCTCAGTGACTTGACCAACGATTGACGTGGACGATTGGCCCAAAGCTTCTTCCACAAAGATGATAAAAAAAATAGCAATTTGACTGGCGAGCGTGAGGCCGTAGAAAATCATCCACACGAAAGTGTTGTGGGGGAAGGGAATCTTTTGGAGTCGGAAGGCCCGGCGCATTGCCCAGAAGAAGCTCAGGCAACCGGTGGCTGATCCCGTCGAAACAACAACCATCAGCCTGAATAGGAATGGCCCGTCGAGTGGATCGTCGGGGTTGAAGGCGGGAATCGACACGAGCAGGCCGAATAAGCTAACCATGAAAATGCTGGTGAGGCTGCGCGTCATGACGGTCCGGCGGAAGGCGGTTAAGGCGGGCGGAATTTCTTCGAAAACGTCCCAGGCCGCGAACGGGAAGACAAAGGCGAAAAGCAGATTGGAATAAATCCACACGCGCTGAACTTCCGGCGATCCGTGCGCGAGCGATAGGTCGATTACATCGAAGAAAACGGTGAGGATGCAGGCCAGGGTCAAAAAAAGATAGGTCCGCTGCAAGCGCAGCGCGAGCACCCGCAGCAGCAGAAAAACGTCGACGGCGGCGCTGGCGTATTCCAGCCAATGGTTGATTTGAGTTAGCATCCGTCTTTTCTCATTTGAACACTTAGCAGGCGGATAGGCGTCAGATTGGAGCTGGACCGGGCAAAACAGCCGGTCCAGCTCCTTTCAGCGCGCTTCAATAATAGTGAATTTCCGGCTATGGAATTTCCGGAACAGGTTGAATCAGTGAGAGATCAATTGGCTGACCGGACGCCGCAATCTCGGCAGCCAACGCTGAACTGGTGGATTCGATCACCACTTCAGCGAGCCCGGCATAGGCGCTCGATTGCGGAATTGTTCGCGCTACGGCAGCGGCAATTTCCAGTTCCGTTAGAATATCGGAAACTGAAACGCCGGCCTGCTTGGCGGAAGCGCGCATACGCCTGGCGCGCGCCCGAACCGCCGCCACATTACTGGGCGATGCCTGCATATCCGCTTGCAAAGAGTTTTCAAGCGCGACGATCGCGATGGCCAGATTGTTGACGACCACCGTCACCACCGGTTGTGTGGTTGGCGCCGCGCGGAAACTGGTATACGACTGATAGGCCGCATCATAAGACACGGTAGCCTGATTGAACATATCCTTGTATTTCGGATAACCGGCCGAGACACTGGCTTCAAAAGAAGTGAGTGCGCCGTGCGCCAGCAGCAAGCTGTCATAAGTAGCGCCGTCAAAGGCGTTGATTTGATTTGGGTGGCTCAGTTGAGTGCCGCAAGCGCTGGCAAACAGAATGCTGAGTACCGGCAGCACGACGGCTGCCCATTTGAATGTTTTAAACATGAGGACTCCTCTGGCCTCAAGGTATGCTGGGGCCGAACCTAGGGAGTCACAGAAGTAGCGCTAAAGAGTTGAAAATAATACAAATAATTTTTTTCGCCGGGCTGTGACCCGAAAATGGTGAGTCATTTCACGAGATGCAAGGTAACGTCGCGGACCAGGGTTCCGGCTGTGGCCGTGTCGCAGTTTAAGAGCGCGGCATCCTGGCAGGTTCGAGCGGTAAAGGACACGGGATTATGCAACTCGGCGGAGAGAATTTTCCCGTCAAAGGTATCGAGCTTGATATGAACGTCGAATGTTTCCTCGCCGACTTGAGCCAGATATTTGCCGTCTGATTTCTCCACTTCCACCCAGTTATTTTCACCCTTGCCGACGCGCACTTTCATCCACTCGGTGGGAAGGGTGATTTGGGGATGTGGGGGCGGCACGTGACGAATCAATAGCGTGGCCGTTTTCGATGGTTGATCAAGCGCTTCCAAAGTCAGATCGAAATCGATGGAATCCTGACCGAGCGTGACGTGTTGGCCGTCGGCCCATGAATTCGGCGTGCCACGGGCGAAGTAGGCTTTCTGGCCGGCATGAGTCAGAGCTAAATTGTTAGCGAGAAATACATCCGCGTAAAAGGTGAGGAGATCCGTGATCGGGCCAATGACGAAAGGCTGGACTTTGCTGAGATCGGGCACGCTCAGGTATTTGGGGGAAGTGAGCGACAGGTCCTGGCGGAATTCGAGGCTGGTTGGAGATAGAGTCATGGGCGCATTGGAACGAAGGTTCGACCAACCTATTTCTTCGAAGAAGAGCTTCTGCGCATCAATTTTCACGGTGGCGTCGGCCTGGATCTGATATTCCCAGCCGCGATTGCTGCCTTTCATTTCGTAGCGCATGGTTTCACCGGGGGTGTAATAGCGCTTTAACGGCGAGGACGCCGATTGGGCGGCCTTGGCAGAGTCGTCGCTTTGCGGATGAAGCGAGGTGCAAAACACGAAGGTGATGAGTGAAGCGGCGATGTGGTGAAAACGGCTGGACATAAACCGCGTGAATGATATCACGATCGCGGATGAGGGGCGAGGTTCTGGCTCATTGTGTTCTGGCTCATTGCTGAATGTCGGCAAGCTACCTTAAGTACTGAGAGCCTAGATGTCGCCACTGCCCGAACAACTCCGATTAACGCAAGCCGAAGAACGCACCAAGCATTGGAAACGGTGGGGCCCTTATCTGGCTGAGCGCGCCTGGGGAACAGTGCGCGAGGATTATAGCGCCCACGGCACCGCTTGGGAGTATTTGCCGCACGATGCCGCGCGTTCGCGAGTGTACCGCTGGAGCGAAGACGGAATTCTGGGTATTTGCGACAACCATCAATATCTGTGCTTCTCATTGGCCTTCTGGAACGGTAAGGACGCGATTTTGAAAGAAAGGCTTTTTGGGCTAACGGGAAACCAAGGGAATCACGGCGAGGATGTCAAAGAGCTGTATTACTATCTCGAAGCGACGCCGACTAACTCTTATCTGAAAGGTCTTTATAAATACCCGCACGCGGCTTATCCATATGACGACTTAGTCGCGGAATCAAGCCGCCGGACGCGGCAAGATCCCGAATATGAGCTGGAAGATACCGGGATTTTTCGCGAACTGCGTTACTTCGATATTTTTGCCGAGTACGCCAAGAACGATGTAGACGACATTTTGATCCGCATTCGGATCGTGAACCGCGGGCCGGATAAAGCGGAGCTGGTCTTTATGCCCACGTTGTGGTTTCGCAATACCTGGTCTTGGGGAGATCGTCCCGGTGAACCCAAGCCGCGCCTTTCGAGAGAAGGGAACTGTGGAATCTTTGCCGAACACAGCGTTCTGGGCAATTTCCGCCTTACTTTGGATGGCGAGCCTGAAATGTTGTTTAGCGAAAACGAGACCAATACCGAACGGATCTGGGGATGGCGGGGCGACAACACTTTTTATAAGGACGCGTTCCACGAATACCTGATTCAAGGCAACAAGGACGCGGTAAATCCACAGATGCAAGGCACCAAGGCGTGCGCCATTTACCGTCTCTCACTGGAAGGCCAAAATCAAGCAGTATTGCATTTCCGTTTAGCGCGCGATGGTTCCCCGGATTTTTCGTTTTCGAAATGGGACGGCCTCTTCGACGACCGCATCCGCGAGTGCATGGAATTCTATGGGAGCTTCGACGAAGGCTTGAGCGAGGAAGCGCGGCACGTTCAAAGGCAGGCGTTTGCCGGAATGTTTTGGAGCAAACAGTATTATCACTTTGTCGTTGAGAACTGGCTGGAAGGCGATCCCAAAATGCCGAAACCGCCGGCGGAACGCTGGAGCGGACGCGACGCTGCCTGGCGTCATCTCTTCAACGAAGACGTAATTTCCATGCCGGATAAGTGGGAGTATCCGTGGTATGCGGCCTGGGACCTGGCCTTTCATGCGGTAGCCATGGCGCCTGCCGATCCGGATTTCGCCAAGTCGCAACTGCAGCTATTCCTGCGGGAATGGTATATGCATCCGAACGGGCAGATTCCCGCATATGAGTGGGCGTTCGGCGATGTGAATCCGCCGGTCCACGCCTGGGCGGCCTGGCGCGTGTTCAAGATCGATCAACGGCTCAAGGGCAAGCCGGATATGAGTTTCCTGGAGCGGGTGTTTCACAAGCTGCTCATGAACTTTACCTGGTGGGTGAACCGCAAGGACTCCGAAGGGGCCAATATTTTTGAAGGCGGCTTCCTGGGCTTGGATAACATCGGCATTTTTGACCGCAGCGCCCCGCTTCCCACCGGCTGGACGCTGGAGCAATCGGACGGCTCGGCATGGATGGGCATGTACTGCCTCAATATGCTGAAGATCGCTTTACAGTTGGCGTTCTTGAACCCGGCCTACGAAGACATTGCCAGCAAGTTCTTCGAACACTTTCTCTATATTTCCGATGCCATCAATCATCACGCGGGTTCAGGGTTATGGGATGAGGAGGACGGATTTTACTATGACCGCTTGCGTGTCGCGGATGGCCAGCACACGCTGCTGCGGGTTCGTTCGCTCGTGGGGCTTGTCCCGCTGTTCGCCACCGACACCATCGAGCAACAGAGCATCGACCGGCATCCCGGTTTCAAGAAGCGCATGCAGTGGTTTATCGATAACCGCAAGGATTTGACGGAAGGGTTGGCGTCGATGACGGAGGGCGGCATGGAGCAGCGGCGTCTTTTGTCGGTGGTGAATCGCGGCAGGTTGGAGCGCATGCTGCAACGCTTGTTCGATGAAAGTGAATTTCTGTCGCCGTATGGAATTCGCTCTGTGTCGCGCTATCACGCGGACCACCCTTACGAATTGCATCTGAATGGGTCTAATTTCAGGATTGCGTATGAGCCGGCGGAATCGGAGAGCGGAACGTTCGGCGGCAATTCGAACTGGCGCGGGCCGATCTGGTTTCCGATGAATTACTTGATTATTGAAGCGCTGCAGCGGCTGGCGCATTATTACGGCGATTCGTTGACGGTGGAGTTTCCCACCGGGTCGGGCAGGCGGACGAGCGTGCGGCAGGCGGCGCAGTTGTTATCGGTGCGGCTGGCGCAGATTTTTTTGCGCGATGGAAAAGGGCGGCGGCCGGTGGATGGGAATAGCCAGATGTTGCAGACCGATCCGAATTTTTGTAATTACACTTTGTTTTATGAGTTTTTCCACGGGGATACGGGGAAGGGATTGGGGGCAAGTCATCAGACGGGGTGGACGGGGTTGATAGCGAAGCTGCTGCAGCAGAACGGGTTTCAGGCGGGGGGATAAGAGAGACTAATTGAGATCGCGTCAAAGAGTTTCTTGCATTTGGGGGCGGCTCGCCGGACACGGTCGGGGTCTAATAACTCCAGTATTTTCCCGCCGTGGGAGGCTTTGTTCTCGAAATAGCCCTTTGGGCAGGCCCGGGTTGCATTCCTAAGGCCTTCAACCAGATCAGCCTTGGGGATTTCCTCGACCTTGGGATTTGGCTTCAGGGATTTTTGGTTGAACTGCGATCCATAGAATATTTCGAGAGCGTCCTTGTCGGAGTGGAACCACGACTCCATCATTTCGACCATCCAAAATATGGACCCTGAGCGAGATTTCGCCCAACCCTGACGTTCACATAAGGCATCCGATAACCTTAGGTTGTCCGGACCCTCGCTATCGACGAGAAGAATATTCCACGCGTCTTCATGAGTCTTGAGCGCGGTCGCGAAGTCGCGGCATGTCTCAGAACCGGGTCCGCCGGAGATCAAGGCAAACTGGCAGCGGCAGTTTCTCGCCTTACTTTTCAGTTCATCGAAGAACCTATCGAATCCCGGTTTGAGAGCCTTGCTGCCTTCATAGTAAATCCGAATTTCAGTTGGGCGCATCTACCAACGGCCTCCGCCAATTTCGCCTTTTCTCCATAGCTGGCCGAGGCTATAACGTTCCAGCCATTCCTTGAGATTCGCTTTTGAGAGACGCTTCATCTGAGTGCCATTGTCGAAGTCGCGCTCGCAGATGAGGACGCTCTCCGGGGTGTCGGTTAGTGCGTCGACTAAAGCTTCTGAGTGGGTGGTTACGATTACTTGGGTCGTTTCAGATGCTTCTATCAGCGCTTCGGCCACGAGTTGAAGAGCATCGGGGTGCAGACCGACGTCGGGCTCTTCGATGCACAAGAGAGGTGGTTTGTTTGGGTGGAAGAGCGCCGCTAGCAGGCACAGAAATTTGAGCGTGCCATCCGACATGCGGATGGCCGAGACCATATCGCGAAGTCCGGCTTCTTTGAGGAATGTTCGAACAAGACCTTCGCCAACGTTGGATTTAACGTCTTCGAAGCGCTCGCAGAAACGCCGAAGGTAGTTGCGAATCTTGTCGTGGACCTCCCGGAGATCGAGCTCATGCAGAACGATTGCGAGGTTGTCGCCACCGTCGGCTAAGGCGTCCTTCGCTACCGAGGTGGAAACGCCAAGGCGCGCGCCGGAAAGCGGCCCGGTTCGAAACTCTCGAAAGATTCGAATGGAAGAGAATTGCTTGCCGATTTCGGTAATGGGAGTGAGGTCTGTTGGATTCTTGAACTGCGACAGGATTGATTCGTTGGAGGAGCTTAGGTGGATGTCTCCCGGTCCGAAGATCGGGCTCGTCGCAGCAGGTCCATACTTCGCTAGGCCGAAGGATCTCTCTAAAATTACGTTGCCGCTGGCGTTCACTTATCCGCTCTGACGGAATGCCAAATCCAAGCATGTCCTCGCGAAATTCCAGATCGTACCGGAAAGGCGCTGGATTATGGCGTTGAGCCAATTCGAGGTCGCACGTCAAGCCTGAGGCTCGAGAATCCGCGCCTTCGCCGAGCCAGATCCATTGGCGCACTCCGCCTCCGCGGAGAATCGCGTTCGTAAGATTCGTTGGAGCGGATTGTAGCAGTCCTATAACCTCGATCAGATTACTTTTCCCGACCGCGTTCGGACCGATCAGCACATTCAATCGACCAAGCTCCACCGACGCGGCATTGAAGGACAAGATCTTGTTTATTGTCAGGCGCTGGATGAGCATCGGTGTCGTCCTAAATCTTAGGAATGCGGGTCTTCGTGGAAGTTTGTACACTAATCCATTAAGGGGTGTGTCGATGATTCGTCTGAAAGTGAATGGAACGCCGCAGGTCTACCAGGGCGATCCGGATATGCCGCTGTTGTGGTTCTTGCGGGATGAATTGCAACTGACTGGCACGAAATTCGGCTGCGGCGCGGGGCTTTGCGGGGCGTGCACGGTGCATGTCGATGGCGAAGCGCAGCGCAGTTGCTCGACGCCGATGAAGGATCTGCAAGGCAAAGCGGTAGGCACCATAGAAGGCTTGAGCGCGCACGCCGATCATCCGCTACAGAAAGCCTGGGCAGCGGCGAACGTGCCGCAGTGCGGCTACTGTCAGAGCGGGCAAATCATGCAAGCAGCGGCTTTGCTCAAGAACAAACCCAATCCGAGCGACGAAGACATCGACTCCTTCATGCAGGGCAATATTTGCCGCTGCGGGACTTATCAAAGAATCCGGCAAGCGATCAAGTCGGCGGCGGCGGAGGTGAAAGCATGAAACGGCTGGAACTGGCGTCGCGAAGAGATTTTCTGAATGGGATATTTTCCGCCGGTGCGCTGATTTTCGCGGTGGGCGCTGCGCCGCAGAAAGCGGACGCACGCGACGTGACGAAGACCACGTTCAATCCCAACATCTGGGTTGGCATCGATACCGACGGCACGGTTACCATCGTGGCGCACCGTTCGGAAATGGGTACGGGCATACGCACTTCCTTGCCGATGGTGGTTGCCGATGAGTTAGGGGCCGATTGGAGCCGCGTGCGAATCGAACAAGCGATCGGCAGCGACAAATACGGTTCGCAGGATACCGACGGCTCGCAATCGATCCGTGATTTTTACGACATTATGCGCGAGACCGGGGCGAGCGCGCGGCTGATGCTGGAGCGCGCGGCGGCGGCGCAGTGGAATGTTTCACCAGCCGAATGCAAGGGCGAAGATCATTTTGTGGTGCACACTGCAAGCGGCAAGAAGGTCGGTTACGGTGAATTGGCAACGATGGCGGCTAAGCAAGCGTTGCCGCACAAAGAAGATCTGCGGCTGAAATCGCCCAGCGAGTTTCGTTATATCGGCAAGGGCGTTCCTTCGGTCGATCTGAAAGATATGATCAGCGGCCTCGCGGTTTACGGCTTTGACGCGCATGTGCCGGGCATGGTGTATGCCTCGATTGAACGGCCGCCGGTGCTGGGCGGGAAGCTGAAGAGCTTTGACGATACCGCCGCGAAGCAGGTTGCCGGCGTGCGGCAAACCATTGTGCTCGAAGGAGCGCAGCCGCCTTATGGTTTCCAGGCGCTGGGCGGGGTGGCTGTTATTGCCGATAACACGTGGGCGGCTTCGCAGGGGCGCAAGAAGCTGAAGATCGAGTGGGAATCCGGTCCGCACGCCATTTTCGATTCGGAATCCTATAAACGAATTCTGACTGAGACGGCGAATAAGCCGCAGCAAGTCGTGCGCACGACAGGCGATGTGGATGCCGTTTTCGCAAGCGCTACGAAAGTGGTGGAAGCGAATTATCACACGCCGCTGCTGGCGCACGCTCCCATGGAACCGCCGGCCGCGATTGCCGAATTCAAAGACGGCAAAGTGGAGATTTGGACGTCAACGCAGAATCCACAGGCCGTTCAAGACACCGTGGCCAAGGCGCTGAAGATAAAGCCCGCCGACGTGTTGTGCCATGTGACTTTGCTGGGCGGCGGTTTTGGCCGCAAATCGAAGCCCGACTATGTGGCCGAAGCGGCGCTGCTTTCGCAGAAAACCGGCAAGCCGGTGAAAATCAGCTGGACGCGAGAAGAAGACATTCGTTTTGACTACTTCCACGCCACCTCGGCCATGTATTTCAAGGCGGCGTTGGATGGCAGCGGCAAGCCGTCGGCATGGTTGCAGCGGACGGTGTTTCCGCCGATTGATTCCACTTTCGACGCGAGCGCGCGCTACGGCGGCGACGAACTGAGTCTCGGCTTTTTGGATGTGCCGTTCGATATACCTAATCTGCGGGCGGAGAACGGCCCGGCGGAGCCGCATCTGCGCATCGGCTGGCTGCGCTCGGTGTCGAACATTTATCACGCCTACGGCATTCAGTCTTTCATCGACGAACTGGCGCACGCGGCGGATAAAGATCCGGTTGAGTATTGGCTGGCGACTTTGGGCGAGCCCCGCAAGCTGGATCTCGCAACGCAAAAGGCGAAGTACGATAACTACGGCAAGCCGCTGGAGCAGTATCCGCTCGACACGGGCCGCTTGCGGCGGGTGGCGGAAACGGTGGCGGAGCGCTCGGGCTGGGCGAACCGGCAGACGGCGAGTGGCCATGCGTGGGGTTTCGCGGCGCATCGCAGCTTCTTAACCTACGTGGCGGCGGTGGTTGAGGTGGAAGTGGACGACAAGGGCAAGCTGCGTATTCCCAACGTCCATTTGGCGGTAGATTGCGGCAATGTGATTCATCCCGATCGCGTGAAAGCGCAATTCGAGGGCGCGGCGGTGATGGGAGCGACGATCGCCATGATGGGCGAGATCACCGCGGCGGACGGGCGCGTGGTGCAAAGCAATTTCAACAATTATCCGGTGGCGCGCATGAACGAAGCGCCATATCAGACGCATGTCCATTTCATCGAGGGCGGCGACAGGCTACCGACCGGTGCGGGCGAACCGGGCGTCCCGCCCATTGCACCG
>Ga0302140_10002618_pt1 | contig 23238 bp, 23 predicted proteins | sample I_Bog_E1_1_FD_202095 | JGI IMG/M metagenome (GOLD analysis project Ga0302140, IMG submission 202095) | Peat permafrost microbial communities from Stordalen Mire near Abisko, Sweden - I_Bog_E1_1 | ecosystem: Environmental > Terrestrial > Soil > Wetlands > Peat | place: Sweden: Abisko, Stordalen... | reverse complement strand
ACCCCCAACCCCACCCCCACCCCCACCCCCACCCCCAACCCCCCCCCCACCCCCAACCCCAAAAAAAAAAAAAAAAAAAAAAAAAAAAAATATTTGAAAAAATTTAAGATAAATATGATCAATTTTATTGAGTTGAGAAAAAGAAAATTATGAAATAAGTTTCAATTTGTATTCTAATTCATTCAATAATAATAAACAGAATGTTATTTAGAAAAAAACAAAAAAACAAATCCGTCTTTAATATAAAAAATCTTTTACGTTAAGATTCTCAAAACAAACCCAAAAAAAAATATAAATGTTCAGGAAATCCCTTCTCTCCCTTCCTAAATTCAGCTTCTCCTCCAAGATATATACTTCTGCTCTCGAAGCCTGTAAAGACATTCCTTCTGGCAGCACACTTCTTGTAGGGGGTTTTGGACTATGTGGCATTCCAGAAAAATCCATCAATGCCCTACTTCAACTTGGAATCAAGAATTTAACTGTGGTTTCAAACAACGCAGGGGTTAAAGACTTTGGTTTAGGTCTCCTCTTGCATACAAAACAAATAAAAAAAATGATATCTTCATATGTTGGAGATAATGAGGAGTTTGCCAGGCAATATTTCAATGGTGAGTTGGAGCTCCAATTGAATCCTCAGGGAACCTTAGCTGAAAAAATCAGAGCTGGAGGGGCTGGGATTCCAGCATTTTACACAGCAACCGGGGTATCAACTGTAAATGAAATTGGAGGCTTTCCTTTCAAATTCACTCTGGGGGGCAAAAAAAAGGAAATCCTTTCAAAGCCTAAACCAAGACATGAATTTAATGGTAGACAATACCTACTGGAAGAGTCAATATTTGGGGATTATGCCTTGATAAAAGCCCATAAAGCTGATAAATTGGGGAATCTGGTTTTTAACAAGACGGCAAGAAACTTCAATGAAGACATGGCTGCTGCGGCAAAAATCACCATAGCTGAAGTAAAAACTAAAAAAAATCATAATTTAAAAGGAAAATTAAATTTTTAAAGGTTGAAGAGATCGTGGAAGTGGGTGAGTTAAAACCTGATGAAATTCATGTCCCTGGAATTTATGTAAAAAGGGTTTTCAAAGGGGAAAATTATGAGAAAAGGATCGAGAAAGTCATGTTGGATAATCAAGGAGACAAAAAGCCTAAAAAGCCAGCTGATTTAGTTCGTGAAAGAATTGCTAAGCGTGCTGTTAAAGAAATAACAGACGGGATGTATATCAATCTCGGAATAGGTATTCCTACACTTATCCCAAACTTCTTACCTCCAGAGATTAAAATTCAACTTCAAAGTGAAAATGGTGTTTTGGGAGTTGGACGTTATCCAAGAAAAGAAGAGGTCGACGCTGATATTATTAACGCAGGAAAGGTAAAAAAAGAATGTTTTAAAAAACAAAAAAAAATCATATTTTATTCGTGAAAAGGAATCAATCACATTGGCGAATGGAGCTGTCATTTTTTCAAGTGCCACTTCTTTTGCAATGATTAGAGGTGGACATTTAGATTTGACGATGTTAGGGGGAATGCAAGTTAGTCAGACCGGAGATATCGCTAATTGGGTCATTCCAGGAAAGAAGATATATGTTACTTCAATAAAAAAATGGAAATTTCATTAAATTATTATATTGAAATAGGGGATGGGAGGAGCTATGGATTTAGTCAGTTCTGGAAGCAAAGTTGTGATTTTGATGGAACATTGTGCAAAGGACGGAACTCACAAAATTTTAGATAAATGCGATTTGCCTTTGACTGGGGAAGGAGTTGTCAATACTGTCATAACTGAATTGGTTTATTTAAAGTTTGATAAAATTTATAATTTTATTTCCAGGCTGTCTTTGAAATAATAAATCGAGAAATGGTTTTACGAGAGATTGCACATGAAACTAATTTGGATGATATAAAGAAAAAGACTTCAGCAAATTACAAAGTTTCTAATGAATTAAAGAGATTTTAAAATAATAAAAGATGGATCTTAAATTTTCCACCTAAAACTCTAATTTGAGTTGAAAATTATTTGATTTTTTTTCAAATTCATAGAAATAGTTATGAACATTCTATTCAAAGTAATTTAATTTTGTTCATTAAAATTTAAAACAAATATTTTTTTTTAAATACTCAGCAAAAAAATAAGGCAACAGCCGAATTTATAAAAAATCATTGAAAATCATCTGTATTCAGAAAATTAGAAGCTAATCGTAAATTTTATTCAATAATTCCAAAACTTTTTTCTTTTCGTTTTGCTCTCGTTTCAACCTTTCCTCTCTTAATTTTGCAAGTTTTTCATGTTTGTTGCGATGATCATCACCTTTTTCCTTTGAGCGGCTTCTTGATCGTGAATCCTTTTTGTTCTTTTGATGATGTTTGTGCTTCTTGTCTTTAATCTCTTTATCTTTATTTTCTTTATGTTTTTTCTCTTTTTTATCATTGCTTTCACTTCTTTCTTTAGTTATTTCTATTTCTTCATTGATCTCACATTCTTTCTTTTGGGATATTTGTTGTTTTTTATCAAATCTAATGAGTTTTTCATCAATAACTTTAAAATAAGTCTTAGAGTCCATCTGGAAATCTTTCATAGCCTTATAAAAATCTCGATCCTTTTCTGTCACCTTTTCACGGTGAATGATTTTCTTCTTATTTTGGTCTCCAGCTCCATTAACATTTATATACCATGGTTTGTTTTGTTTCTCATCCAAAACGCCAAGAAACTTTGAAGATTCATCATAAGGCAGGTTCTTTTTCTCTTTTTCCAATTTTGCATTTCTATTTGCTTCTATAGCATTAATTTTTTCCTCATCTTGGAACAAATTCATATGTTTACTTTTCGTCATTTCCTCCAATTCTTTATCTTATAAATCAAACTTTCATTTTTATAAATCACAAAAATGTTTACTTAGATGACTTTTGCCCTGACCATTGGATTCATTTTTTTTATCGCGATTATTATTCTTTCTCTTCAAAAAATCATATCGGGAACTGGCTTGTCCTTCATAGAGATTCTTATCGACTTCTTCTTTTTTTTCAAGATGTTTCTTTTGATCCCGTTCAACCTTTTCTTTATTGTCACGATTGTACACATTCCATCTTTTTTGAGGCAAAATGTTGAGCCCCCCATGTCCACCCATATTTTAAATTATAATTCTAGAGTTTATGAGAAAAAAATGAAATTTTAAAAATGACAAATTTGAAAAAATTGTAGCATAATTTATTTTTTTGACAAATTTTATTTTTATTTGAAGTCGTGTATTCGTATCTTATAGTTTTTGGGAATATTTGCAAAAATTTACGGAATGTATTATGTCATAAAACTCAAATATAAAAAATACTGCATCTTATAGTTTTAAAAATTCCTTTTGTCGCCATTTGATTGAAGCGTCAACATATTCCTCATGGACAAAGAGATAAAAAACGAGGAAAATCTCCCCAAATATTCCATCCCCCGAAACCTATATGTAATCTCTCCCATCCCTAAAAAAAACCTATCATCTTATTTTCTAGGAACAAAGAAATTTGCCACTTCCACCTGCCTTTTTCACGCCAGAACAGCTATCGTAATAATTTTAATGCGATTCTTCATAAAAAGTTTTTTTTTATCTCCTTTAGTGCAATGTTTCATCATTTCCAAATCAAGGTAGATTTCTCATCCAAATATCTCTAATTTTTTTTAAAAAAACTAGCAGCAAGACGGCATGCGTTTCCCTCCTGACAATTGGGAACTTCAACAAGAATTTTTCAAGAATGAAAACCTAAACAGTTTCCTTTGCTTTTTTTTATCATCTTAAAATCTTAAATGTTATAGATGAACTCAAACCTGAAAAAACCATCAAAGAAGGCTTCGAAAAGGTCCGCAAAAAAAAGATTTCGAAAAGGAAAGAAAAGATTGATTTTCTGAAACAAATCAACCCTAGCAATATTGTCAATCTCAAAAAGACGAACCTCAAAAATACGTACATTAACAAAATCCATCATTTGATTACTGATGAAGAGGCAATCAAGGATAAATGGATGAAGGAATCAAATTCGGATTCTGAGTACTTTTGATAATTTTTATTTAAAAAAAAAAAACACATTTAAGGTCTGAAACCAATCAAATAGAAAGAAGCTTCTTCGCACAAAATGAAGAAATGAAGAAAACTAAATCAATGATTAACCTTCCTCAAACACTCAAAAATGCCCAAAGTTGCCAATCAAACATGAAGGATCTTGGTATATGATATTTTTATATTAACTAAATTAACATGCACGCAAGATCAACCAGGGAAAAATAATGTGAAACTTGAGAAAAACAGAGAGTCTGCACGAAACTCGCGAAAAAGAAAAAAAATTTATATCATGTTGCTGGAAAATAAAGTATTTATCTTAAATGATAAATATTTAAAAACTCATAAAAAAAAATTGTGAAGGTCTCTGATTTGACAAAAGAAATCAAGGACATGAAAAAGGAAACCGAAGAAAAGAACAACAATATTAAATTAAAATTCAATTCAAAAACCATGGACGGGTTTCTGACCGAAAAACAGTACCTCTTGGAAAAAGTTGAGACTCTACTCAAACAAAACATTGACCCCAACGAAATAAATCTTTTATTAGACTCTTTTACAGTCCTTTATAAAATCATTAATACGTTTTTAATAAAATTATTTTAGTTTCGTTTTGGATCCACAGGAAAAGAAAGATTAATCGCAATTAATTATTTCATAAAACAACTCATAAATATTATGATACCGAATCACATGAAGTTTTTGATGAACTGGTCAAATGACATGGATCTCTTCAATGGCAAAAAACGGTTCAAAATCTCAGAAAAGACTGGATCGGAAATTAGCTTGCAATTGTTGTTGGATACATCCGAGGAACAAAAGCAACTTTTTTTCAAACACCAAAAGAAACTAATACTTGAGAAACAATTTTATGATCAGTAATAAATTTTGGATAATCTTATATCAATCGCGATAAATAGAATAATTTGCAATCTCCATAATTTGAAAAAATTGATGTACAAATCAAATGAAAACTTGCAGACAATTTTTGATGATATCAGAACAATCTTCACACCAAGCCAAACAGCAAAATTTATTCTCACATTAGATAAAGTAAGAACTTAAAATTTTCATTTTAAGACAATAAAAAAAAGGAAAAAGACATGACTTTGTACCCTGATTCCATGTGGAACCAATTGAGCCAAATCGATGATGTTTTAATTTTTTTAATTTTTATATTTAATTTAAATTAAAAAATAGTTCGATGATGTTTCAGGGAAAATTGAGAAGTTAGAAGAGATGGAAAACGGGAGGGAGAGACATAAAAATGAAACTATGCTAAGCATGAATAATAAAAGGAACATGAGTGTCCCAGATAATATGCAAAATTATACTTACCCGAACTTAATGGACCTGCAACAATTTATTTATAACACACAAAATGAATTTCCAAATCTTCAAATGTTAGGAGGATCCAACCTTGATATGAAGGACCAAAAGGATTTCGACTTGACGATGTATTTGTTCAAGGAATTAAACGAAAATTTAATTAAAAAATAAATGCCATTTTAAACAATAAAAATGAAGAGAGTCTGTCTATTAAGAAAAAAAAAAAAATTTAGGAAAAATTTGAAATTTATTGCTAGAGGTAAAAACATATTGGAATTAAATTAAGTATTCCAAGAAAAATTGTCTCCTCTAAATTTTCATATTTTTCTTTTTTTAATTCTCTCACAAAAACATTTATTTTTAAAAAAAAATATTTTGGTTCACATAAAAATGAAATATTAAAAAAAGGAAGAAGTGTTAGGTGTTTTTTTCACAATCTTTTTGAAACTTTTTTTTAAAACTTTGTATTTTTGAATTTTCTTTTTGTTTAGCATTTAAATTTCAATGAGATTTAAGTTCAAAATATTTATAAGAATTTGTTTAGCTCAAATTTTCACCTCTTTTCCCAACTAATTTGAAAACACTCAAAATTTAATAAGATTATGCAAAAATGTTCCCTAGCCTAAAATTCAGCCAAGAATTTTCAATATAAATATCAGACAAATCTAGCTTTCTTTATGTCAAAAAAAACTTACATCTTCAACTTTTGAATTTCCAAAATGAATGTTGAAAAATGGGATCCGCTCTACTCCCTTTGGTAAATTGTTTTCATTAAATTTTAATATTAATACCCATTTCTATTGTTAATAGGCACATCACTTTTTTTAAAAATGAAATTAGTAAAAAACTCATCAAGTCATTGAACTATTCAGAGATACTGTAAATTATCACCTTGTTTCACTAAAGTTATTTTAATCTTAATTAGAAATGCATTACATAGTTGTGAAGATCTCAAAAAATTCGATCTGAAAACTTATGGCTTGTTTATAAATGCCATGAGTATGATTTTACAAAAGAAAGCCGTGATGCTTTGGGGTCTTTAATTAAAATGCATTTCAAAATTTAATATATTTGATTAAAGTCGAGGCAAAAGACTACATCCAAACATTGTCGTATAAAATAGTCCAAAAGGCTGCCAAAACAATTAAAAAAATGCCACAGATCACTGTAATTGACCAAATTTCTTTCGTGAATCAGGAAGCCTTTACTCATGCAATCGATAACATGGCCAATTATTGCGAAGAGCTTATGGTGAAAGAAATTCCCAGAAGAACTTGTTGATAAACTGTTTTAAGTGTTTTATAAACATTAAATTTGTTCGTAGCCCAAAACGGAGAAATAAACCTGAATATAACAATGGGTGATCGGTTCAGTTTGATGACCTCTTCCTCGAGTAAATTGTCAGAAGGACACACAAATTTCAAAGAAAATTTAGAGGATAATTTGAAGGTTTTGATAAACAAAGAAGCAGATCGTTTCCTTTTCTTAAATGACAACTTCAGTTCTCGAAACATCCAACAAACCCCAAATCTTTTCGCAGAAATAATTGACATGACAACACCAGGATTCACACCAGATTTACCATCTACAAATGACAAATGTTTCAACGAACGATTGATAGAAACTATGAAAAAAATCCAACTAAATGAATGGAATTCCAGCAGTTCACGAAAGGTCGAAGATTCCAATTCAGAAAACTTCTTCACGAAGATCACTGTTAAAAAAAAAAACATCTTTGACAAGGAGATCTTAATACCTTCTAATGAATCTGCTGAATCCTCAGAAATGGTAGAAATAAGTGTGATTGAACCTGAAATGATCAAATATCCTGAATCTTCCTTTAATTTTGATATGAATAAGTTGCTTTTGGACCAGAGCAAAAAGTTTATAACATTTTTGAACAATTTTGAAATGAAAAATCCTGAAAAATACAAAAAAACCATTCATCACATTTCAAAAGTCTTAGGAAGAATTTCAGGTGAAGATCTGCTCAACAATCCTGATAAAGTCCGAGAAAACAAAGATAAAATTCCAACGAACCCAGATTTTCTGGAACATTTCAATACGGAAATCAATTTGGAATCAAGTAATTCTGGAATTTCTGAAATGAAAAGCAATCTCTCTAATTATTATGACTCAATGAAGAAAAATAACTTTGGATCTTTGGATAAAAACAAAGAAGATCATGAGATATTTGTGCGATATTACAATGATGGATTGAAAACAATAGAAGAAACCACTGAGAATTTAATTTCAAAAACTGATCTTAATACGAATACTAATTTTCAAAGCAGATCCGCAATGAAATCAATTTTTAAAATGAATTTGGAGAGCGATTTGGAGCCTAAATCTTTGAGTTTGCTGAGGTATATTTCTAAAAAATGCGAAGGGGGCCAAACCAGCTTGAATTTCAAGGAAATTGTCAAAGGATGTGATAAAAGTTTGAAAGTTCAGACGTTTTTGGAACTGATGAATTTGAATTCTTGCAACAAAATACAAATTGAACAAGAAAAAGAAGAAGCTTTTGGTGATATTTTTGTTTCTGTCATATAAAATAAAAATCAAGTTTTATTATGTGACATTTATTTTTTAGTTTTTCTATCCCTGAAAAAAAAAAAAATATTTATTTAATTTAGTTTAGTTTATTTATTTTTTATATTCTTTTTTCGATTTTTCAGAATTAGAAGTTTTTGAGAATTTTTTTTTTGTAAAATAATTTTTAAAAAATAAATTTAAAACTTCAAAAAAATTTGTTAATTGTTGAAGAAAGGCTTTTCTTCAAATTTTCAGAATTTTTGTTCTCTTTCGTTTGCTTTTTAATAAAACTTTGAAAAGTTAAAATTGAATTCCCTCATAACAGTTTTTTTGTCCCTTTTGTTTTTCCTTTATGAACTCCATTGTACTATTCCAAAATCTCAAGATTTCTTTGTCCTCAGTTTTAAATTCCTTTAATTTAGATTTTATTAGATCAATGCACTGGTTAACATCATCAACTGCAATCTTAATTAAAATTATTTTTACTTACTAAAATGAAAGATTTTTTTACAGTGGAACAATCATTCGCCAAAAAATAGAAAAATTTATTAAGAATCGAGATATATAAACTAATAAATAGAGGATTGGAATTAATGCAAACTTCTGCTAATTTCAAACATCTTTTGAAGCATTCGAAAACTCTTTGTTCGTTTCTCTAATTTTTTTAAAAATTTGTAATTCAAAAAAGTTATTCACGTAGTGTTTATTGAAAAACAAATGTGTGCACTGCAAAACCGATAAACATTGATCACTTTTCTTCAACAACTTCGCGCTATATTGTGTAACATTGGTCGCCAAAGTGTCATAATTTTCAGCAGATAAACAATGTAAATTCTCTAGAACAGCTGTGATGAGTCTCAAACCCTTGACCTTAATTATATATTATTATGTTTTATTTAAGTTGAAACAATAAAATAAAAAAATCATAAGAAATGAAACCTTCGCTTCATAGTCCCCAATCTCATCCTGATAAATTAACAAGGTTTGAGTCATAGTTTCATAAGTAAATTCGTCAAGCTATAGGAATAAAAAAGTGTTCATAATTTGTATTTTTATCCAATATGATGAACATTATTAAAAAAAAATTATTTTACTTCTGAACTTTTGTCATAAAGGTTCACGCACATAACAAATTCCAAAAACAGCTTCATGGCAGTTTCAGGCAATTCTTTTTCCAATAAATTGATGAGATTTCGAATGTTTTTCAGCAGATTTTTTACATCAATATCCTCCTCTTCCTTATAATTTTGTATGATCTTCATGTAAACAAAAATCAATGAAGGCAAGGTGAACTTCATTCTTCTCAATTCTCCCTGTAGAAAACTCACTTGAAACAATTTCAAGATCTCCAAAGTTTCAAACGTGGTTTTTCCCATAACCAAATGCACCAATTTGGCAACATTTTGTTGTTCATCTTCAAATTCGGTTTTTTCCATTTCCACGGAATCTTTTTCATTCACCAATAAAGGATTGATGAATTTGATCAGCTCAACAACAACAGTTTTATCACTCAAACTTGACTTTAAATTCACCACTGCTTGGCAAATTTTTAACGAAACATATCGCCTTTTGGTAAAAGGCAGATATTGCATCAAGTTGGGATACTCATTCATTTGCAAAATCGTCAAAGACATAGTTTCCAAGGGCATCGTCAAAAACTTTACAATGTTTTTTTGGGAATCTTCATCCATTTCTTTGCAACTTTGTTTTTCACAAATCTGGGCACAAACCTTCAAGATTTGGTTGACATAATCTGAGTTTTGTGGGTAGCATCTTAATGAAAATTTCAAAAAAGCGACCTATAACCAGAAAAAACTCTTTTGTTCTTTTTTTAAAAAAAATTGCTAACCTCTAAATCCAAAAACTTCTTCAGTTCCATATTTGAATTTTTTTCTTCCGTTATTCTGTCAATGCTTTGCTTGAACATTTGAAAAATGTTGAGGTCGGAATTGAAGGAATCAACTTCCTTATCTGAGTCCAACGCGAAATCTGCTAATCTATCCATCAAATGTATATAAATCAACTTCAAATCAATATTTGGTTGTAATCCTCCAGAAATGGCTTCTAAGAGTTTCGGCAATGTGTTTAAGTGGAACTCATCAGGGAAGGCTTGAATAATGCAATCAATCAAATATTCTTGTGAAATATAATCTTGTGAGTTTTTTATCTTTTCGAAGAATTTAATTCCAAAATTAAAAAAGAAACAAAATCATCTCAATACCAATTGTAGCATTTTTGGCAAGACAACATTTTGGTAGATTTCAATGTTAACTCCTTCCAACGAACTTAATCTATGAAGATTTTCCCCAACTGTGACTTTCAAATCGATTCTTTCTTTTTCTCTTCTTGTCTTCTCCTTGTTTCCCTGCATTCTTATCCATAATTTGTTCATCTCCCCAAGATTATCCAGTATGAACCTCACCGAGTCATGTACATCTCCACCTTGCCTAAAAATTATTCTTTTTACTCAATTTATAAAAAAATTATGCACTCTTCATATTCATTATTCTTATCAGGCAATTTATCTTTGCACATTTTCAAAAAGTAATATCTCAAGAACAGTCCTCTTAACGGATGTTGAACTGCCTTGACCATCTCTAGCAAGTCAGTCAAAATATCTTTTGCCTTTGCTTCATGAGTCTGAATGTATACCGAACCCACCGTAATCAATAGATATAATCTTGGAAGGACATTGTGAGCATGGTGGACTGATTCGTATAAATCCACCATCTTTCGACCTCGTTTAAACTCTTCCTTAAAGTAATTTTCTAGAACCCTTAATTCATCGAAAACTTGCATGAATAGAATGTAATAGTTTTTGGGACTGAGAAGAGATGTTCTCAATTCACCGAGCATAATGCAAGAAAATTTCAAAGTGTCTTTGATGTTGGTCGAATCAATTCCCTTCTTCATGAAGTAGGCTTGTTCGCGGACAACTTTCTTTGCTTCATCGAGAAATCTTTCTTGATCTTCGTCCATTTGGTCTCAAAATTTATTTTTAATGTTTTATTGTATTTTTTTGATTATGAAAAAATCTTGATTGTTCTCAAATATTAAAAAAATATTTCTGATTTTCTCAATGTTTTTTTAGAACAAATTTCGTTTAGAAAATTAAGTAAAATTTTTTGGAAACTAAAATAAATGCATTTTTTAATAAAATTTGTTTTTTTTAATAGTTAATAAAAATTTTGGCACTTTTCCCCCTATATTTTTCCAATTTTTTTATCTAAATTAATTGTGGACATGGTCATTAAGATTATTGTTAAAGAAATTTAAATTTTAAAGAGTTTTTCAATTTTTTTTCTTTTGGTCATTTTCAAAAAATGTTTAAAAAAATGGAAAAAAGTCTACTTTACCCCACCCGATATTTTTCTAGCATTTAACAAAAATAAATATCAATATGATAAAGTTGTTAAAAAAATTTATAATTTTATTGAGTTTGTAAATTTTATAATTTCCTTAATATTATTTTTTAGATATTTTTTCTTTAAAACGCTCTTCAACGAGCTCCTCAATGCTCCTCAACATTCTTCAACGCTCCTCAACGCTCCTCACCATTCATTCATTCCTCAACGCTCCTCATCAACTCTCCTCAAAGCTCTTCAACGTTTTTCAATCTCCTCAACACTCCTCAACGATTGTTCCTCAACGCTCCTCCTCAACGATCCTCAAATATCAAATATTGGATTAGATTTTTTGACAATAAATATTTTATGATTGTTATCCCAATTATTTAAATCTTTTGATAAGAATTTTCTTTGTTGTTTTGTGTGATCTTTATTATTTTATTTTTTTTTTCCCAGAAAATGAATTGATTTTTTTAAAAAATTTCACATTTGTTAAATTTCTTATTTAATATTCCCTAACTAGCTGACTCAAAGGTCTTTCCCTAAATTTGATCATCCTGATCAAAATAGAAGCCACAATTGCTATCAAAAAAGTGGCTGCCACACCAAACAAAACCAATCCAAACACCAAAATCAAATAAGAATTAAAATATAAATACTGTATTTTGTATATCATGGCATCCACATAAGCTTGATTTTCAAAGCACTCAGCATCCAAATATCTGTCATAAGCTCCCAAAACTGCATTCTCCTCTTCAATTTCATCAAGATATAACATAATATAAACTCCTTGTGCGCAGAGAAGAATCATGATGGACAATAAAAGGAACACCATTAAGTAATTGAAGAGTTTTTTTAGAGAAAAGCCTCTACGGAAAAGACCTAATAGCACGAGCAAAACCATAGAACCACTTAACGATAAAAGCACAATGCTAACAATTTTAATTACTTGACCGACATCCTTCAAAGAATCTGGAGCATGTTCCAAAACTTGACCATCCATTTCCCAACACAGATATTTATCAGCCAAAGTAACTCTTTTTTCCAAATAAATATCAAAATTATCGTCGCTATCTACGAAATAATCTTCATAAAATGGAAGTCTTGATATTGTTGAGTAAAATAATTCATTATCCATGTAAAAATCAATTTGTGACGTTTGTCCTAAATATTCCATATAATCGCTAGAATTTCCATATTCTCCACAACCATCGCTGCTGTATTTCCATAAAGGATAAGGATTTGTAATTTTGGGGTTTTTTTTCGAGTCTAAACAAGTGTAACCACCTAAAGAAACTGAAACATTTACCATCCACATCGCGTTATCTTGTCTATCTAAAATATAGGTTGTATTTCCAATTGTTATCCAGGAGTTATAATCCTTGTGTTCGAGTTTAGTCATAGTGCCTAGGAACTCATTTATTTTTTGTTCAGATTTGGCAAAATTATGCAACTTTTTAGAAAGAATTCTCCGATCGTTATTATTTTTTTGTTTTTTATGGACAGTTTTTTGTTGAGTGCTCTTGATTTTAGTGAGATGTTTCTTCTGGCTTTTTTTTGACGAGCTTTCTTCATTTTTATGATTGTTTTTATCAGAACTTGCTTTTGTTTTTGGGGCCCTTTTCACTTTATGATTTCCTGTTTTACTTGAAGTCTTTACTTTGGCTAACGTATTAATCGTGCTCTGAGCTAATTCGGTGACCGTTTGGTTTTCTGTTGAAGTATTTGCATTTAAAGGTTGGGTATAACTTACGGTAGTTGTTGTTGCTGTTCCAGAGGAATTTGTTTCTCCGGTTGTTGTTTCAGCACTGGTTGTTGCAGTAGTTTCATTTGCTGCAGTGCTATTCAAAGCTTGTGTGTAAGTTGCGATCCCGGGTGTTGTTGAAGTACCTGTTTCAGTTTCATTTTCTGTAGCATTTGTAGTCGTTTCATTTGCTGTTGAAGTGTTGTTTAAAGATTTTGTGTATGTTGCAACTCCTACAGTACCATTTTGGGTTGCATTTGTCGTCTCTGCAGTAGTGTTGGTTGTGGTACTCGTTGTAGTCATGGGTTCCGAAGTGTTGGCATTTAAAGGTTTTGTATAAGTTGCGATTCCAGTGGTTGCAGTTCCGTTTGTGATTTCAGAGGTATTATTGGTATCATTGGACTCAGTTGTTGATTCTGACGATGTAGCATTTTCTGATGATGTAGCGTTTTCTGATGATGTAGTGCTCTGATTTTCAGAACTATTGTTTTGAGTGCTATTGCTTGAGGTGCTGGTGTTCGTCAGATTTTCAGAGGTATTATTTTGAGTATTATTACTTGCAGTTGTCGTGCTGGCATTTGATTGATTTTGAGAGGTATTATTTTGAATATTTGTCTGATTTTCATTGGTATTATTTTGAGTATTATTGCTTACAGTGGTGTTGGCATTTGATTGATTTTGAGAGGTATTATTTTGAGTGTTATTGCTTGAGGTGGTGGTATTATTTTGAGTATTATTATTTGCCGTTGTCGTGCTGGCATTTGACTGATTTTGAGAGGTATTATTTTGAGTACTACTTGCGGATGTCGAACTGGCATTTGACTGATTTTGAGAGGTATTATTTTGTGTATTATTACTTGCAGATGTATTTTGGCTAGTATTCAATGAGGTATTTGTAGAACTAGTGTTGCTCTGGGTTGATGTTTGATTAGTCGTATTCGTTTGATTTGTTGAAGTATTATTTTGGGTATTATTGCCATTTGAATTATTACTATTATTGGAAAGGGTCGAGCTATCTGTTGCTGTCGCATTCCCAGTGGTGTCATCATTTGTTTGATTTCCTGTAGTATTGTCATTTATCGTAGTTCCATTCCCATTAGTTCCATTACCAACAGCTAAAAATCCTGTGATGACCTTTCCACTTAATCCGCTTTTAAAGCACAAAGCCTTACTGTATGTCGATTTGTCATAACCTACGGGACATGTACTAAAAGGGGGAACAATTACCCAATCACCTTGTTTCATTCTCAAAACACACATGTATTGTTCTTCCCAATTATAAAGTTCTGCTCCATCATATTCATCCACCCAATGACAATAGAGATTTTTGTGACAATAATACCAATCCTTCACCGAACCATCTGGACATATGCAGCCTTGTCTTATTCCTGGCCAATAATATATCACTTCTTTTGTATAGTCTGTCGGACAAACCATCGTGTCATTCACGCCGTTGGTTTTTATATCGAAAATAGGACTTTTTTCTAGATTATGAGCCAATGTGTTTAACACATTTTGGGCTGAGGAAATATTATCACTGTAATTCAGAGTATTTAAAATGACCATCGTCAAAAGAAATGCGAAGCTAACGATTGAAAACACTCTTGGAGCGTAAATTATAATGTATTTGGTGGGGGTGTTGAGCCACGAGGATCGGTTTAGCAAAGAAGCTTCGTCAATAATTCTGTTAAAGGCGTTCATATTTGAAGAAGCCATGTTGGCTGATAAATCAAGGTCTTCACTTCCGAGGGATTCCATGCTAAAATGATTTTTTCGTTTTTTTTTTTCAAAATAAAATTTCTCATTCAGGTAATAGATTCAAATAAAAATTGGCGAAAAAACGAATCCAATATATTTTAATTTCTATATGAGGAGGAAGGTTTTCTTTGAAAATAAAAATTTCCGCACTTTTATTATTAAATATTATGAAATATGAATATTTAGTCATATTATTTGCCTTTCCTTTTCTCTCCTCCTCGAAACTTAATTTGCAGTTTTTTGAATTTGTGGTGAAACCGCACCTGTTATAAGAAAAAAACACGTAATTCCACTCAACAAAAGCTCAAGAATCACTGAAGCATACATATTTTCATAAGATGCTTTCCATGAGGTGAACTCTTTTGGTACACTCTGATTGTTATTCTTAAAACTATTATATTGATCCTTAAATTCGTTATTAATTCCCTGCACATCTCCATTTCCTAAAAAAATCGATGTGCTCACTAATTTCCCAATGCAAAGCAGCAACAAATAAAAACAAAAAAAATAGCACAAGTACTTCAAAGATTTTCTGGCAATTAAGAAGCCAAATAATGACCAAACGAAAATCAAGATGTCAAAGGCGAATGATGCTTGAAAGGAATTTGTAAATAGTTGGACATTTTTGTCTGGATCAGTGGTTCCGTTATAAACGTCGTTGACATTATGGAACCAGCTGTTGATGGAGAGCGAAAGCAAGGAATAAACAGATAAAAGGGTGAGACAAACGATTTCTAACCTCATGGGATCGAAAATTTTTTGATTTATGTTTTAATAATTATTCAAATAAAAATTGTTTCATTAAAATTATAATAGTTAACTCATTTTTACTTCTATTATACCCTAAAATTCATTCAAATGAAGACAAATTTCATAAAAAAAACTAATTATAAAACATAAAATTTAGTATTATTTTTTTAACTTCTTCTCATAATTCTTCAATTGTCTCACGAATCCTGAGTTCGGACTAATTACCGATCTTTTCCTCTTCACAAAATTATAAGTTTCTTGATATGTCCATTTATTTTTCTTCATTAAATATGCTATAATAATTGTTGCACTCCTCGAAATTCCAGCTGCGCAATGCACTAACACCCCTCCTTTTTTCAATCCATTTTCGATTGCTTCATAGGTATTCTCGAAATACTTGCTCAAATCAAAGGTTTCAATATCAAAAGCAGGGTAAACATGATGTTGAATTCCTGAAATTGGATTATAATAAATACGGAGTCCAACAGCAACTGTTAATACTGTTTTGACTCCTTCACGCTTCAGTTTGTTTTTTTCCATGGCTGCTGTCATGTCCCCCAAATATAAGACACCTGTTGTGGAGTCAGCTGATTCCAAAATAACATTATAATTTTTATAAATGGATTCTGGTCTGCAATAAGGTTGATAAACTCTGGGACGAGGAACAAGACTTTTTGAAGGGGTTGGCGATGGGAAAGTTTTATGTTTTGAAGGGAGCTTGAGTTTTGGAAGCATTCACAAAGAAAACTTGATTAATATTCGATAATTCTTGAAAGGGACGATTTATGATGTTTTGTTTTAATAAATGAGGAAAATTTGTTCATATATTTAAATGCAAATTTTATTCTAGAAAATTCCTTCTATTTAAGAATACATTTGAAAATTAGTTAAAAATCATATTTTTAATCATGAAAATTTGTATTTCTTTTTTTTAAAATAAGTTGAATTTTCTGCATTTTACTTCAATTGATAACTCAAAAACAGTTTAAATTTTTACAAGAATCAAATAATTTTCACGCTAAAAAAATTCAATCAGAAAATATAATAAAAATAAGAAAGAAAATAATGATAAAAAATTAAGTAGATTTTCATAATAAGATCATTTTCATTATTTTTCCTTCACAATTATTTAGTTATAGGAAAAATGAAAAAATAAATTATTTTTCGGATGTAGGATTGCTCATTGCCGTATTATGTTGCAATCCAGGTGACTTGCTAATGTTGGGGTCTGTCATAACTGTCAATTCTCCATCTGAGCATCCAAACAATAAAAATCGTCTATCTTTGGACTGCATCATTGATAAAACAGGACCAGAAACCGAAACAGCTGCTTTTTTCCTTTCTTTTAAATCTGGAAGCTCTCTGAAAATAACTTCACCAAATTCATTTCCATATACCTTTAAAACGTTTTTTTTAAAATCAAGGTTCATTTTTATTTACCAAAAGATCAATGCCATTCATCCATTTAATAATCAAAGGACTGGCTAAGAAATTCGATGGTTCTTTAACACTTTCAATGAATTGACCATTGATAGAATAACAATACATCATTTTTTCTTGCTGCGAATAGAATATCACACAGGCAATTGGACTGCATGATAAAATGACCTGGATAAATTAAATAATAAAGCATTTATTTATGAAAATTTTTACATTGTTAATTGATAAATTTTTGGGATGGATGAAGCTTTTCATAAGTAGTCCACTAACCAAATTGTAAACAAAAATCTTGCCATTTTTGGAGGAAGTTGCAAAAATTTTCATCTCCCGCGAAATGAAGCATGATGTAATCTAGTTTTTCCAATTTTAAAAGAAAAAACTATTGAGATTCACCTCATCATCATGATCATAAAAAGTGTATTTGGGTTGCAATTTATATTCTGGAGTGATTCTCCAATATATACATTCTCCATTCTTGGCTCCAGTAATCAAGAAATTTTCTTTTGGATCTTCTTCTATTACAGTAATGGTCTCAATATGTTGATTATAAGTTTCTATGACAGTATCTGTTTCTGTTGAAATCAAGAGCAATCTCCCATCCCAATGTCCTCCACATACAAGTATCTTTCAATAAATAATTTTCAAAAAGAAGGTCATTTATATAATCACCTTCCCCATATTCAAGAATTGAGCTGAAAACATGGGACTTGTTAGAGATGAATCAATGGTATTAAAAACTTCATCTTTATTTTGATTAGAACAGAACATTTTGATTTCGTTAAAACAAAAAACTTAATTAAATTATTTTTAAATACTTTTCAATTTCTCAAAGTTCAATTGCTTCTCTTTGTCCGTGGCACAGCTGAAAGGTATAAGCGCCATATTGGGAGGTGGTGGAGATGAGTTCAATGCTTGGTTCCACCATCTTTTTAAAATTTTAATAAATTTATTGTTTTTCCACTTACCTAAATGTGCTCAAAGTTCCATTTTTTCTCAAAGCAGCAATTTTTGATTCAGAAATAAATCTCATTTTAATGATCGCCTTCCCCTCTAGCATGAAGAAATTTTTCCTTTTCAATTTCGGGGATTTTGATAAATCTTCGTTTTTCTTTTTGTTGCTAGGCTTGTAAATTTTCAAATTTGCTGAAGGATCTGAAATCCATTTTCCTTGAATGAGATTTTCTTTGTTTGGTCTGCCTGGATGGCCTTTCAAAAACAATTGCGAGGGTGTTTGTCCGAAATGGATTATTTGAGCTTCGGTTGAGATTTTGAGACTCGGGTCAATTTTATCAATTTCAATGCTATCTTCATAGGTCATATAATAAAAGGTGTTCAGATTTTTTTCAGCCTCTTTGCCTTTCTGTTTATATCCAAAGATCAAATCAATCCAATTATGCAGGTTTCTTGAAACATAATCCGATTCCAAACATAAACGATAAATAGTAATGAAAAAATAAGGGTTTCCATGTGCCCATTTGGGCAAAATTACATTATGCACACGATGGCCGCTTTGTTGAACTCCGAAATCATGTTTTTCCAAATTTAAGAATAATTCAGGCATGTAGAAAAACTCTGGTATCAATTCTCTTACATCCGAAATTTCCTCAGTTGCACAACGATAAGAATCCTCTAAATCAAAAAACAAACGGTCTGGAAGATCAAATTTCCCATTTTGAAGCTCCTTGGCACCCAAGGTATAGGGGTGCAAACGAATCAGATAATGGAAGATTATTGCGGGACTTGAATAATGACTACCGAAATGGAAACTTGGAACTTCCGCATATGGATCGTTATGTTCATATCTTTCCATAAAAATTTTGATTCTTTCAGAGTTTCCCTAGGAAAATATAAGAATTAATAAATTTTTTTGTGAAAATTCACCAAAAAATACAAAACAAATCAAAAAAACAAATAGAAAAATCCAAAACATACAAAAAATAGAAAAAAATACAAAATGATATAAAAACTACAAAAAATACAAAATATACAAAAACTTCAAAAAATACATGAAAACAAATAAAATTAAAAATTTTACCATAGCCCCCATAGTTTTTGAGAAATCTCTGAAAATTGCTGAGTTCTCTTGATCAATTTTCTCTAAAACATAATTAGTAAGAATCCAAGGGAACACATGGTATTGAGTAACATCTTTGTAGCTTCTTCCGGATAGTCCATTCAACAGCATCAAATAATCAAAATTAGAAATCTCATAATTAAGCCATTTCTTCAATACTCCCGATTTATCAATTAATTTTTTGGCATCAAGTGTTTTGTTATATTGTAAATTCACGCATTTTGTTTTTCTCAGACGAATTAATTTCTGACTGACTTCCTCATTATCAGAATCTGGAAAGTTGAATAAAATCGAAGTGCCATCTACTAAAAAAATTTCTAAGGCGGTTTTTCTGAGGATATATCTTCTTCTTTGAATTTCCCTAACATTTTCCAAAGACCACTCCTTAAAGAAAGGGCGGTTCTCAGCTAATTTGTAACAGAGGAAAGCAAGATGGGACTCTTTTTGCTCAAGGGAGTCAAAATGGAAGCTTTAAACAAAATTAAAATAAAATTTTAAAGAAATTTACATCAATTTTTCTGAAGTCACAGTAAGGATTCCGGCTACTATAGAAAGTGTCTTGATCCATTGGCATCGTTTTTGCAAGTATATATCATCTTTGTGTAGGAAAGGATTTATAATAGTTGTTTAAAATTTAAAGAAAGAAATCAAAAATTTTTTAGAAAATCTGAAAATTTTACCTGTTTTATAATAATTTAAAAAAGGAAGTGCCTTCGATTGAATTGCCTAAGTTTAACTTAAAAAACTAAATTTTAAGAAATGGTTTTTTCACCTTAATTGAATTCGAGATGTTTTTCCTCACATCAGAAATGAACTTTGATTTAGTCCTTGAGGAATTTGGTTGAAGTAAACCTGAATTACTTATTGAGTTCTCATCAGTCAGCATGATATTTAGGTTCTGGTTTCCTGAGGTTTGTGGCTTCATCTCCAAATTCAAAGATTTAAAAGGACTCATATGCAAAATTGTCTGATAATTATTCAACAAACTATGTTTCTTGTTTCTCAATTCCTCTTTATCTTTAGAGACCATTTGAGGTTCCTTTAGTTTAAGATTCAAAAATGGCCTTGATCGGTTTTTTAGCTCATATTTCCAAGTTTTATAATAAAAAAAATCGTTGGGCTTGATTTTGTCGAAATCAAAATCTTTCGGATCAAATTTCTTATCATTTTGAGTCGAAAAATCTGGGTGCATCCATGTTCCATGATGTGTTCGAGCTCTTTTCCAGATTTTTTCCCACATGTATTTGTTGAATCTGTATTTTTTCTCGGAAAGGAAAATATCATTCTGTTTTTTGAGGTCTTCTTCCTCTAGAACATTCAGGTTTTGCTCATAAATGTCATTTTCATATTTTGTTCTAAGAGTTTCTTTGTTTTTTTCAGAAATTTTCATGAATTTCCTACCGGTATCATATTGTGTCTCCAAAGTCCTGAAAAGAAAAGGAAAATATTTTTTGAAATCCTCATCAAAGTTGGCTTGTAACACATCCAAAACCATTTTTTGTTTCGTGAAGGCAAATTTCCAATCTTTTGTGAATAATATGTTTTCTAAATCTCCGAATTTAGTTTTCTTTTTTTTTTCAAAAAATTTTAATAAGATTTATTAAATAAATTAGTAACTTTGGAGAGTTCATAGAGTGAATATGGGAGAATTTTTTCATTGTTGGCATTCAGAAGGTAGTTGGTGAAAATTTCAAAGGTGAACAAATTGGAAATTGGTATTTGATTGCTCATATATAAATTCGCAAACATGTTCGATTTTAATTCATTGTAATTTTGGAACCCTCCTATTTTATTGTTCATTTGATCAAGGAGATAGATTTTGAACATAACGAGATCATCAATTTGGGTCATGATCAAAGAAGCAATTTTCTCGTTCTCTCTGAACTTCTCGTAAAAAGTGAAAAACCAATGAAAAGGAAAAAGAATGTTGGAGATGATATTGGATTGTTGAGCATTTCCAAGGGTACTATCTCTCACGTTTTCACAAACCATGAGGAAGTATTTTAAAATTTTGGAGTATTTGTCAAGCCATATCATAGTATTATTAATTTTATCGAAGTGAAATGACAATTCCAGATAAATTGTGAGTAATATGTTCACAATTTTTATTACGCTTCCTCTTTTCTTGAAGGTTTCATGTGTCGCATAAGCTTCATATAGGAATATCTAATAAATTATTTTTTTCAAAGATATCGATTTTCTAATTTTACCTCTAAATCTTTTGCATACTCACTAGCATTGATGTAATCTAACAAATTCACAATTTTCTTTTGGATTTCATCCATATTGGATTCTATTTTTATGAAATTAACTTGTTTATAATATAATTTATATTTTTTTACTTGTTTTTTGAGGGAATATTTCAGGCCATAAAGAGTCCAAAACTTTAAATAGACTTTCAACTATTTTATAGTCTAACCATTTGTTCTCAGCATATATCTTTTTGAAATCTATGGGTTTTTTACAAAGTAAAGGAAAGATAAAAAAATAATGTACTTTGAGGAATCTCGTTTTCGTTTTTAATGACATTGCATGAAATTACCATAAATGGAATTTCCCTCAGCACTTCAAATTCGTATTGGTCATAAGTGAAAAACACAATTTCTTGAGTCAAAAATACCAAGTTCATCAAATTTTTCCAAAAAATCGAAGACATGTTAGGTCTACTGGCTTTTGAAAGATCTCTAAAAATTGCAAAAAATAAATTTGTTATTCTTCATAATTTACATCAAAGAATCCAAAATGTTGCTATATAGATGTCTCAAAAGGAATTTGGCTGCAACTGAAGCCTATTTTCATTCAGAATATTAAAATTTAAATTAATTTGATATTTGTTCACTTTTTTTTCCTCTTCTGAGCCTTTTTTGTCAATTGATATGGTTTGCAGATGTTTGACGATGGCCAGTATTTTTTCATACCCATTGGCATAAGTGTTAATAGCATGTTTAGACAAAATTCCGAATATTTTTGTTCCAAAATCCAAAATCTAATTTAATAAAATTCATTTCCTAAAAAAGAAAAAAAATTATAACAGTTGTTGAACTTTTGACATCTGCATCCAAAAATAAAATTTGTTGATGTAACAAGACTTCCACCAACCAAAAGCTGAAATCTGGTGAATCCAACAAGGCATTGCAATTCGATTGGTTCCATTTAATCAGCATGATTAAATCCTGTAAAATCTTGGGTTTGAGCTCATGTGAGCAATTTCTGTAAAACGCCATCACCAATTGCAACAACACCGGAGAATCAACCTTATCAGTATCATCAATTGTGAGTTGAGATTCCAGATTTGATGGTGTCTTGCGTAGGACCCATTCCATTAAAGCGTTATAAAGAGGTTGGCAATCCAAAGTCTCAACTTCATATTCTGTTGAAAAGGCGACGAATTTGTTTTCAGGAATGGAGTCTCTTTTTTCAAATTTGAAACTGTTTGAGGTTTCTTCGATGGAATTCTTATTGATATCTATGGAATTCGATAGGTTGATGTCAGTATCGAAACTAATAGAGTTTTCTTTAATGACGGTTACTATGTAATTAAAATTAAAGGAAAAAATTGAAATTGATGTGTTTTTCTTACATTCTTTGTTGAATTTCGATTTGGTTGGGGCTTTTTCAGGAAAGGAAACAGTTTTAAGCCCTCTAACAGATTGAGGGGCATCAAATTTCTTAATCATTGGCATTTTGTTAGCGAAATAATCGTCATTTTTCAATTCTCCTCCTAATAAATTACATATATTTTAAAATTTTTTTGAGTTAGTTTGAAATTACTCATATATCTAACACATAAGACAGCCAATTCAGCAATTTCTCTATATTCTTCACTGAGTTCATCTAGATTAATTTGAACTCTCTTACCTTTTTCCCCTCCATAACTATATATTTCATTTATTTGATCTGTGTCAATCATAAGAACCGGAGCGAAACTCTTTTTGCCGCCAAACGGCTTCTTTGTTGTTGGTTTTAAACTTGAAACCTTTGGCTTATTTTTATCTGCATTCTCCTCAATTTTTAAATTATCTTCACTTATTATTTTGATCTGAGGAACCACGTTTATGGAAATTTTGGGACTTTTTCGGTCTATTGCTGGGATTGGTTTTTCAGATGTTTCTAAACTCTCTTCTATGATATCTTCTTTCAATTTTAAATTGAATTTCCCAGCCGATTTTTTGGATTTAAGATTTGGTTTCAATATTATTTCTTCCTGTTTAATTTCAGT
>Ga0302140_10002617_pt1 | contig 23240 bp, 22 predicted proteins | sample I_Bog_E1_1_FD_202095 | JGI IMG/M metagenome (GOLD analysis project Ga0302140, IMG submission 202095) | Peat permafrost microbial communities from Stordalen Mire near Abisko, Sweden - I_Bog_E1_1 | ecosystem: Environmental > Terrestrial > Soil > Wetlands > Peat | place: Sweden: Abisko, Stordalen... | reverse complement strand
GCGGGCGAGCATGAGAACTCCAGGTCAAGTGAAGGACGTAGGCCTGGTGTCCAGAGGGCGAGCATCGAAATTTGCACATGCCTGTAGCGGCCGACCGCATGGGGAATGGCGACAAGTGGGGAAGGCCTTAACCAAGACGTGCCGCTGTAGGAGAGAACCCTCAGGCAGCGGATTCTTATAGATGCCGCTCGATTCACTAACGGCCGGCAGCCAGAATAAAAACTGGTTGCCGGCCGTCACGATGTAAGACAAAAATGCAAAGGGAGAAGTGTGCCCAAAGCCGAAGGCCGACGGCGGAAGCCAGAGAAGCTGACGGCGAAGCCGGAAGCAGCTGAAAGCTGATAGCTGAAAGCTACTCTTCCACCGCCACTTTTTCAAAAAACCGCTTAATCATCATCCGCGCCGTCGTATCGATCAAACGCTGCCCCACCGCCGCCATCGTTCCGCCAATCTGCGCATCGCCGTCGTACGCAACCTCCGTGCCGCCATCCTTCGCGGTCAGCGTGAGCACGCCCTCGCCCTTCATAAAACCGATCTTGCCGGAGCCTTCCACCACCATGCGAAAGCTCGTCGGCGGCACGGCGTCGGTCAGCCGCACCTTGCCTTCAAACGCTCCCGAAAAGCTGGCCAGCATCATCTTCATCTTCATCCGGTACTCGTTATCGCCCGTGCGTTCCAGCGCTTCGCACCCCGGTATCGCGCGCGCCAGCACCGCCGGATCCCGCATCAGCTCGTACGTTCGCTCGGGCGTGAAAGGAAGCTGCGCGGCGCCGGAAATTTTCATACGGTTCTCGATAGCGCCGCATGGATCGCGCGCGCCGCATAGTTCGACGCCAGATGCAAACGGTAAACCGCCGAAGCGTGCAGATCGGTGCTGGCCTCGATACCGTCGCCCACCAGTTTCGCGGCGGCGGCGATTTCAACCTCGCTGCCCGATGTACCTTCCAGAGCCTTTTCCGCTTTCCCCGCACGGTAAGAGTTGCCGCCAACGCCGGTGACTCCGATACGTGCCAGCGTGATTTTACCGGCTTCACGGCGCACCCGCGCCGCCACGCCGACAATCGCGAATCCGCTCGCCGGCTGCAGGAATTTCTGATAACTCGTTCCGGTGAGTCCGGCCTCCACCGGCACAATCACCTCGGTGACAAGCTCGCCCGCTTCGAGCGCCGTCGTGAAAGTATCCACGAAAAAATCGCCCACTGGCACAGTGCGGGAACCTGCCGAACTGGTCAGAACGACCTTCGCTTCGAGCGCCTGCAGCGCCGCCGGAAAGTCGGCCGAAGGATCGGCATGCGCCACGCTGCCGCCCAGCGTGCCGCGATTACGAACCTGAATATCGCCAATGAAACTGGCCGTTTCCGCCAGCAGCGGGCACTTGCCCAGAATCAGCGGCGCCGTTTCGATGTCATAATGCGTGGCGTTGGCGCCAATATGCAGCTCGCCATTTTCTTCGCGAATATAGTTGAGTTCCACGATGCGATTGAGGTCGATCAGGTGCTCCGGATTGGCCATCCGCAGCTTCATCATGGGGATCAGGCTCATCCCGCCGGCCAGCGGTTTACCGCCGTCGCCAACCAGCGCCAGCGCGTCTTTGAGCGTGGTCGGCGCAGTGTATTCGAACGTGTTCGGAATCATTGGTTAATTGCCTTCCAAAGCTTTTCGGGCGTCAGTGGCATATCGACGTGCGTCACGCCCAATGGCGATAACGCGTCGATCACCGAATTCACCATCGCAGGCGTCGACCCGATCGTGCCCGCTTCGCCCACGCCTTTCACACCCAGCGGATTCACCGGCGATGGCGTGCACGTGTGATCGCTTTCGATCCACGGCATCGTGCGCGCCCGCGCCAGCGCATAGTCCATGAATTCTCCCGTCACCAGCTGGCCCGTATCGTCGTAGATCGCGTGTTCCCACAGCGCCTGGCCGAGCCCCCACGATGCGCCTCCGTGCAACTGGCCATCCACCAGCATCGGGTTCAGGATATTGCCAATGTCGTCCACCATCACGTAGCGTTTGATCGCAACCTGTCCCGTCTCGCGGTCGACTTCGCTATGAATGATATGCGCGCCGAACGGATAGGTGAAATTGCCCGGCTCCCAGAACCGCGTGGCCACCAAACCAGGCTCGCTGTGAGCCGGAATTTTCATCGCGCGATAAGCCGCCGCGGCGATGGTCTGGAACGAGACCGACTTACCCGTGGCGTTATCGATGCAGTGGCCGCCATCGAAGCGCACATCGCTCGAATCGAGCAGCATCGAGCCCCAACGGACCACTTTTTCCTTGATGTCCTGCAGCGCCAGATAAAGCGCCGTGCCGCCCACCGCCGTGCCGCGGCTGCCGAAAGTCCCGATGCCATATTGCACGATCGAAGTATCGCCGTGCAGCACCAGAATGTCGTCGATCGGCACGCCCAGTTCATCGCCAGCCACCTGCGCAAACGTGGTCTCTTCGCCCTGTCCATGCGGAGAAATGCCCGTCAGAATGGTGACCTTGCCCGACGGTTCTACCTTCACCGTCGCACTTTCCCAGCCACCCGCCGCGACCGCGGGCGATGGTCCCATCGCACAGATTTCGCCGTAAGTGGAGATGCCGATGCCGACCAGCCGCCCTTCCTTACGCGCCGCGGCCTGCTCTTCGCGCAGCCTTTTATACCCGATCATATCGAGCGCTTTGTGGAAGGTATTCGCGTAATCGCCCGAATCGTAGTTGAGCCCGGTCGCCGTGGCGAAGGGGAACTGATCGGGCCGAACGAAGTTCTTGAAGCGGATCTCGGCCGGGTCCATCTTGAGTTCGGCCGCAAGGATATCCACCATGCGCTCGATCCCGTAAGTCGCTTCCGGGCGACCCGCGCCGCGTACCGCATCGGTCGGCACGCAGTTGGTGAAGACGCCGACAATTTCCGCGTGGATGTTGTGCGCGTCATAAAGACCCGGCATCATCAGCACGCTCAGCGTAGGGATAGCGGGCGTCAAAAGCTGGTGATAAGCACCCAAATCCTGAATGATTTTGACCTTGATCCCGACAATAGTGCCATCGCGCTTTGCCGCGATTTCCCAGTAATCGACGTGGCCGCGACCCTGAATCGTGGTCAGAAAATTCTCGCGCCGCGACTCAATCCACTTAATCGGACGGCCCAGCTTCATGGAAATGAACGCGACAATCGCCTCTTCGGCATACACGTTGAGCTTGCACCCAAAGCCTCCGCCCACTTCCGGAGCGATCAGTCGAAAACGGTTTTCTTCAAGCCCAAGCATACCGGCCAGAATCGTGCGCGCCAGGTGCGGAATCTGCGTCGAAGTATAAAACGTCATCGCGCGATCCGCCGCGTGCCAGCTGGCCACGCAGCCGCGCGTTTCCATGGGATTCGCCACCATCCGCTGGCTGATCATGCGCTGTTTGCAGATGACATCGGCCTGAGCGAAAGCGGTATCCACATCGCCGCCCTTTTGTTCGAACGTGAACGCGATGTTATCGGGCCACTGCGGATGCACGGCGGGCGCGCCAGGCGCAAGCGCTTTTTCGGGATCAGCGACGGCCTGGAGAACATCGTAATCCACTTCGACAAGATCCGCCGCGTCCGCCGCAACATAGCGATCCGACGCGACAACAACAGCCACCGTGTGCCCCACCAGATAAACGCGATCGGTAGCGATCACCGTGTGGTGCGGCTTGCGCAGTCCGGGCAGATCGACGCCGCAAACCACACCCCCGACGTCCTTGAGATCCACGCCAGTATAGACCGCGGTAACGCCGGGAAGAGCGGCTGCTTTTGACGTATCGATGGAACGAATATTAGCCGCCGCATGCGGACTCCGCACCATCGCGGCGTAGAGCATGTTGGACAGCTTGATGTCATCCACATAAGTGGCCGTGCCGGTAATCATGCGCGGATCTTCGCGGCGGCGAATGCGCTTGCCCACCAGTTTTTCGGGACGGGTAATGGTAGTGGTCGACATGATTTACACCCCCGCCTTCGCCGCGGCCTGCACGGCTTTCACAATGTGCTGGTAACCGGTGCAGCGGCACAGATTGCCATCGAGCCCTTCGCGGATTTCTTCCTCGGTGGGCGAAGGATTGCGGTCGAGAATCTGTTTCGAGACCATGAGCATGCCAGGCGTACAGAAACCGCACTGGAGTCCGTGTTCGTTCCAGAAGCCTTCCTGAATACGGTGCAGCTTGCCACTGGCCTCGGCAAGACCTTCCACGGTAATGACGCTGGCGCCATCGGCCTGCACCGCAAACATGGTGCAACTCTTGATGGCGCGGCCGTTCACTTCGACCGTGCAGGCTCCGCAGAGCGATGTTTCGCAGCCGATATGCGAGCCGGTGAGGCCCGCCACTTCGCGTATGTAATGGATCAGCAGCAGCCGCGGTTCCACTTCGTGGGCGTAGGGTTTTCCGTTGATGGTAACGGAAATGGATTGGGTCATGCGAGGATCTCCACTCGGAAAGTATACACGTCCACGGCGGGAAGGGCAAAATGGCCGTACCCGTTATGATAGAGACATACCCGTGAATAGCCCAGAACAACGTCAGCAAGCGCTGGCAGACGCCCTTGCTACCCGCATCCTCGTGCTCGACGGCGCCATGGGCACCATGCTCCAGGACCGCAACCTGACCGCTGCCGATTTCGGCGGTCCGTCCCTCGAAGGCTGCAACGAATACCTGGTCAAGACCCGTCCGGATGTCATCGGCGATATCCACCGCGCCTACCTGCGCGCCGGCTCCGACATTATTGAAACCAACACTTTCGGTGGCACCGCGCTGGTGCTCGCGGAATACCACGTGGAAGCCGAAGCATACTTCCTGAACAAGCGGGCCGCCGAACTGGCCCGCGAAGCCGCCGACGAATTCACTACTGCCGAAAAGCCGCGCTTTGTCGCAGGCTCCATCGGCCCCACTACCAAGGCGATCAGCGTAGTCGGTGGCATCACCTTCCCCGAACTGATCCAGAATTTTTACGACCAGGCAAAAGCCCTGGCCGATGGCGGCGTCGATACCTTCCTCGTCGAAACCTCGAACGACACCCGCACCATCAAGTCCGCGCTCCTCGCCATCGAACGCCTCCGCAATGAGACCAGCCAGAAGATTCCGGTCATGGTTTCCGGCACCATTGAACCGACAGGCACCATGCTCGCGGGTCAGAACGCCGAAGCGCTCTTCGCCTCCATCGGCCATCACGACCTGCTTTCCATCGGCCTCAACTGCGCCACCGGTCCGGAGTTCATGACGGACCACGTCCGCAGCCTGTCGAATATGGCCTCCACGCGTATTTCCTGTTATCCGAACGCCGGGTTGCCCACTTCGGAAGGCCTGTATCTGGAAACGCCGGACTCGCTCGCCCGCCAGCTCGAAGTCTTCGCCAATAAAGGCTGGCTCAACATTGTCGGCGGCTGCTGCGGTACCACCGATAAGCACATTGCCGCCATCGCGAAGATGCTCCATGGCAAGAAACCGCGCGAAATCAAACCAGACTCGCACCGCGCTTATTACTCCGGCATCGAACTCGTCGAAGCCGATGAGAGCGCGCGTCCGCTCATTGTCGGCGAACGCACCAACGTCATCGGTTCGCGCCTGTTCAAGAATCTGATCGCAGCGGAAAAGTGGGAAGAAGCCGTCGAAGTCGCGCGCCGCCAGGTGAAAAACGGCGCGCAGGTCATCGACGTCTGCCTGCAAAGCACGGACCGCGACGAACTTCAGGATATCCCGCTGTTTTATGAAAAGCTGATCCGCGTCATTCAGGCGCCGGTCATGATCGATACCACCGATCCGAAGGCCGTCGAACTCGCGCTCACCTACTGCCAGGGCAAGAGCATCATCAATTCGGTCAATCTCGAAGACGGCGAAGAGAAATTCGAGCGCATCTGCCCGCTGGCGAAATCCTACGGCGCAGCGCTCGTCGTCGGCACCATCGACGAAGACAAGTTGCAGGCACAGGCCTTCACGCGCGAGCGCAAACTGGCCGTGGCGCAGCGCTCGGTCGATCTTCTGGTCAACAAATACGGCATTCCGCCCGAAGACATCATCATCGATCCGCTGGTCTTTCCCTGCGCCACGGGCGATCAGAACTATATCGGCGGCGCTGTGGAAACCATCGAGTCGCTGCGCCTGATCAAGGCGAATATCCCGTACGTGAAAACCGCGCTCGGCGTCTCCAACATCTCATTCGGGCTGCCCGCATCGGCGCGCGAAGTCGTTAATTCCGTCTTCCTTTATTACTGCACCAAAGCGGGGCTCGATCTCGCCATCGTCAACGCGGAGAAACTGGAGCGCTTCGCGTCGATCCCCGAAGAAGAGCGCCATCTCGCCGAATGGCTGCTGTTCAACACGCCGCCGGCCGAAATCCCCGCGCCGCAGGACTGGCGCGAGCAGACCGCCGAACAAAAGGCCGCCATCAATCAGTACCACATCGCGAAAATAGCCGAGTTCTTCCGCGGACGCACCCAGGTCGCCAAAAAGAAAGCGGTCGATCTGCCGCTCGATCAGCGCCTCGCCAACTACATCGTCGAAGGCACCAAAGAAGGCCTCATCGCCGATCTGGAACTCAAGCGCCAGGAAGGCGTCGAGCCGCTCGATATCATCAACGGACCGCTGATGGCCGGTATGTCAGAAGTCGGCCGGTTGTTCAATGCGAACGAACTGATCGTCGCCGAAGTGCTGCAGTCCGCCGAAGCCATGAAGGCCGCCGTGGGCCATCTGGAGCAGTTCATGACGAAGGCCGATAGCGCCGCGAGAGGCAAGATTCTGCTCGCCACCGTCAAGGGCGACGTGCACGATATCGGCAAGAATCTGGTCGAAATCATTCTCGGCAACAACGGCTATACCGTGGTGAATCTCGGCATCAAAGTCGCCTCGGACCAGCTTATTCAGGGCTTCCGCGAACATAAGCCCGACGCCATCGGACTCTCCGGCCTGCTGGTCAAAAGCGCGCAGCAGATGGTGCTCACCGCGGCGGATTTCAAAGAGGCTGGAATTGGCGTGCCTATCCTGGTAGGCGGCGCGGCGCTGTCGGAAAAATTCACCGTGAACAAGATCGCCCCCGCTTACGGTGAGGCGGTCTGTTACGCGAAAGACGCCATGACGGGTCTTCGTCTGATGAATCAGCTGATGGATCCCAACGAGCGCGTCGCTCTTCTGGCAGCCAACACCAATACTGTGCCTGGCGCCTTCGCCGAAGTGGTGGAGATCGCCGAGCCGGTCGCTGTTTCCGCCGAACGCAGCATGAAAGTCAGCCTCGATATTCCGATTCCCGCCGTGCCGTATCTGGATCGCCGCGTACGCGACGTTCCGCAACTGGCTGGCGCATCCGGAGTCTGGAGCTACATCAATCCGTTCATGCTATATGGCCGCCATCTGGGGTACAAGGGCAACTTCGAAAAGAACCTCGCGGCGGGCGAAACGAAGGCGCTTGAATTGAACGAACTGGTCGATTCGCTCAAGAAAGAAGCGGCCGGATATCTCAAAGCGAAGGCCGTCTGGCAGTTTTTCGAAGCGGAACGCGAGGGCAATTCCATCCATCTCTTTACGCCGGGCGCGGCCAGCCCGCTCCACACCTTCCACTTTGGCCGCCAGCCGCGCCCCAACGGCCTGTGCCTGAGCGACTACATCCTCCCGCCGGCCCAGGGCAAGCGCGATCACCTCGCTCTGTTCGTGGTGACCGCGGGCGCGGGCGTGCGCGAAAAATCCGAAGAGCTGAAACTGACAGGCGATTACTTCCGCGCCCACGGCCTGCAGGCGCTGGCCATCGAGACCGCCGAAGGCTGCGCGGAATGGCTGCATCGCAGAATTCGCGAAGACTGGGGCTTCCCCGATCCCGAAACCATGACAATGCAGGAGCGCTTCACCTCGCGTTATCGCGGCAAGCGCTATAGCTTCGGCTACCCGGCGTGTCCCAATCTCGACGATCAGGCGGGCATCTGGAAACTGCTTCAGCCCGAAGAAATCGGCGTGCAGCTGACCGAAGGCATGATGATGGATCCGGAAGCCAGCGTCAGCGCTCTGGTCTTCCAACACCCCGACTGCGCTTATTTCACCGCAGCCGACGACCGCGAATCGGAGGCGGCGGACTAACTATGAAACCCATACTGGCGCTATTCGTCATCGCAACACTGCACGCTCAGGTGCGCGTCGAAAAAGCCGCGTTCCACAACTGGCCGGACGCCGTCATTCTGAGGAACCCGGTGGCCGCCGTAGTCATCGTGCCGTCCATCGGTCGCGTGATGAATTTCAGTCTTCTCGACAAGACTGGCCAGCCCACGGAAGGCCCGCTCTGGAACAATCGCGCCATGGATGGCAAGCCGGTCGAACCAGCCTCCCAGCAATGGGGTAACTTCGGTGGCGATAAATCCTGGCCCGAACTGCAGGCCGACTGGCCGACCATTCAGAAGCGCGGCTGGCCGCCGCCCACGGGCTTTGACGCAGCCTCCGACGCCATCGAGATCGACGGCACCGAAGTAACGCTCACCACGCCAGTCGACGCTGCCTACGGAATTCGTGAGCGCCGCGTCATCACGCTGGATAACTCGAAGCCCGTGATGACGATTACCACGATGTACGAAAAAGTCTCCGGCGACCCCGTAAAAACAGGCATCTGGACCATCACGCAGCTGATCTCGCCCGACAACGTCTACGCCGAAATCCCCGCGAAATCCGTCCTCGAAAACGGCTACACCAATCTGAGCCCCGCGTCGCTTTTCGAGCTCGATCGTCAGGCTGATCGCGTCCGAATTCGCCGCGACCCCGCAAAGTCGACCATGTTGGGCACCGATGGCAACTGGCTGCTCTGGACCGGTGCGGATCTCAGCCTGAAGATCGAGCGCATCTCCACTCCGCCCGAAGGCGAATGGCCCGATAAAGGCACGCACCTGCACATCTACACTAACCCCGATCGCGGTGGCCAGCCCTATATCGAAATGGAAGTGATGGGCGCTATGCAGGTCATGAAAATCGGCGACAAGACCAGCTCCACGAATCGCTACACGCTGACCCGAACGCAATGAACGCGGCCGAGACGCGCATCCTCAGAGGGCTGAAAACGCCGGAGCGAATCCAGCATTTCCTTGACACGGAAATCGCCTACAACAAAGAGCCCGATGGCGAAACCATCCGTTCGCCGCGCCGCGTCCTGCGCGACCGCACGGCTCATTGCCTCGAAGGTGCGCTGCTTGCCGCCGCCGCGCTCCGAATGCACGGCGCCCCGCCCTTGCTGCTCGATTTCGAAGCTGTGCGCGACGACGACCACGTGCTCGCCATCTTCAAACAGCACAACTGCTGGGGCGCGATCGCTAAGTCCAACTACTCCGGACTGCGCTTCCGCGAGCCGGTTTATCGCACTCTGCGCGAACTCGCCATATCGTACTTCGAGCACTACTTCAACCTGGAGCGCGAGAAGACGCTGCGCAAATATTCGCGCCCCGTGAATCTCAAACGCTTCGATCCGATCGACTGGATGACAGCGGAAGAAGATCTCTGGCCGATCGGCGAATTCTTATTACAGATCCCGCACACGCCGTTGCTGCGAAGCGGAATCCGGTTGAGCAGAGTGGATAGCCGACTGTTCGGTGCTGGACTCACCGGCACCTTGTAACGTCAGCGCCTACCAGTTCACCAGTTTCCCCGGCGTCAGTTCCCAGATCTTCGTATCCGGAGCCAGTTTCTGCAGTTGTTCCGGACGCCCCGTCAGCGCGGGGAACGTTCCGAAGTGCATGGGAATCACGGTCGGCACTTTCAGCAAGCGGCAGGCGACGGCGGCCTCGCGAGGGCTCATCGTATACAGATCGCCAATGGGCAAAAACGCCAGATCGGGCTTGTAGATCTCGGCAATCAGCGCCATATCGCTGAACACATTCGTGTCGCCCGAAAAGTAAATGGTGCGACCGTCGTCGAGTTTGATAATGTAGCCCGCGGCCTCGCCGCCGTAGACGATGGTGCCGTTGTCTTCCGTGATGCCGCAGCTATGCACGGCGTGCGTCATGGTCACGGTCACGGAGCCGACCTTCTGCGAGCCGCCTTTATTCATGGGGCAGCAATGCGCTACCGCCTTCGTCTCCAGCCAGTGGCAGGTCTCGTAAATGCCAACCACTTTGGGCTGCCAGCGCTTCGCCAGGCCAACGGCGTCGTGGATGTGATCGAAATGACCGTGCGAAACCAGGATGGCGTCGCAGCGCCTGATCTCGTGACCGGCCGGATACGCGGGATTGCCCTGCGTCCAGGGGTCGAAGAGGAGCGTTTCGCCGCCCGGAAGAACCATTTGAAATGTGCCGTGACCGAGCCAGGTGATTTCCATGACCAAATTATGCCACTTCGAAAGCGCGCAACAGCGCGGCTGCCTTGAGTTGCGTTTCTTCCCATTCGGCCGCGGGGTCGGACTGCGCCAGAATCGCTCCACCGATGCCGATGCCGACGTGTCCGCGATGAAATACCGCGGTGCGGATGACGATATTCAGATCGGCCGAGCCGTCGAAGCCGAGGTAGCCGATGCTGCCGGAATAAATCCCGCGCGCCGCCGGCTCCATGCGGTCGAGCAGTTCCATGGCGCGAAGTTTCGGCGCGCCGGTCATGGAGCCGCCGGGAAACGCGGCGCGCAGGCAATCGACCACCGTGGCTTCGGGCCGAAGCTGCGCCGTGATTGTGCTCACCAGCTGGTGCACTGTCGCGTAAGACTCCACTTCCATCAGGCCGGGGACCCGTACGGTTCCGGGCTTCGCAACCCGCCCCAGATCGTTGCGGACCAGGTCCGTAATCATCAGATTCTCGGCGCGAAAACGCGGATCCGTGGCGAGTTGATGACGAAGGCTTTCGTCATCCTCCGGCGTGCGGCCTCGCGGAAGAGTGCCTTTGATGGGCCGCGATTCGACACGCCCGTCGCGGTCAACGCGCAGAAAGCATTCGGGCGAGGAGCAGGCGATTTCGAGATCGCCAAACCGCAGGTAGGCCGCGTATGGCGCGGGGTTGAGCCTGCGCAAAACTTCGTAGTAGCGAAGCGCGGGAAGATCCGTTTCGAAGTCGAGCTGGTTGGTGAGGCAGAGCTCATAGGCTTCGCCATCGCGTATGTGGCGTATACATTGCGCGATCCGCTCCATGTACTCAGCGCGCGAAAGGCGCGGCCTGAGCGGTGTGGTGCGGACTGCAAGCCCAACCGCGTCCGCCGGCGGCCACTGCGTGTCTCCATGTTCAATTCGCATCAGCATGGCGTCGGGAAAGACAGGCGCGTGCGTGACCGGCGAGCCGCAATCGGCGCGAAGCTCATAGCCGAAGTAGCCGATATAGCCGCCGCAAGCCGGGAAGGGCAGTTCCGATCGGTTGGCGCGCAGCGCTTCATCGAGGTAATCGAACAGCGTCTGGGTGCGGGTTTCGGTGGAACCGTCGCGGGCAATCGTCAGCCTGCGTGTGGCCGCGCTGTAGCTGAGAGTCTCGTTCGAAGTTCCACGCAGAGCCTGCCGTTCGAGCCAGTACCGTGTCACTGCGCAGCGTCCAGGAAATTGGAGAGAATCGTTGCGCCGTGTTCGCTCAAAATCGATTCGGGATGAAACTGCACGCCCCACAAAGGGCGCGAAACATGACGCATCGCCATCACTGTGCCATCGGAAGTCCACGCGATCTTTCGCAGCGCGGACGGCAGCGGTTCGGCAACGGCGAGCGAATGGTAGCGGACGGCGCTGAACTGCGGTGGCACGTCGCGGAACAGGCTATCGCCCTCGTGTTCGATGCGGCAGACCTGGCCGTGAGCCGGTTCCACGCGCTCAATCGCTCCGCCGAATTCGAGCGCGATACCCTGGTGTCCGAGGCAGACGCCCAGTACAGGCACGGTGGCGCGGCGGATCACTTCGGCTGAAACGCCGAAGTCGCGCGGGTTCGCCGGATGGCCGGGGCCGGGGGAAACGATGATGGCATCGAAGCCCCGCTCGTCGAAAACACGTTTGTCGAAAACCCATTCGTCGTTGCGAACCACCGCTGGCATTTCGCCGGTAACGGATGCCGCGAGGTGCGCCAGGTTATAGGTGAACGAGTCGTAGTTATCGACTATCAGGAGCCGCAGCACGATTTCGTGGAAGCGGATAGCCGGGTGCTGCCCGGTCCCAGGTGAATGTGCGCGCCGGTCGCCTTATGCGCCACCGCGGCTTTGAAAGCGTAGTAGGGGATCTTGTTTCTCTGCAGGTAGCGAAGCAGCCAGACGCCTTCAGGCTGATCGGGATTGAGCGCGACATCGATGCGTCCGGCGTGATTGAACCCGAGAGCCGTGTGTACCGCGGTCTGGCCATCGGCGCTGACCGGAATCATGTGGCCGAAGGCGCTCAGATAAGCCGCCGAAATTTTGTTAAAATCGGCGCGAGTGAAAGTGCCGTTGCCATCGTAGCGGGTATAAACCTGGCCGTTCCATTCGGGGTGCGATTCCGCCTCGTTCTCGACTTCGGCCAGTTGTTTTTGCAGCGCGAGATCTTTCACCAGGCGGGAGCGTTCGATAGCGAGATCGAGCTGCAGCTTGGCGCTGATCACGTCGGAGCTGGAGGCTTCCGCTTCGGACCGGGCGAGCACGCCGTTTTCGACCAGTTGCCGCGTCTGCATGGAGATCTTCTGCCGGCGCAGGAACATGCGTTCGGCGACCGTGACCATCTGATCGGCCTCATCCGGGAGCAGATCCGTCGAGAGCGCGCTGTAGCGCAGAATCGACATGTCGAGCGCGTCGTTCAGCTGATCCTGAGCCTTGGCCAAGTCGTTCACCGGCAGCACGCCTTGTTGCACGAGCGAGCGTACGCGATTCAGATTCTGCTGTGCGCGCGCCACACCGGGATCGGAAGGGTCGGGCTTAATTTCCGCCCGTTTCGCGTCGGCGGCGGGGGTGGCTGCTGCGGTATCGGGAACGGCTTGCGCCAGACAGGTTGCCGCGAGGAATGCGGCGCAGACGACGAGACGGGATGTAAATGGATAAACCACGCTTACTTCTATAGTACGATAGCGGTCGGAGGGGTTTTCTGGCGCAAAAGCAAACAGCGACTACGGCGGTAAAGAAAAAGGCTGTGAGGAAACCGGCCGTAAAGAAGGTGGCGGCGCCGACCTGGCTCACAGCGGTGCGCGCGGCGGAAGAGAAGAAGGCCCTGGATATCAAGGTGCTGGACCTCACCGGCATCTCGTCGTTCACGGATTTTTTCGTGATCTGCACGGGCTCGAGCACCAAACAAAATCAGGCCATCAGCGACGAAGTTGCCATGCGCATGAAAAAAATCGGCGAACTTCCGCTCAGTGTGGAAGGTTACAGTACTGCGGAGTGGATTCTGACGGACTACGGCGATGTGGTGATCCACACGCTGACGCCGAAAGCGCGCGCTTACTACGATCTGGAACGTCTCTGGCGCGACGGCAAGACGGTGGAGATTCCGGCGGAAGCGGTTGTCCTGCCCAAGGTCGCTCCGAAGGTGAAACGCGCTAAGAAATCGGTTTGAAAATCTTCCTGTATTACATCGGCAAGCCGAAGGATGCGCGCGCCAATTCGCTGGCCGCTGAATACATGAAGCGGGCAGGGCACTATGCGGGCGCGGTGATGGCGGAGATCCGGCCGGAGCGCACCGATCTGTGGGAGAAGCACCCGACGGCGAAGAAGATCCTGCTTGATCCGGCCGGCAAACCGCTCGATTCCGAAAAATTCGCGGCGTTGTTTGAGAAGGCCGAGATGCAGGGGCATGATCTGGTTTTTCTGATCGGCGGCCATGCGGGTCTGCCCGAGGCGTGGCGCAGGAGGGCTGATTTGCTGGTCTCGCTTTCGGCCATGACGATGCCGCATGAGCTGGCGCGGGCCGTGCTGGCGGAGCAGATTTACCGGGCGTTCACCATGCTGCGTGGGCATCCGTACCCGCGCTGAAATCAGGCTTCAAATCATTAGTTCTCGGATGGCTGCGCGGCTGCATCGATCAGGAGTGTGTCCGAGGATGCCTTCTGCATTTGAAGGCGCAATCCGAGTTGGTCCTGGACTGCGTCCGTTATATCGGGCGAGGGCGTTTCAGCTGCGAGTAACAACTCGAAATCATAGCTCCCAGCCAGCATAGTCTTATCGGTTACATCGCGGCGCAGCCGGAGGGAGAGATATCGGGCCAATTGGGCCATCGGGAAACTGTGGAATACAACCTGCCCTTTTTCGCCTTTTTCCACGCGCGGGCTATCCCCGGATGGATTTTCATGGAGTCCGTATGCTTTTCCAGACGCCGCCAGGACGTAAACGGGAACTTCTCTCGTTTCTTTGTGTAACTTCAACTGGAACCGGTCGGACAGAAGGCTCTGGAGCATCTGAAAGATCTGCTCGCGGCTTGCGGGGCGCTCCGGTTTCGCTTCAATATCGAAGTACTCTGAATTCATCCAGCCCGGCCCGCCGGACACCTGCCAGTCCGCAACACCGTACGCCATCATGATGAGAACCCTCAGCGGTGCATTTGTCGCAGTAAACCTTTCTCCGCCTCGTGCGATTTCAAAAAAATTGCCTTGAGCACCCGCCCTGGCAGGCTTTATAACGGCGACCTCAAATTCAACGCGGGGCGTCTGTTGCTGGGCCAGAGCGCTCGGGCCCTGAAAGATGCCGATAAGGCACCCGATGAGAAAAATACCAACAAAACGACTACTCATTTGGGGCCATTTTCGCGGAGCATCAGCTCTTCGGTCAGTTCCGTCATTGTTGTGAAACCATCGTGATTGCGATCGGCGCTCATGATAATTTCGTGAAGGGACACAGATGGTTCACGTTCCGACTCTACGGCAGAAATTCGACCATCGTGGTCAATGTCGAACTGTCCGAAAATAACTGCCGCCCAGGCGGCGGCTCTATTGGGCATCACTTCTGACGGCGAGATTGAACCGTCACCATTGATGTCGAGTCTTCGCAGCGATTGAGAACTGTTTCTAATCTCCTCCGCGGAAATCTCTCCATTGTGATCCGAATCGAGAGCGGCCACCACTGGATGGAAGCGCATGAAGTCTCTTCGCATCCGGTCTGTGAATTTCGCCGGCAGCGTCGATGAACCCAGGACGAAGCCGCACTCTTCGGGACTCAGTTTGCCATCGTGATTCCTATCGAGTTGTCGCAGTGCCGTTGGCGCATTAGCAATTTCCGGTGCCGAGATCACCAGGTCGCTATCTGCATCGAGTGCTTCAAGCAATTGCATCGACTTGAAATAGACGGACGCCCACGCCAGCCACGGATCTTCACGCTCAGCGAAGGTTACCCGCGTATCTGGTTCCGGCCCTTCCATTGACGACGTCGTTACGGGCAAGAGTCCCCCGGCTGGCCGGTGAGCGCCAATCAACCACCCCGAGGCCATGCCGGGACTCCCGATAGCGAACACTATGGAAAAGAGCAGGGCAACAGACAGAACGCCTCCGTACAGCACAGCGACGGGCAGCAACCGGTAGTCGTCGAAACCAGCGAACATCGGGAGTACGGCCGGGACTACGGCAGGGACCACCGTATCCGCGCTCGCATTCCGGAACTCGGGCCGCAGCACCCACTGGCGCAAGAGCGAAATAAGGGCGTCCGTGAACAATCCCCGCGAGTTTTCGCGAGAGGCAGGATCGTCGAAAATTGTCAGCATTTCGCTGCCGAACCGATGCCTAAAAGGCGCCGGATGCAGACGAAGAAGCCAGCTGTAAAGGATCCTGCGCATAGCTCAGATCCTCCTCAGGCCGGAAGCCGGGATCCGAAGTCTGCCCTCGCGAACGACAGTCTCAAGGCGCGAGATCTCCTCGGCGATGACACGCCTGCCCAGCGAGGTCAGACGGTAGTAGCGGCGACGAGATTCCGGCTCATCGCCAGTCGGCTCGACGACCCCCTGTTTGACGAGCCGTTGCAGATTGTCGTAGAGGGTGCCGGGTCCGAGTTGGTATCGGCCCTCGGATTGGCGAATGACCTCCTGCATGATTCCGTAGCCGTGGAGATCCTCACCGGCCAAAGCGAGGAGGATGTGCAGAACGGCGGGAGCCAGTGGAAGAAAACCGTCAATGGGCTTCATAGTCAGATTCAGGTATACCAGATTCCGATATACAAATCAACAGCCGTACAGGGGCTGCTGGCGCGGGGGTGCTATCGTGATCGTTTACGCCCCCTATGTCGTGGTTTAAGCGAGATTCAGATTCCAAAGGACCCGCCGATTCTTCCGAGCGCACCGTGCGCACCGAAGGGCTTTGGCTCAAATGCGACGGATGCCGCGAAATCATCTGGAAAAAGGACCTGGAGCAGTCGCTGCACGTGTGCCTGAAATGCGGCTATCACTTCCGGCTGGACGCGCGGGCGCGGCTGGCGCTGCTGTTCGATAACGGCGAGTACACCGAGCGCGACGCGAAGCTCACGTCTTCCGATCCGCTGCAGTTTGTGGATAACAAGCCCTATAAAGACCGGCTGCGTGCCATGCAGGAGACGACGTCGCTTTGCGATGCGCTGATTGCCGGCGATGGAAAGCTGGCGGGCAGGCATGTCCACATTTGCGCGATGGAGCCGAAGTTTATTGGCGGCAGCATGGGCGCGGTCGTTGGCGAGAAGATTACGCGGGCGGTCGAGCGCGCCATGGTGGACAGCTCTCCGCTGATTGTGGTCTCGGCTTCGGGCGGGGCGCGCATGCAGGAAGGTGCGGTGAGCCTGATGCAGATGGCCAAGATTTCGGCGGCGCTGATGCGTCTGGACGAAGCGCGCATTCCCTATATCAGCGTGCTGACCGATCCGACTACGGGCGGCGTGACGGCGAGTTTTGCGATGCTGGGCGATTTCAATATTTCCGAGCCGGGCGCGCTGATTGGCTTCGCGGGGCCGCGCGTGATTGAACAGACCATCCGTCAGAAACTGCCGGAAGGTTTCCAGCGCAGCGAGTTCCTGGTGAAGCACGGCATGCTGGACGCGGTGGTGCCGCGGGCTGGCATGAAGGCGTGGATTGCGACGGCGCTCGATATGCTGGTGGGCGGCGCGTCGGATGCTACATCTCACCCGTCAGCCAGCGCAGCGGCATGACATTCGCGGACACGGTCCGTTTCCTTTTCTCGCTGGGACATGAGCTGAAGGTCGTCAAATGGGACCTGGAGCGGATGCGGGTCCTGCTGGGGGCTTTGGGCGAGCCGCATTTGCAGGGGCGCTTCGTTCACGTGGCGGGCACAAACGGCAAGGGCTCGACCTGCGCGATGATGGAGAGCGCGCTGCGGGCCGATGGGCTTCGCACGGGCCTTTACACATCGCCGCATCTGGTGAATCCGCGCGAACGAATTGTCATCGACGGGCAGACAATTTCCGAAGATGCCTGGGTTTCGGTGTTTGGCGACGTGCACGGCGCCGCGGAGCGCCTGCTGGCGGCGGAGGCGATTGACGCGCATCCCAGTTTCTTTGAAACCGCGACTGCCATGGCGTTTCTGGCGTTTGCGCGCGAGGGTGTTGCGGTGACCGTGCTCGAAACCGGGCTGGGTGGGAGACTCGATGCCACGAATGTGGTGGAGCATCCGGAAGTTACGGTGATTACGCCGATCGATTTCGATCACGAGGCGTTTCTCGGCTCGTCGATCGAATTGATCGCGGCGGAGAAGGCCGGGATTCTCAAGGCCGGGAGTCCGGCGGTTTTTTCGGCGCAACGGCCGGAGGCGCTGCGGGTGCTGGAAAATCGCGCGCTGGACCTGGATGTTGCGGTGCGGCATTCGGCGGCGTGGCGCGTGGAGGTGCTGGAGCGCGACCGCTATGGCAGCCGGTTCACGCTGGCGGCGGACGAGGAGATTCCGATTGTGTGTCCGCTGGCGGGGGCGCATCAGGTGGAGAATGCGCGGACGGCCGTGGCGGCGCTGTCGCTGCTGGGAGTGCCGGCGGCGGCGATTCGCGCGGGGATTGCGGCGGTGCGGTGGCCGGGCCGGCTGGAGCACGTGCAAGCGCATCCGGATGTGATTCTGGATGGCGCGCACAATCCGGCGGGGGCACGGGCGCTGGCCGATTACATAGGGGAATTCTTCGCGGGAGAGCCGGTGCGGATCATCTTTGGCGCCATGCGGGACAAGGCCGTCGACGAGGTCACGAATACGCTGTTTCCGCTGGCGAAGGAGATTATTCTGACGGCGCCGGATCAGCCGCGGGCGTTGAATCCGCGGGCATTGGCCGAGATGGCGACACAACTGGAAGGCACGGTGGTCCGGGTGGCGGATTCGGTGAGTGCGGCGCTGGAATTGGCGGCGGAACTGGATCGCGGCAGCGCGATGACTACGTTCGTAACCGGGTCGTTGTTTATGGTGGGGGAGGCGCGGAACTGCCTCGCGGTTAACGGGGGTTGAGCCTGCGGCGGAGAAATGCGAGGGCTGCGAGACCGCCTGCCATCAGGAGCCAGGCGCCGGGCTCGGGAGCGCTCGAGTTGAAAGAGTTGACTGGCGGCTGAACAGCGGAGAGGGTGCCATCGACTTCGAGGACGCCCTGGGCCTGTAGCGGATCGGCGGCGGACCAGTTGCCGGAACCGTCGGTTTCGAAGAATCCAGTGGCGGACGTGAGGTTCTGGTTCCAGACGACCAGGTCTCCCGGGGCCGCATTCATCCCGATCCAGTATTGGGTATCGGCCAGGAGGAGAGGCTGGAGAATGGACGATACAGTCGTCACCAGCAGGTTGTCGCCGAACATTCCGTCCGGACTCATGCTGAACATTTCGAGAGCGGTGGCGTCAGGCTGACCTCCGTTATCGGCGAAAAGCCCCAGGGTGACGTCGTTGGAATCGTCCGGAATCAGGTCGGAAACAACGAATTCGATGCTGGAGAGATTGTAGTTTGCCGTGGGAGTGAAGGCAACGGCGACGGAAGACCAGGCTACGCCGTCATTGGTGACGATGACGCCGGCTGAGGAGGCGTAGGCGTCGCCGGTGCCGAAATTCGTGTAAACAGTGTCGGCCCGGAGTGGTGGGCGGCCGACAACCAATGCGAGAAAGACCAGAAGAGGGAGGCTGATTCTACGCAGTTGGAAGCTATGAGGGGACACTAATTGAATTATCGATAAATACAGGGTACCGAACTATGCTGCCATTCGGCAAGTGTTCGCTGTATGGCGAAAGATAGCATTGACAAAGGCCGCAAAGCGGAAAAACCAAAGGGCGGAGGAAGATCCTCCGCCCTTTGGTTTTTACTGCCGGATGAATGGGTGAGACTTACCAGCCGCACTGACCGGGGTTTGCGCCCTGGTTGTTGTTGCCGCCACTGTTGCCGCCCCACCAGTCGTTGCCGTTCTGATTGGTGTTGCACTGGCCCTGAGACTGAACGACGTCAATGGCGCAGGCGCAGGTGTAAGTGAACTGCAGGCAGGCCACCGCGACATCGCCCTGGTGGGCCTTGACGCAGATGTAGTGATACTTGTTGGCGTTGGGAATCGACTGGTAGCCCGACAGGCTGGCCTGCACATTGCTCGACAGCAGTGTGCCGAGGCTGCCCTGGGTGTTGGAGCCGTAAACATCGAACGTCGCGTTCCATTCGGTGCTGGTCACATTGATGGAAGTGCCGGTAGCGCCGCTGCTGTTATGCGCGGAGATATCGAACTGTACGAAGTGGCCGGTATCGATCTGATTCTGATTGGACCAGTTCGAAAGACCGAGCGAGGGGCCGCCCGAGACATAGCTGGAATAGAGGTCGCATGCCGAACCGTTGGTACCGTAGCCGTACACTTTCAGAGGAATTCCGTTTGAGCCGTAGCTGCAGGATTGACCCTTATCGCCGTAGCCGTTCTGGGGTGTGGTGCCACCGTAGGTGACCTGGACACCGCCCGAGCAGGAGCCCGAGCAATTGGTGTAGGCGATGGTTCCGGCGTGATCGATTACCTCGATCTTAAACGACCCTGTGGAAGGCGTTGTGGGCGTGCCTGTGATGGCGCCGGTTGACGTATTCAGGGTGAGGCCGGCAGGCAAGGTGCCGAAGGCCAGCGAGTAGGTGTAAGGGGCAAGACCTCCGGTGACGCCCACCTTGGAGCTGTAGGGAGTACCGACAGTCGCGCTGCTGGTGGGGCAGGTGACCACGAGGGGCGGCGTGGTCTTGGGGGTTGTGACGATGATGGAGCAGGAAGACGCGGTAGCCGTATTGGCCGACGTGTTACCTGAGGAATCCGTCACTTTAGCCGTAAATGTGAGGGTACCGGCCGTCGATGGCGTGCCGCTGATCGTGCCTGTGCTTGCGTTCAGCGTCAGAGGAGAGATCGAACCGGTTGCGATCGTGTAGTTCATGTAGGGCGGAACGCCACCAGTGGCGGAGAGCACAGCGCTGTAGGCCGTGCCAACCGTACCCGCAGCCAGACCTGTGCAACTCAAAGCGAGAGGCGGATGCGGCGCGGCCTGCATAGAGTAATCGCTCGAAGCGGTGACGCCGGTGGCGATGGTGATGGCCGCGACGTTCGTCATGGAGAAGGGGTTCTTCGTGGGTCCGCTGCCGGTAGCAACGCCGCCGGCGGTTCCGACTGTTGCGACGGTTATTCCGGTGCCAAACGGCGTATTTGTGTTATCCACATAAGAGGTATAGCTGGCAGTTCCGACTGCGTTCGTGGTGATATTCAGCGTGGCCGGACTCTCACCCACGGTAAAGCCGACATCGGTCCAGGAGATGGTTAGAGTCGCCTGAGCGCCTGAGTTCGTTACTTGCGTTTGGATGTCGATCTCAGGGGATGTCAGCGCGGGCTTGGTCTGCCCGGTGATGCTCCCGGAGAAGGTGCCAACGGTTCCGAACCATGCAATCTGACCGGAATTATAGCCATTGCTTCCGTTGCCAACGATCACCGTGCTCGGACAGAGGGCAGCGGTACACGCGCCCGAATAAGTGATCGTACCGGTTGAGTCGAACGCCAGCGACACAACGTTGTTGACCGCCAGAGTCATGGCCGGCGGCGCAACGGCGCCGTAGGAAGGCATGGCGACCAGGGCCAGGCCAAGAATTGATGCGGCCAAGGTAAGGCCTGGAAAAACTGTTTTGCTGCTACTCATAAATAACGCTCCCTCCAATAATTGAATGCCATGTGAAAATTCGTCCGATAGCCGCACTCCGTCACGCCCAGGTTGCCGACGAGCAACCTGGGTGTGACAGGAGAGAAAAAACTGAGTGAAAACTTAGGCGCGAGCAGCCGAGCGGCGGCGCGAAACCAGGCCGACGCCTAACAAACCGCTGCCGAGCAGGATAAAGGAAACCGGCTCCGGAGTGGCTGCGGTGGTGTAGGTGACGGTCGTATCGTCAAATGAACTGGTAGCGCTTCCGGTGAAAATACCCGATGCCGTTGTGCCGGTGCCATTGATGTTGCCCAAAGCGTTGGTGGCATAGGATGGCGTGGTGGTTCCGCCGGTTTCTCCCAGCTTGCTCAAGAGTGCCACCGAATCGGCCAGGCTTGTCGGGTTGCCGAATTCCATGGTGAAAGACGTGCCGCCGGAAACATTGTAGGCGCTAACTGCGTTCGAGACGCTCGCGGCCTCCAGCATCCCGCCGACAGTGAACGTTTCGAAAGTTCCGGTAAGTCCGCCGAGATTAGTACCACCGCCGAGGCAAGCGCCACTCACGCAGGTGCCAACGGTGCCGGCCAGCGTGAAGTTGTACGAGCCCGCGCTTCCTGTGGCCATAGTCAGATTGGTGCCGGTCAGCAGCCAGGTCCCGTCGTCCGCCGCGTCGCCCGCGCCTCCGATGACAAGCTGATTAAACGGAACGGTGAATGTTGAGGCGTTGACGACTCCGCCTACCGTGGTGGAGGCCGAAATGGCCCCGCCGGTAAGTCCGGAAAAGTTGATGGTGCCGGTAGCCGTACTGCCATAACCGGGAATGGCAGCTGCGCACACTGCCAGCGCGATTCCTATGAAATTTGTTGCGGGGGACTTCTTCATTCCACTGACGAGTGTGCTAAAGCTAGTTTTCATATAGTTTCCCTTGTTTACTTCGGTATAGTCAGTTTATGGTCTAAGGGTCCCAGCCCACAAGTACTGAAAGCGATTGAGAGTACTGTTTAATGTTGACTAGTACCCTATAGTACTCATGGCTTGAGTGGCTTCCGTCTGTTTCCAGGGAAAATCCTGGGATATTACCAGGGGTTACACGGTACCAGCTAACTCTCGGAATCGGGAATATCCGGCCCTGCTCATGGGGATCCTGGTGCCGTCGCGAAGGATCGCCAGCCACGTATCCTTAGTATTAGGCTCTACGCGGGCGATTCGTTCCATATTGACCAGGTAGCCGCGGTGTACCCGAATGAAACGGCGGGGGTCCAGCGCGGATTCGAGGCCGGAAATAGTTTGCTGTTTCAACCAGGTCTTGCCTTCGCTGCGGAGGGAAACGTAATCGTCCTGGGCTTCGGCGAAATCGAGCTTGGATGCGGCGATAACGTGGACGCGGGGGCCGTCTTTGACGACGAGGCGTTCGAGGTATTCACCGGGCGCGCGGGAGGCCAGTTTGAGATCGCGGGGCAGGGCGGCGGGCGGGGCGGCGGAGGCGAAACGGGTGCGGACGCGATCGAGCGAGGCGCGGAAACGTTCGGCGGTGAAGGGTTTCAGGAGGTAATCGACGGCGGCGGCGTCGAAGGCGCGCATGGCGTACTGGTCGTAGGCGGTGACGAAGACAACGGCGACGGAGGAATCGATGAGTTCGAGGACTTCGAAACCGTCGAGTTTTGGCATCTGGATGTCGAGAAAGAGCAGATCGGGTTTGAGATCGTTCACGGCCTTGACGGCTTCAAAGCCGTTGGGACATTCTTCGACGATATCGATATCGGCTTCGCCCGAAAGATATTCGCGGAGAATGCGGCGCGCGAGCTCTTCGTCGTCCGCGATGATGGCACGCAGGGTCTTCATAAGGTTTTGTTGGGGAAGGTGAGGGTGACCTGATAGTGGCGTTCGGTGGCGTCGATTTGCATTTTGGCGGCGCTGCCGTAGCGGGCTTCGAGGCGCGCGCGGACGTTGCGGAGGCCGATGCCGTTGCGGTCCTGCACGGGGGCTTCGGGATCGAAGGGATTGGCGACGGAGAAACGGACCTGGTCGCGATCGCGGCGGCCGGAGATGACGATTTCGCCGCCTTCCGCCATCATGGCGATACCGTGTTTGACGGCATTTTCGACGAGCGGCTGAATGAGCAGGGCGGGGATTTCGCAGGTGTTGCAGGCGGGGTCGATATCGCGGACGAGACGGAGGCGTTTGCCGAAGCGGGCCTGTTCGACGCCGAGATACATGTTGGTGAGGGCGAGTTCTTCGGAAAAAGGGACGGTGTCGCGTTCGCCGAGACGGAGGGAGGCGCGGAGGAAATCGGCGAGGCCGATG
>Ga0302140_10002616_pt1 | contig 23246 bp, 16 predicted proteins | sample I_Bog_E1_1_FD_202095 | JGI IMG/M metagenome (GOLD analysis project Ga0302140, IMG submission 202095) | Peat permafrost microbial communities from Stordalen Mire near Abisko, Sweden - I_Bog_E1_1 | ecosystem: Environmental > Terrestrial > Soil > Wetlands > Peat | place: Sweden: Abisko, Stordalen... | reverse complement strand
TGTCCACTCAATCAGCAACCAAAATGGAGCCGGAGTTGAGCGCACCAGCACAGGAATCCCACGGCGGAGAGCGCAGGAGCGCCGAACCGAGATCGAGCCGGAAGGTCTGGATCGACCTGGAAAACTCTCCGCACGTGCCATTTTTCGCTCCCATCATCAAGGAACTGGAAAAGCGGGACTGCGAAGTGGTGCTGACGGCGCGCGACTGTTTTCAGGTCTGCGAGTTGGCGGACATGGCGGGCTTCAAGTACAAAACGATTGGACATCACTACGGCAAGCATCGCCTCGCCAAGGTCGCCGGGCTGGGCATTCGCGTATTGCAGATGACGCCATGGATTCTGCGGGAAAAGCCAGCCATCGGTGTTTCCCACGGGTCCCGCTCCTTGATGGCACTGTGCGCCATGGCGGGGATTCCGAGCATCACGATTGCGGATTACGAATACGCCGATCACCGGCTGGCCAAATTTCTGGGCTCGGCGAAGACCAAGTGGATCATGACGCCCGACGTGGTTCCCGCGGAAATCTTCGAGAAGGATGGCCTGCCGGGAGACCACATCCTGCACTACCCGGGCATCAAGGAGGATGTTTACACTCCGTTTTTCCAGCCCGATCCGTCGTTGAACGACATGCTGGGTCTCCAGCCTGCCGACATCGTGGTCACCATTCGTCCGCCGGCCACCGAGGCGCACTACCACAATCCCGAAAGCGAAAAACTGCTGGCGGAAGTGTTCCAGCTGTTGGGAGCCAATCCCCGGGCTAAGATGGTTTTGCTGCCCCGCACCCCCAAGCAGGAAGCGGATCTGCGCCAGGCCAATCCGGAGCTGTTTGCCGAGCGAAGAATCATCGTGCCTAAGCACGCGGTCGATGGCTTGGACCTGATCTGGTATTCGGACGTGGTGATCAGCGGCGGAGGAACGATGAACCGCGAAGCGGCGGCCCTGGGAATTCCAGTGTACAGCTTGTTCCGCGGGACCATGGGAGCGGTCGACAAACACCTGGCGGCGACGGGCCGACTGGTGCTGCTCGAGAGCGTCGCGGACGTGCGCGAGAAGCTGAAGATCGTACCCCGCGACAAGAACTTCGTGTCCAGACCGAAACAGAGTGAGACGCTCGATTCAGTCGTCAACCATATCGTCGCTATTCTCGAGAAAAAATACGACGTTGCTGTCGGACGATAAATGCGTTCGGGAATCTTGATGTGCCTGTCTGACAGACGCACATCCACAAAAAAACAACGATTTAACGACCCTGTTGAGGAGCGCTGATATGCCAAATCTTCCTACATATGTTCTTATTACCGCAGCGCGGAACGAAGCGGAGTTCATTCAAAGGACCATAGACTCCGTGGTGGGTCAGACGGTCCGGCCACTGAGGTGGATCATTGTTAGTGATGGTTCGACTGACGACACCGACGACATCGTTAAGAAATATGTTCCTAATCACGATTGGATCGAGTTGCTGAGACTGCCCGAGCGAGCACAGCGCAACTTTGCCGGCAAGGCTGGTGCCATTAGTGCGGGTTACGCTAGAGTGGCGGGACTAGAATTCGACATCATTGGCAATTTGGATGCCGATGTGTCGTTCGAGCAGGATTATCTCGCGTTCCTGATGGGCAAGTTTGCCGAGAGCCCACGGTTGGGGGTGGCAGGTACACCTTATCGGGAGGAGGACGCTAAGCACGACGAACGGTTCAAGAGTCCCGATCATGTGTCGGGTGCCTGTCAGATGTTCCGACGCAGATGCTTTGAAGAAATTGGAGGGTACCAGCCCGTGGGATCTGGGGGCATCGATCTGATTGCACTTCTGAGTGCGCAGGCGAAGGGGTGGCAGACCCGGCGGTTCGACGAGAAGGCCTGCCTGCACCATCGAAATGTCGGAAGTGGACTGTATGCGGGTATCTGGAGGAGAAAGCTAAACCACGGGAAAGTCGATTATCTTCTGGGCAGCCATCCTGCCTTTGAAATCTTTCGAAGCGTTTATCAAATGAAGAGCCGACCGTATATCCTTGGAGGAGCTCTCATGCTCGTTGGGTATGCTTGGGCAATGCTCAATCGGGTTGAGCGGACCATGCCTCAAGAACTCATCGCGCTTCGGCGTAGCGATCAAATTCGAAGATTGAAGCACGTTCTTAGACATCCGTTGAGACAAAGCGAGCGACAGACGCCTGTGACAGCTCAGTTCTAACCGTCGGAAAGAGTTTGTGCCCGCTGGTGCCCATGAAGGGGTGCGGGATTCTGCGGCCGTCCATATATCTCGTAGGTTGTTTTAGCGGACGACGGTGTGCAATTTCAAGCTTTATCCATCCGAGGTCGTTGCCATAGGCGAACATGGCGTGGAGCTTAAATATCACTGGTTGTCCGAAGCTTGTGACTGAAGGCGAACAGTCTATGTGCAAAGGTATGGGAGGTCTTTTTCCGAGTGGTGCTTCCGAGCCAGGCGGATCCGCGGAGGAGCGGTCTCTTGCCAGTGAGCAGGCACGTATTCCCGACGGTCGCCTGCAAACAGGGGCTCTGATCATTAACGCCGACGATTGGGGACGAAATCGCGATACGACCAACCGGACCTTGGAGTGCGTTCGCAACGGGACTGTTTCTTCGGTGAGCGCCATGGTCTTCATGGACGATTCCCAGCGCGCAGCAAGCACTGCAGTGGGGGGAGGAATCGATGCTGGGCTTCACCTCAACTTTACGACTCATTTTTCGGCTCCCGGAGCGGCGCCGGCGCTCATCGAGCATCAGCAACGACTGTGTGGGTACCTGCGCTGGCATCGGCTCGCGCAGATAATGTTTCATCCAGGACTGGTCCGATCCTTCGAGTATGTAGTATTGTCCCAAATTGACGAATTCCACCGCCTTTACGGGAGAGCGCCAGACAGACTCGACGGCCATCACCACATGCATCTCTGTGCGAACGTGCTGATTGGAAGACTGCTGCCAGCTGGAACCATCGTTAGGCGGAACTTCTCATTCCGGCCCGGCGAAAAGAGCTTCGGCAACCGACTCTATCGCAAAGTCGTCGACGGCGCGCTTGCCCGGCGTCACCGGCTCACGGACTTCTTCTTTGCGCTCCCTCCGATCGAACCTGAGAGCCGGCTCCAGTCGATCTTCTCCCTCGCTCGCCAGTCTGTCGTGGAAATGGAGACGCATCCTATTAACGCTGAAGAATATCGCTTCTTGGAGCGAGGCGAAATCTTCCGCTGGACTGGATCCACCCGGCTCGTTTCATTTCGGTCCTTTTTCCCTCCATGTTCGGTCGTGGAGTCGCAACTGGTGCCGTCGTAGCGGAACTACCACCGTGCGGATACAATGATCAGCGAAACGAACCATATCAGCGTGTGCGTCTGCACCTACAAGCGGGCTTTGTTTCTCAGACGCCTTTTGGAAGGACTCGGTGCTCAGGATTCGGATGGACTATTCTCCTATTCGATCGTAGTTGCCGACAACGATTATTTACGATCTGCCGAGCCCGCCGTATTGGCTTTTTCTGCCGTGTCTCTCGTACCTATCCGGTACTGCGTGGAACCTCGTCAGAATATCGCCCGTGCGCGGAACAAAGCCATCGAGAACGCCGCCGGGGACTTCGTCGCCTTCATCGATGACGACGAGGTTCCCACTAGAAACTGGCTGCTAACCTTGTTCAAAACCTGTAATGAGTATGACGTCGATGGTGTGCTGGGACCAGTTAAGCCCTATTATGACGAAGAGCCGCCAAAATGGATCGTTAGGGGCAAGTTTTATGACCGGCGAACTTATCCGACCGGATTTGTTATTGACTGGACGAAAGGACGAACTGGAAACGTACTCCTGAGAAGGCGAATTTTGGGGCCGGGCGAACAGGTCTTCAATCCCGAGTTTCTGACCGGTGAAGACCAGGACTTTTTCCATCGAATGATCCAAAAAGGCCATGTTTTTATTTGGTGCAACGAGGCGGTGGCGTACGAGGCTGTTCCGGCGGTACGTTGGAAACCCAGGTTCATGTTAAAAAGAGCGTTACTCAGCGGGGCGATGTCAGTCGGCCATCCGAATTTTGGGGCTGTGGACATTGCAAAATCAGTGTGCGCGGTTGCGGTTTACACGGTCGGACTACCATTTGCGTTAGTAGGGGGCCAGCATACCTTCATGAAGTGCTTGATACGACTTTTTGATCACATCGGAAAACTGTTGGCGCTCATTCGCATCAAGCCTATCAGAGAGCCATACGTCACGGACTGACAGCGAAATATGGGCGACGCGGAACTCGACACTTCGATAATCGGGCTGAACGATCTTGTTCTGGTGACCGGCACCTCAGGTTTCATTGGCTCCAGACTAATACAGTGCTTACTGGAGCATGGATTCCGTAATTTGCGCTGTTTTGTCAGACCCACGAGTGATGCTGTCGGTATCGAGAACATCCCTGGCCACCTCCGCGAGGGGGCGAGGATTGGGGTGGTTAGAGGCAACCTTCTCTCTCGCGAGGATTGCTCGGCCGCGATGCAGGACGTTGCGGTTGTCTTTCACCTGGCGACGGGCAGGGACGGAAAATCATATCCAGATGCGTTCATGAATGCTGTGGTCACAACCCGCAATCTTTTGGAAGCATCTCTCCAGCACAGCTGCCTGCGGCGCTTCGTTAGTATCAGTTCGTTCGCGGTTTATGCAAACACGCACAAGTCCCACGGCAGGCTATTAGATGAGAGCTGCCCGGTTGAGAAGCATCCCGCGCTTCGCGGCGACCCATATTGCTTCGCAAAGGTAAAACAGGACGAGATCGTCACCGAGTACGGAAATCGGTTCGGGATTCCACATGTCATCGTGAGGCCCGGATATGTCTTAGGCCCCGGCAAGGCGAACATTACGAGCCGAGTGGGAATCGATACCTTTGGCGTATTTCTTCATCTTGGGGGCTCAAACACGATACCGTTCACGTACGTTGATAACTGTGCGGAGGCCATTGCGCTCGCCGGACTAAGAAAAGGGGTTGATGGTGAAGTGTTCAACGTCGTGGACGACGATCTACCTTCAAGTCGCCGATTTTTGCGTCTTTACAAAAAGAATGTGAGGAAGTTCACGTCGATATATGTCCCTCATTCAGTAAGCTATATGTTGTGCCATTGTTGGGAGCGATATTCGACTTGGTCAGAGGGACAATTGCCCCCCACCTACAATTGCAAGCATTGGCATGCCTATTGGAAGAAGACGCGTTACAGCAATGAAAAACTGAAGACGTTTGTCGGTTGGACACCCAAGGTGTCCATGGCGGAGGGATTGAGGCGTTATTTCGAAGCATGTAGGAGCGGAGCCGGAGATGATTAAGGTTGGCATTGTGGGATGCGGCAAAATCGCAGATGCGCACGCCTCCCAGATCCAAAGGATTAAGGGAGTCGAAATCGTTGGAGTCTGTGACCGCGAGCCCCTGATGGCGCGCCAGCTTTACGATAGATTCCCAGTAAAACGGTATTTCTCCACGCTGACCGATCTCCTCGGTGAAGGTAATCCAGACGTCGTTCACGTCACAACGCCGCCGGAAAGCCATTTCGATATTGCGAAGCTTTGTCTAGAAGCGGGACGGCACGTCTATGTTGAGAAGCCGTTTACGCTCTACGCCGATGAGGCCCACGCGCTCGTTAAGCTCGCGAGCAAGCAGCGACTTAAACTGACCGTAGGGCACGACGATCAGTTCAGCCACGTCGCGCGACGGATGCGCAAGCTTGTCCAGAGCGGGTATTTGGGTGGCCCCCCCGTCCATATGGAGAGCTACTTCTGTTATCAATTTGGACAGAGTTATGCCCGCGCGCTTTTTGGCGACAAACAACATTGGGTCCGCAGATTGCCAGGGAGGTTGTTGCATAACATCATTAGCCACGGTATTGCTCGGATTGCGGAGTTTCTGAAAACGGATTCGCCCGAGGTGATCACGTACGGTTTTGTGAGCCCCCTATTAAAGGGGGTTGGAGAAATAGAAATCATCGATGAACTGAGAGTCATAATTTCAGAAGAAGAGGGTACAACGGCATACTTCACGTTTTCCTCACAAATGCGCCCCTCGGCGCATCAGTTTTCGATGTATGGTCCGAAAAACGGGGTCTTCCTCGATCAGGACCACGAGACATTGCTCAAACTTAGAGGCGAGCCGTTCAAAAGCTACCTGGACAAATTCCTTCCGTCCGTGGTTTTTGCTCAGCAACATGTTGCGAACCTGGCCGTGAACGCGAGGAGTTTTCTTGCCAGAGACTTCCAAGCGAAGGCTGGCATGTGTTACTTAATTGAGTCTTTCTACAGGTCGATAGCGGAAGATACACCAGTCCCGATTCCGTACCGTGAGATCTTGCTAACCGCCACCATCATGGATCGCATATTCGACCAGCTTCGCACCCAAGGGCCGCGGCAGGCAATGTGCATTAGACCACCAGACTTCGGCACTCTCCGACCTATCAAGGGCCACGACCCTATGAAGGTATAACCAGCCTATAATCGACTACCGAAAGTGCCAAAGCCGGTTGTCAGAGACTAACGCAAGTTATGACGCTGAAAGCGTCCAAGCCCATATCAATGCCGCGAACTAGTAGTTTAGATCCGAGCTATACATCGGAGATCGACACTGTCGATGAAAGGGCGTGGTGTCAAATCCTCCAGGAGTTTGACGACGCAAATATCTATCAAACATGGTCGTACACCGCACTGACATCAGGCGAGCGAATGAGCCACCTCATATTGCGAAAGAACAGTGACATAGTTGCCGTCGCTTTAGTTAGGATCGCAAGAGCCCCCCTGATCAATGTCGGAGTCGCATATGTTCGATGGGGACCACTCTGGCGGCGGGGCGGGGCGGAAGCGAGCGTGGAAACATTTCGCCAGGCCGTCCGTGCATTGCGCAATGAGTTTTCCTGCAGACGGGGCCTGGTTCTTAGACTATTCCCGATTATTTATGAGGATGACCATTCGTGCTTCTCGGCAATTCTGACGGAGGAAGGATTCTCATTGAACGTCGCGAAAACACGCGCCCGGACGATCCTGATGGACATTACCCCCCCTCTCGAGGTCCTGCGTCAAGGGATGAAGCCGCACTGGAAACGCGAATTAAAACTGGCTGAGCGTAACGCCCTAGAGGTTGTTGAAGGCACGGACGATGCGATGTTTGGAGTTTTTATTGATATATATAGAGAGATGGTGTCCCGCAAGAGATTCGTGGAAGGAAACGACGTTAATCAATTCCGACTGATGCAGTCGCAGTTACCTCAGGCCCTGAAGATGAAGATCATGCTTTGTAGATCTGAGGCAGGAGTTTGTGCCGGGCTGGTCTACAGCGCGATCGGGAACACCGGTATATATTTGTTTGGTGCGACAAGCAATATCGGAATGAAAAGCAATGGATCATATCTGCTGCACTGGAAGGCCATCGAACTCCTGAGAAAAGATGGTTGTGCAGTTTACAACTTGAATGGGATTAATCCCGCGAGAAACCCGGGAACCTATAAGTTTAAGCATGATTTTGCTGGAATGCATGGAAAGGATGTGCATTTCTTGGGGCGATTCGATTCAAGTGTTGGTGTTCTCAGCCGTTGGTGCGTCGAATTCGTCGACACAACGCAAGTTATTTATCGGACCCTCAAGGAACGTGGTGCCAGCATCCGCTTTTTCAAACTGAGGTCGAAGGCGTCGAGCTAGTTAGGGACATCTAGATTTCTGGAACCACGGGTGCCATTTCACTCAATGCCGATCACGGAGCGCCATGAGCGGTCGCTACATTGGGCGCTAACTAATCGAGACAAAAAGTACTGCTGAGGAGATTTGCAGAATGTCGAGAATGACAACGGACAAGACCTATGCCGTGGCGAACAAAAGCATTGAGATTAGCATTAGGGGGCGGTGGGTGAGAGTTCCGGCGTTATATGTTAATGGAAGAGCGGTAGTTGTTGACGGAAAATGGATCAGAGTTGCCGCCATCCATGATGAGGCTTGGCTCGAAACGGAACTGGAGGACCCGGAGCTTGTTGTGGAGAAGCTGAAAGAGCAGGGACCACACGGATTGCGAGCCGACATTTTCACTTTTGCGCAAAAGTTGCCCACAACCCTCCCGAAACATAAGTATCCGATCGAGTGGGATAGTCTCGCAGTCGCTCGTACCGATAGTTTTAGAGATTGGTGGGAAAGACTGCCGCAGGAAACTCGCAAGAATGTAAGAAGATCAACAAAACGTGGTGTAGTAGTCAGCGCCAAAGAATTTGATGAGGAGCTGATTAGAGGGATAGCTGAGGTGAACAATGACTCTCCTATGCGACAGGGGCTACCCAACAGCCATTACGGAAAGAGTTTAGAGCAGGTGAAGAAAGATGAGGAGTCGTTTCTTGACCGGAGCGATTTCATTTGCGCGTATCTTGGAAGCGAAATGATCGGGTTCTTGAAGTTGGTCCACATGGGAGAGGTTGCTGCCATACTGAATTTGACCTCAAAGGCTAGCCAACATGATAACCGGCCCGCTAACGCCTTGATCGCAAAGGCCATTGAGGTCTGCGAGGCAAAAGGAGTGTTTTATCTCACCTACGGAATGTTCAATCATGGCAACAAGCGTGAGAGTCCTTTGCGACAATTCAAGATCCGAAATGGATTCGAAGAGATTGTGGTGCCGAGATTTTACGTACCTTTGACCGCCAAGGGGAGTCTTTTGATGAAATTGAAGCTCCATCGTGGAATTCTCGGAATCCTTCCTCCTCGCCTGATTGCGCTGGGTCTTCGCGCGCGAGGGAGATGGTACAATCTCGTAGGGTCAAAGAGCCGGTGTAGCTCAATGTCAGAGCAGCTGAATCGTTATCGGCAGATGGGGTGTTCAAATCCTCCCGCCGGCTCCAGTTCCTAACTCGAGATTTGCTTTCCGCTGTGCCGAGTAGCAACCCCGTAACACCGAGTTTCCCTCCGGTCTGAATTGAACTGATCTCATATATGCCAGGAATGGTTGGTCTTCTCACTGAAATGCCACGTACGTGGGCGGAGCCGCAACTGCTGCGGATGGTGGAGGCCATTTGCCATGAGTCTTTCTACGAGACAGGGACATGGATTGACGAATCTTCGGGAGTGTATGTTGGGTGGGTCGTGCTCAGGAATTCTTTTTCCGACGGCATGCCCCTCTGCAGCGAAAGAGAAGATGTCGTGATGGTCTTCTCCGGCGAGGAATTTCCCGAGCCGGGAACCGCGTTGAGTCTCAAGCAGCGTGGTCATGAAGTCACGGCCAAGGGGCCATCATACCTGGTCCATCTCTATGAGGAAGAACCGTCCTTTCCCGCCGGCTTGAACGGGAGGTTTCACGGACTGGTGGCCGACCGGAACCGCGGAACATCGACTCTGTTCAACGACCGGTGGGGCATGCACCGGATCTACTATCATCAATCGAAAGAAGCGTTCTATTTCGCCGCTGAAGCCAAGGCTATTCTCTCCGTGCGTCCGGAACTCCGGACAGCATGCCCTCGGGGATTGGGAGAGCTTGTTGCTTGCGGTTGCGTATTGGAGAACCGGACTCTCTTCGACGAAATCCGCATTCTTCCGCCTGCTTCGGCTTGGGTTTTTCGGGACGGCTCAATCGAGCGGGAAACGAACTATTTCGAATCGAGGGAGTGGGAGGACCAAGAGCCTCTCGAGCCAGAGCCTTACTATCACGAACTCCGCAACGTCTTCTCGCGTAACCTCCCGCGATACTTTACTGGAGCGGGGCAGATAGGCATGTCCTTGACCGGCGGACTGGACGGTCGGATGATCATGGCGTGGGAAAGACTCTCCCCGGGATCTCTTCCTTGTTACTCCTTCGGAGGTGGGTTTCGCGAGTGTCAGGACGTCCTAGTGGCACGGCAAGTGGCTAGAGCGTGCCACCAGCCCCACCAAGTGATCCCGGTGGGTGAGGAGTTTCTCTCAAGATTTGCCCACTACGCAGAGCGTTCGGTGTACCTCACCGACGGGTGCGCGGGCGTGGACCGGTCCGCGGACCTGTACGTCAATGAGCGAGCCCGCCAGATTGCTCCGGTGAGGATGACAGGAAACTATGGCGGCGAGGTGCTCCGCCGTGTGCGGGCGTTCAAACCCGTACAACCGATTCCGGAGCTTTTTCGCCCGGATTTTCTATCCCAGGTCAGGATGGCTAGCGAGAAGTACGCGGAACTCGTTCGATGCCACCCTCTTTCGTTTGCTGTGTTCCGGCAGGCTCCGTGGCACCATTATGGCTTGCTCGCACTGGAGCAAACGCAACTTTCCATCCGATCCCCTTATTTGGACAACGATTTCGTACGTACGGTCTTCCGCGCGCCGGAGTCCGCTGGTGCCGATGACGATCTTTGCCTGCGGCTAATAGCCGATGGAGACCCTGTTCTTCGGAAAATCGCGACGGACCGGGGTCTCGGCGGCAGCCGGGGGCGGCTTTCCACCGTAGCATCGCAGCGCCTTCTCGATTTCACGTTCAAGGCCGAATACGCCTACGATCATGGTATGCCACAGTGGGTTGCCCGGATCGATCACCTTTTCTCACCATTTCATCTCGAGCGATTTTTCCTGGGCAGGCACAAGTTTAGCCATTTTCGGATCTGGTACCGGGATACCCTTTCCGAGTATGTCAGGGAGATTCTGCTCGATCCTCTGACGCTCTCCCGGCCGTACCTCCTACCGAGTTCGCTGGAAAACGTCGTGCAGGGTCATCTCAAAGGAGACAGAAACTACACCAATGAAATCCATCAGGTGCTGACCCTAGAACTCCTGCATCGGCTCTTTCTAGACGCAAGATGACGCAACCCCATCGTCAGTGACGCACTAAATGTCCCCGCAGAATGCCACCATCGCTTTCACTTTCGGAATCTTGGGTCTTTTCGCGCTTAATCGTGACAGGAAAGCGCAGACTTCACCGGCACTGTGGATTTCCGTGATGTGGGTGTGGATTTGCGGGTCGCGGGCGATGTCCGAGTGGTTAGCGATAATCGGATTCTCGGACGCAGAATCATCCGTAATCTCACCAAATCAACTCCTCGACGGGAGTCCCATCGACCGTGCCGTATTTGCAGCACTCTTGGTGGTTGGCATGGTCGTGCTGGTCAGGAGAAGCCGAGAGGTCGGAGCGCTCCTGCGGGCAAATCTGCCGATCGTGCTGTTCTTCCTGTATTGCGCCATGAGCATCTCTTGGTCCGACTATCCGGGCGTGGCGTTCAAACGTTGGATTAAGGCGCTCGGTGACCCTGTGATGGTTCTAATTGTACTGACCGACCGGAACCGAACTGCTGCAGTTAAGCGTTTGTTGTCGCGGGTGGGATTTCTTTTGGTTCCACTGTCCATCCTATTTATAAAATATTATGGCGACTTAGGGCGCGCTTTCGACCGTGCAACCGGAGATCCCATGTACATCGGTGTTACGACCGGCAAGAACCTTCTCGGAATGATCTGCCTGATCTCGGTTCTCGCAGCAGAGTGGCGTTTCTTCCAGTCGTTCCCGGGCCGGGGATGCCAAACTCGGGTTGGACCTCTGGTGGCTAACGGCGTTCTCTTAGCGATGGGGCTGTGGCTCTTTTGGCTCGCCAATTCGATGACGTCCTTGTCCTGTTTCCTGCTGGCCAGCGGTGTGATGGCGGCGACGAGGCTGCGTGCGGTGATTCGGCGGCCATGGCTCGTGCACGTCTTGGTACTGGCGGTGGTGTGCGTTTCCGCGTCCGCCCTATTCCTGAGTCTCGGTGGAGGCGTCTTGGAGACAATGGGAAGAGACCCGACGCTCACCGGCCGCACGGGAGTCTGGAAGCTGGTTCTCAACATGACCAGGAACCCCGTATTCGGAGCCGGCTTCGAGAGTTTCTGGCTCGGGCCTCGACTCGAGAAGATCTGGAGTGTCTATTGGTGGCACCCGAACGAGGCGCACAACGGTTACATCGAGGTGTTTTTGAACCTCGGGTGGGTGGGGGTGACCCTGTTTGCTGTTCTGCTAATCGCGAGCTATCTGAATGTGTTCGATGCGTTCCGGCGTGATCCGGAAATGGGTAGACTCAGGCTCGCTTATTTCGTTGTGGCGGTGGTCTTTAACTTCACCGAGGCAGCGATGAAAATGCTGGACCCAGTATGGATTCTCTTTTTGATGGCGGTAATTGTGGTGCCCGAAAGTAGAGTGCGAATCAAGGACTCGCGAGCATTAGTGCAACATCCAATTAACGCACCGGCGGAACCGTGCGTGGAGGAAGTTTGAAGCCTTTCGATTCGAGAGGCGCATTCGTGGCTGCCGCAGATCGGCATGGATTGCTTAGCCTCGCTGTCCGGGGTGCTGGGGCAACTCTGCTTTCGAATGCCTTAGGTTTGGCAACCCAGATTGTCGCTGTTGTGATCTTGGCACGACTCCTCACGCCTGCAGACTTCGGGATTGTGACCATGGTCACGACTTTCAGTCTTCTTCTGGTGAATTTTGGTGGGAACGGTTTTAACGAGGCTGTTCTTCAGAGGCAAGAGATCGATCGTTACCTGGCAAGTAACCTATTCTGGATCAGTATCGGCACGGGTCTTTTTTTTACGATCGGTTTCGCCGCGATGGGGTCGCTACTGGTGAGGTTTTACCACAACCAGCAGGTGGGGCATATAGCTGTGGCGCTGTCCTCGACGATTTTCTTGAGCAGTACTTCGGTTCTGCATTTGGCTCTCCTCCGGCGGGCGATGCGGTTCTCCGCACTTTCCGTTCTCGACATCGTGGCCCGCGCTTGTTCGGTGGCGGTCTCCATCTTCCTTGCTCGAGCCGGGTGGGGGTACTGGGCGCTGGTCGCAGGAACAGTCGTGCAGCCTCTGACCACGTCTATTGGGGCATGCACCCTTTGTCAGTGGACCCCCAGCCTCCCCCGGCGTGTGGTTGGAACGGGCTCCATGCTGCGGTTTGCTATAAATGTTTATGGGCGCTTCACCGTCAACTACTTCACGAGGAACTTGGACAACGTTTTGGTGGGATGGCACTTCAACGCCGTGTCCCTCGGTTTCTACAAGAAAGCGTATGACCTCTTTGCTCTTTCAGCTGGTGCTCTCATCGCGCCTCTCACTTCCGTCGCTGTGTCAGCGCTGAGCCGACTGGATCGCACATCCGTTCAGTACAGACGGTCTCTTCTCAATGCCTTGGCGGTCACGACGTTTGTGGGAATGGGATTAGGTGGCGCTCTCACTCTTACCGGCAAAGATGTAATTCGCCTGCTTTTAGGACCGGGATGGGAGCCCGCAGGTCGTATCTTCACGTTCTTTGGACCCGGAGTCGGCGCCATGCTTCTCTACTACACCAACGGCTGGATCCATCTTTCCATCGGCAGAGCGGACCGCTGGTTCCGCTGGGGAGTGGTCGAGTTCGCTGTGACGGGACTGCTTTTTATCGCGGCGCTGCCGTGGGGGCCTGTGGGAGTCGCCGCGGCTTGGACTGCGTCCTTCTGGATTCTGACAATCCCAGCATTCTGGTATGCGGGGAGACCAATACGATTTGGAGTTGGCCCGGTGATCGCGGCCGCTTGGAGGTACGTCCTCGCGTCTCTAGTGGCGGGCTGTGCGTCTGCTTTCATCATCGGAAGGATACCGGCCCTAGTCGCGGGGTCGGGTTCGGTTGGGGCCTCCCATCGCATCGTGATGAATTCCGTACTATTCGGTACCCTCTATCTCGGTGCGGTCATCCTACTACACCGAGGGTGTGCACCCATCTATCAAGTCGCACGCCTTCTGCGACAAATGGCCCCGCTTGGCATGTTTTATAGACCGTCGCCCGCTGTCGCGGCGACCGAAGTGACAACGCCGAGCACTTAAGACGCGACCATTTCGCAAAAGAGTCATTGGATGGCGTCTTGACGAACAAAGGCCGTTTTGAACTGACACCAAGAAAACGAGAGGTCAAGTGTACGAATCAGAAGTAAATAACTCGATCGAATCAATAGAAACACTGCCGCAGGATATAAGAAATCGCTTTGCGGAGTTTCGAGATCAAGTCGTGGCGCGAACGATTCTCCCGTGGGGTGAACACTGTACAGAATGCGTTTGGCCCGTTTGTTATACCACGTGTGATTTGTATTCACCGAGACAAGACGGTGCTTGCCGTCAATTCGCGAACGGCGCGGTGCGTATCGATCATCAGCAAGGTTTGAACCCATACCTGCTGAAAATTTTGTTTAAACAGTGGGCGAAGCTTTGGACGGTCGGCAATCTCCATCTTCAACCTCTATCAAGAACGGCGAGACAAGAGTGGGTCAACATAACAATTGGAGCAATCGGCCGCAACGCGCTTCTTCCAGCTTCAATCAAACCGCGGATTCTGCGAAAAATCAATTACATCAGAAGACGCTCTGCCGAGAACCTCTCGCCGACTGAGGAATCCCCTGATTGCTTTCTGCTCGAGTGCTATAACCCCGGTACACGCAGCATTACATTGACATTTACAGTGAGACTGACAGATCAGAAAGAGTCGAGGCCGTTTCAGGCGATGATCAATCTTTCGCCAGGCTATACACGGGCGAAGGTGCCATTTCTCGACATATCCGGGTCCGTTGACTTGAGGCAACGATTCGAAGTCGAGATCTTGCCAAATGACATTGACAATGCAGTTCTCTATTTTGGATGTATGGATTTCGTGAAGGAGCGCCGGAGGCCAGATAGGAACGAATCTGAGTCGAGGACCGAGAAATTCAAGTGCATCGTGTGGGATCTGGACAACACCGTTTGGGACGGTGTTCTGATAGAGGACGGCCCGGAGAAGATTCGGCTCAAGCAGGGAGTGGTGGATGCTATAAAGCTGACTGATCAAAGAGGCATCCTGCATTCCATAGCCAGCAAGAACAATTACGATGATGCGATGAAGGTTTTGCGCCAGTATGGCCTTGACGATTATTTCCTGTACCCGCAGATAAAGTGGGAGCCCAAGAGCCATTCCATCGCCCAGATTGCTCATCTACTCAATATCGGTGTTGAAGCCGTGGCTTTCGTTGATGATCAAGAGTTCGAGCGAGAAGAAGTGAAGGCGGCTATGCCTCAAGTAGCTGTTATCGACGCCGCATATTCCGCAGATATCCCCAAGAGACCGGAATGTCTTGTCGCGGTGACCGCGGAGAGTCGGAACCGGCGTTTAATGTATCGAGAACAAGAGCTGCGGAAAACTGCGTCAGAGTCCTACCGAGGCAACTATCTTGGATTTCTAAGGGATTGTCACATGGAACTTGGAATAACACCTCTCGGCGACGCGAATCTTCAAAGGGTCTACGAACTCGCCCAACGAACGAATCAGTTAAATTTCTCGGGCAACCGATATCAGCAAACAGACTTGACAGAGATCATGAAGTCTCCTTTTCTCAACACCTTTGTGATTGACGCCAATGATCGGTTCGGCAATTACGGTATCGTGGGCTTTGCTTTGGTAGACAGTAGGGTGCCGAGGCTCCTGGATTTGATGTTCAGTTGCAGAATTCAAGGCAAGCGGGTCGAGCATGCGGTGTTGTCTTTTTTGCTGAAACGGTTTGTGTCTATCCAAGCGAAGGATTTCTGCGCGAACTATCGTGGGACTCCGAAGAATGCTCCGGCTGGGCGGGTCTTCGAAGAACTAGGATTCGAATGCGCCGCAGAAAACGACGGCGTTTCTTCGTTTGTTTTTAAGCAAGGACGCGAGATCCCCGACGATCAAGTTATTAACATCAAACCGTAAGATTGGCAGCCAGACAGAACATGGATCACCGTCGCAAAAGTCCAAGGAGTGTGAACAAGTATGAAATTGGAAAATGGCCTCGGCATGCAGAGTTCTTTTATTCGCAAGTCTCTTTTCGGACTGCAGAAGGCGATATCCTCCCCCCGATCGACCCTGTCGTGGGTTCTCCGCGGTCATTTGGCAAAAGATAAGCTCTTCATCAGCCAAACGTATTGGTTCACTGGGACGCTGCCTCGTGTTTCACTAGCTAGAATCATTCCGGGCATAGAGGAAATAGATGTGGTCTTGCTGCGAGCCTTCGACCGAAAAAGCGCCGCTGCAATAAGCGCGTCGATAACTGTTGAAGAGGCGTGTCACTTAGCAGCGATACTCAGGTCTATCAAAGCAGGGAAGGTATTGGAAATAGGTACATCTGATGGAAACACGGCCCTGGTCTTGGCGGCGAATCTGCCCGGCGAGGGCGAAGTGGTCACGGTGGACTTGCCACCGGATTTCGAGAAGGCGAAGCAGGATTCGCTGATCCATGCCGATGTCGAACTCAACCTGACACCACGCGATCAACTTGGACGACAGTACCAAGGGCACCGATTTTCCTCTCGGATTCGACAGGTCTACGGAGACAGCGCGGCGTTGAATTGGAGTGCCTTAGGGGGACCTTTCGACTTGGTTTTCATTGACGGGTGCCACTCCGAGGCCTACGTGCGTTCGGATTCTCGGAACGCGATGAATCATCTAGCTCCCGGAGGAGTGATTGTTTGGCATGACTATGGGATGATTGCAGCGGTATCCGCCGTAGTAGATCAACTCGCGCGCGAAATCACTACGATGAGACTGTACGCGCTCGAAGGCACCAGGTTGGCCGTAGGGTTGACATAACGCAGAATCTCTGGCCGATGTCGTGCGTTTATCAAATCGCTGGGCATTATTTATGGAGGGGCAGGTAACAACGGAAAGGACATGGCCAAAAGGCCAGCAGCTACGAAAGCAATACTTCCGTGTCTAGGTATGCACTTCTGAGTCTTGGATTATCCCCTACCGTGCCTTAGAGTAGGCAGTGGGAGACCCCCAGATTTGATCCCACGGACCGGAAGGCAACGAGTCAGCGGTCCCCGATGCGGTTGTGAACTCTAGACGCAATCGCATAGGACGACCTGCTTCCGTATTAATTGGGGGCCAAGCGAGGTTCAATGAAACGCAAACAGTCGCTCATATTTGTGTTCATCTGCGTCTACCTATCTACGTGTCTATACGGTCAGAACTGGTCAGGCATTATTGACCCAACCCGCGCAATTGACTGGAGTACTAAGGGCGTCAGCGGCGGTGTTGTGAACCGTAGCGCGGTCTGTGCCAGTCTAACGCCATCCAACACATTGGCGCAGATAAATTCCGCAATTGCAAGTTGCCCCAGCGGGCAGGTCGTTTCCCTTGCAGCGGGGACATACAACCTCGCGGGAGGTATTGTCGACAAGGGTGTCAGTGGTATCACGATTCGCGGCGCTGGCCCAGATCAGACATTTTTGGTCTTCTCTGCTCCGAATGGCTGCATCGGGCTCGGCGGTGCTGACATTTGCGTGGAGAATTCCACTCAACAAGGTCCGGCCAATCCAGATAACATCGCCGCCTGGACGGCAGGCTATTCACAGGGCACAACGTCCATCACACTGAACAATATTGCGAAGGGCAGTATCAGCAACTTACAAGTTGGCGGGATTCTTGTACTTGATCAATTGGACGACTCCAACGCTGACAACGGGCAACTCTGGATGTGCTCCACAATTGGGGTATGCTCTCAGCAAGGCAACAGCAACATAGAACGCTCCGGTCGCGGTCAGGGCCAAACGGTAGTTGTTACTTCGATTACTGGGTCTGGCCCGTGGAATGTCGGCATCACGCCTGGATTGAACATGCCGAACTGGCGTAGTGGGCAGAGTCCGGGTGCTTACTGGGCTTCGAGTGTCGTCTCTGGTGTTGGCATTGAGAACTTGTCTGTTGACAATACGAACAGTTCCGCAACTGGGGGTATACTGTTCAACAACACCATGGATAGCTGGGTTAAGAATATACGGTCTATGAATTCCAACCGTAATCATATTTGGGGGTACGACACTTGCCGCCTTACTATTCGTGATAGTTATTTTTACGGTACACAGAACGCGCAATCTCAAAGTTATGGTCTTGAGACAGACGTGACCTCGGACTGGTTGGTGGAAAACAATGTCTTCCAGCACGTTACCGCTCCTGCGCCTGCTGGTGAACAAGTCTCGGGGGTTGTGTACGGTTATAACTACGCCGTGGACGATTACTATGTGGTTGATTTGGCATGGCAGATGGCCGGCTCCTTTAATCACTCTGAAGCGATCAACTATAACCTTATGGAAAGCAACGACGGCCCCGGATTTACGGCAGATGATATACATGGGACCTCCCATTTTCAGACCACATTTCGGAACCATTGGACCGGACGTGATACTGCAATTACAAAAGGTGTGCCGAAAACTCAGCAAACAGATGGAGTTATCATTTACGCCAACAATCGCTATTACAACTTCATTGGCAATGTCTTAGGGACAAGCGGTTTTCATACGACTTACGAATGTTACGCCGCTAGCTCCACTGGCAGTTGTAGTTCCGGTACAGACTTATCAATTTACATGCTGGGGTTTTCCGGGAACAACCAGCAATCGTCGCCAATTCCAAACGACCAACTTGTTCGCAATACTATGATGCGCTGGGGAAATTACGACACGGTCAACGCTTCGAGTCGCTTTGTCGGTGCGGAGGTGCCGAGCGGCATCAGTACCTACGGGAATGCTGTGCCAACCAGTCAGAACTTGCCGGCGTCTTTCTACTACAACGTCCAGCCCAGTTGGTGGAGTTTTCCCTCAGGTAACGCGAACACGCCTTGGCCCGCGATCGGACCAGATGTCACCGGGGGGAACATAGCCAATCTAGGTGGACACGCCTACTTGATTCCAGCCGCAAATTGCTACTTGAATGTTATGGGTGGCAAGACAGACGGCTCGAGCGGGGTACTCTCGTTCAACGCAAACAATTGCTACGGCAATACTCCTCCTCCTGCTCCCCCGACGAACCTCACCACTGTGGTTCACTGATTTTCCGTCGCGAGACGGAAGAGGGCACCAAATGTAGTTGATAGACTCGCCCGTCAAGCATGAAAGTGCCCGCCAAAGTCTGGCCCAAGGCCAAGAGAGTGAACCGATGTCCCACCAGGGGAAGGGCGACATTGGAGCGAACTCGATTCACCGATCACAAGAGCGATCGTGTCGGTCCGGTGAATCCTCGGGTGACCGACTTCGTAACGACACAGGGGAAGATTAGGTGACAATTCAATGCTAATCCGGAGTTCTTGGTCCAGATGTAAGGGATATTATCAGAGAAGGGCCGCGAGTCTAGTCTTCAGACGACTGCATACGGTCAGCCCACAGCAGCCTTTGATTTCATTTACATTCGATGATTTTCCAAGGTCAGCCTTGCTGGTTGGTGGTGCCATCCTAACCAGCTTCGGTTTGTCGGGAACGTACTATGCATCACTTGGCCTCCTTGGCAAGGAGGAACCAAGCGGTCAGATGTTCGTCTCAACTGATTTGACGATGCTACTGGAATGCGGACATGAATTGGGATGCCATACATTCGCACACTGCCACTCTTGGGAAACAGACGCGGCAATATTCGAAAGCTCGATCATGGAGAACCGTTTCGCGCTCAGTAAATTGATACTCGGCGCCGAGTTCAGGAGCTTCTCTTATCCAATCAGCCCGCCTCGCCCAATGACAAAAGCAAAGATTGCTAAGTATTTTCAGTGTTGTCGTGGTGGAGGCCAGACTGTCAATGTGGGAACCGCAGACCTCAATCAACTGTCGGCCTATTTTCTGGAGCAGAGTCGGCATAACATTCAGGCTATCAAGGATCTGATAGACCATAACCGGCGAGTTCGGGGCTGGCTTATTTTTGCGACTCACGACGTTTCTGATAACCCCACTCCATATGGATGCACGCCTGAGTTGTTCGAGAATGTCGTGCAGTACGCAGTAAGCTCGGGTGCGCGCATTCTCCCAGTTATCAGGGCACTCGAAGCACTGTCTAACTAAGAATTAGCCTGCCGCCCCCGCCCCATCGCCGTGTTTGGTGGAAGTCAGAATTGTTGCGGAATTTACAGATCAAGAGTACGACGAAGTTCACTAGCAACGGACAGTCCGTACCTGCCCCGCGGATGCTTCACAGCATTCTCCAAACCGCACCGTGACTCCCCGATTTCGAAGATAGACTTGTTCCAACTAGTGCGCGACAATTCTTAAGACCATTCGACCACGCCTCGGTCAACGTACCGTGACTTGGACTATCTGTAGTATCAACTCGGGGTCCACTCCAACTCATGCCTAAGGCGCATAATCGAGTTCTAATGATCCTGGAGAATTGCAGCTATCTGCGAGATGCTCGAGTGAGCAAAGAGGCTCGAGCACTTACGAAGAATGGATATGAGGTATCGGTAATCAGTCCGGAGTTCGGCCGATGGCCTTCCCGGCTGCAGATCGAAGGCGTCACCGTGTATGGATTTCCTCACCTGTCGTTCTCATCTGGCACGGTAGGGTATTTTCTGGAATACGCCTACGCCACACTCGCCATTGCCGTCCTGACAGCGTATGTATGGTTTACCTGGGGCTTTGACATTGTTCATATCGCGAATCCACCAGACTGTCTGGTTCCAGTCACGGCTGTTTATAAGATCCTCGGGAAACGAATCATTTACGATCAGCACGATCTGAGCCCCGAACTCTACGTTGCTCGCTTTTCTCGGTCGAGTGCATTGTTGCTAAGAGTCCAGATTCAGTTAGAGTTGCTTTCTTACAAACTTGCCGACCAGGTGATTGTTACCAATGAGTCGTATCGAGAAGTTGCCACCAGCCGCGGCCGGCAGCCGGAGAGAAAAGTAACCGTGGTGCGGAACGGTCCTGAACTGGAACGGATTCAAGCCCTTCGAGCCGACGAGGAACTGCGCAAGAGATCCCGTAACATTATCGCGTTTGCCGGAATCACCGGATATCAAGATGGACTGGACTACCTGTGCCGGGCTCTGCGCAGCCTGCGCCGCGATTTGGGCAGAACCGACTTCCTGTGCGTCGTTATCGGAGATGGCGATGCTTTGCCGGAAATCAAGAAACTGGCGCACGAACTTGAGATCGAGGAGAACGTCTGGTTCGTTGGCTGGGTAAGCGACTTGGATATCTATTTCCGCTATCTGGCGACGGCTGATATTTGCGTGGCTCCAGAGCCTTCCAACCACTATAATGACAAATCTACCTTTGTAAAGATCATGGAATACATGCTTGCCGGAAAGCCCATTGTCGCGTTCGATCTTCCCGAAACCCGTTTCAGCGCCGAAGGCGCCGCCTCCTATGCCTCTCCCAACAATTACCAGGACTTCGCCGCCAAGCTGGCTGGCTTAATGGACGACAAAGCCTTGCGGGCCTCGATGGGAGAACTCGGCCGGCGGCGAATCGAAACCAAGCTGGCGTGGCAACACTCCGTCCCGTCTCTGTTGACGGCGTATGATCGTGTTTCGAGGCCTCAGCGCGAGCGGGCGCTCTCGGCAAAATCCAGCGCGTGAAGCCGAGCGGTTTGTTTGCACTTGATCCATTGCGAGATGAGCGCTGGCGTCAGCTGGTTGACGGCCACCCAGCCTCATCGGTATTCCACAGCACAGAGTGGCTGAATGCTTTGCGTCTGGCTTACGGGTACGAACCGGTGGTGTACACCAACAGTGATCCTTCTTCCGCTACGATCGCGTCGGGCATCGTATTCTGCAAGGTTAAGAGCTGGCTGACAGGGCGCCGGTTGGTATCCGTGCCTTTTTCCGACCACTGCGATCCATTGGTGGGAAGTTCGGCGGAGTTTGACGACCTGTTGCTGCAAGTGCGGGACAGCGTGCGCAGCGGGGGATGGCAGTACGGCGAAGTTCGGCCCCTTCGGTTGGAACCGGGCGTTGCTACCATGTTCGGGCAAAGCAACCAATACCTTTGGCATGCCGTCGACCTGAGGCCGAGCATCGACGGTATTTATCGGAATCTCCATGGCTCGGTTCGGCGCAGAATCCGGCGCGCGGAGCGCGAAGCCCTCACCTACGAGGAAGGCAACTCGGAACGCTTACTACGGCAGTTTTACAAGTTGGTGGTGAGGACCCGGAGGCGGAAATATTTGCCTCCCCAACCGATGCAGTGGTTTCGCAGCCTGATCGCGAGTCTCGGCGCGAACCTTACCATACGGGTTGCGTCCAAGGACGGCGTGCCCATTGCCAGTATCTTGACCCTGACCCACAAGAAAACGGTCACCTACAAGTACGGCTGCAGCGATGCCCGAATGCACCCATTGGGAGGCGTCTCGCTGGTCCTCTGGAATACAATCCAGCAAGCCAAGGCGGCCGGGTATGAAACGCTGGACTTGGGGCGCAGCGATACCGGCAACGAGGGCTTGGCCGCCTTCAAGGAGCATTGGGGCGGGGCGCGTTCCGACCTCAGGTATTGGCGTTATCCGGGTCGTCTGCAATCTCCCCCAGGCGTGGTGCGGCGGAGGATCGCGCAACAGATTGTGAAAGTGACGCCGGATCGGGTGCTGATCGCGGTGGGGAGTCTACTGTACCGGCATATTGGCTGAGTGAACGCGGGATCTATGGGGACGGATCGATTGGGGATCTCATGAGCTCATCGGCTCGGGTCGAATTTTCTCACGCTATGAACCAGACCTTTCTCGAATATTTTCGCTGCCCGGAGCGCTATGTCCGCCTGGCGGTGAAAGAAGGTCTTTCCGAAGGCTGCGGTTTCTTCAGCTTTGGAAAGGGAGTGGTCGGCTATGGGAAATATTCCGGGCATACTCCATCGCGCTCTCCGCAGGGTCCCCTTCGGGATGCTTGGGAAGACGCGGATTGCGCTTCCGGTTCCGTGTGTTTGCCGTTTGATCTGGAGGAAGTTGTCGGGAATCTCCGTCTGGAACGTTATACCGAGGACTGCCAGTATGGCAGTTCCGAAGAAGGTATCGTTGCGCGGACGTATTATGCGATCCGGCCTTTACTGCCCGTTGCTGTCCGCCGGCATTTGCAGCGACTGTACTTGAGCGATTGGAAGAAGATCGCTTTCCCGAACTGGCCGGTGGATCATACGGTGGACAGCCTGGTGCGCGGATCGATGCAGCTGTTGCTGCGCACGCAGAGACTCCAACAGATTCCTTTCATTTGGTTCTGGCCCGAGGGCGCCGCCAGCGGCGTCTGCATGACCCATGACGTGGAGACCGCCGCGGGCCGGGACTACTGCGACGCAGTGATGGACCTTAACGAACGCTTTGGAATGGCGGCCTCGTTCCAGGTCGTCCCGGAAGACCGTTATGAGGTGAGTGAGAAGTACCTGGATTCGATCCGCCAACGTGGCTTCGAAGTCAATGTTCAGGATCTGAACCATGACGGCCGCTTGTACAACCGCCGGGATGAATTTGCCAGGCGGGCGGTTAAGATCAACGAGTACGGTCGGCGCTGGGGGGCTTCCGGATTCCGGTCCGCGATCTTGTACCACCGGCAGGAGTGGTACTCCGACCTTGACTTCTCTTAC
>Ga0302140_10002613_pt1 | contig 23261 bp, 19 predicted proteins | sample I_Bog_E1_1_FD_202095 | JGI IMG/M metagenome (GOLD analysis project Ga0302140, IMG submission 202095) | Peat permafrost microbial communities from Stordalen Mire near Abisko, Sweden - I_Bog_E1_1 | ecosystem: Environmental > Terrestrial > Soil > Wetlands > Peat | place: Sweden: Abisko, Stordalen... | reverse complement strand
CGCCGATGGCGCCGTTCAGCGCCTCGCGGCGATGATCGAACTCCTCGTGCTCGGCCATGATGGCTTCCTGGTTGGGCGAATTGTCGACCAGCCAGTCCTGCCATTCGCCGGCCTCGCCGTCGTCACGGATCGGCGCGTTGAGCGACGCATCGCCGCCGAGGCGGCGGTTCATGTCGACGACGTCCTGGGCCGTGACGCCAAGCCGCTTGGCAATCAGCTTGACCTGGTCGGGATGCAGGTCACCCTCGTCCAGCGCCGAGATCTTGCTCTTGGCCTTGCGCAGGTTGAAGAACAGCTTCTTCTGGTTCGCGGTGGTGCCCATCTTCACGAGCGACCACGAACGCAGGATATACTCTTGAATCGACGCCTTGATCCACCACATGGCGTAGGTGGCGAGCCGGAACCCCTTTTCGGGTTCGAACCGCTTCACCGCCTGCATCAGGCCGACATTGCCTTCCGAGACGACCTCGGAGATCGGCAATCCGTAGCCGCGATAGCCCATGGCGATCTTCGCCACGAGCCGGAGATGGCTGGTGACGAGGTGGTGTGCCGCGTCGCGATCGTCGTGCTCGCGCCAGCGTTTGGCGAGCATGTATTCCTGCTGGGGTTCCAGCATCGGAAACTTGCGGATCTCGGCGAGGTACCGGGAAAGGCCGGATTCTCCGTTGAGAATCGGCAGGGTAGCTGTACGGGCCATTTAGCGCCCTCCAGTGGTTCAGGCCCCCGATAGCGGCGGGCCAGGCAGACGACTGCTGTGTTAAAGCCAATCGCGCTGCGATGTTCCGCGTTGGATATTCAACGCAGGTGCAACATACACCAAATCCGGAGGCTTTTGGAAGGATCGCGGGGGTCACGTCACCGTGTGGCTGGTATAACCTGTTGTCATAACAGTGTTTTCTCGAAGGCCCTGCGTCATTGCGTCGCTCGCAGCAGATCCCGGAGAAGGGTCAGGTCCTCCGGCAAATCCGAAATCCACTCCAAAACCGCCCCGGTTCGGGGGTGTTCCAGGGCAAGAAGGTATGCGTGCAGCGCTTGGCGCCCGAGGGCGGCGAGCGCCGCCTGGCTACGGGGGCCGAGATGGCCGGCCTTGGTCTTGAAGTGCGGGCCGTAGACCGCGTCGCCCAGCAGGGGATGGCCGATATGGGCAAGATGCACCCGGATCTGATGGGTGCGGCCGGTCTCGAGATGACAGGCCAGCAGGGCCGCGACCGGCTTGCCGTCGCTGCCGGCAAAGGATTCCTGGATTTGCCAGTGGGTGATGGCCTGCCGGCCGGACTGGCGCACCGCCATTTTCTCCCGGGCAAAGGGATGGCGGTCGATCGGCGCATCGACGGTGCCGCGCTGCCGGTTCGGCAGGTCCCAGACGAAGGCCATGTAGCCGCGCCGCATCGCGCCGGTGCGGCCATGGTCGGCGAACTGCGCGGTCAGCGACGCATGCGCCCGGTCGTTCTTGGCCGCCACCATCAGCCCGGTGGTGTCCTTGTCGAGCCGGTGCACGATGCCCGGCCTTCGCACCCCGCCGATTCCGGAAAGACTGGCACCGCAATGGGCGATCAGCGCATTGACCAGGGTGCCGGTTTCGTGCCCGGCGGCCGGATGCACCACGAGGCCCCTGGGCTTGTCGATGACGATGATGTCGTCATCCTCATAGACGATATCGAGCGCGATATCCTCGCCCTCGGGCTCGGCGGCAATCGCCTCCGGTACGTCGATTGTGATCGTATCGCCCGAAGTGACGTGATAAGCGGGGTCGCGGATGACAGCGTTTTTCAGCGTGACGGAGCCTGCAAGGATCAGCGCCTTCAGCCGCGAGCGCGACAGCTCGTGCAGCCGCACCGCGAGCACGCGGTCGAGCCGGGCCGATCCCTCGTCGCCGGCGACGGTGACCTCGAGCCGTTGCGCGCCATTCGAAGCCGAGCCTTGTTGCAACGAAATGCCTTCCAAAAAGAGCCTTGCATGACCGAAATTGCTGCGCCGGAACCCACCTTGGAACAGGCTGCGCTGTTCGCGCGGGTGCGGCGGCTGATGCTGATCGCGGGCCTTACCACGGCGCTGGCGGTCGCGGCCGTCCTCATCGCCATCGGCTACCGTCTTTTCCGCGCCGAGGGAAGCGCCGTGGTGACCGACGTCACGGCCACCTTGCCGAAGGGCGCCCGCATCCTCGCCACCGGGGTCGCCGGCGACCGGCTGGTGGTGACGCTGGATATCGCCGGCGCCACCGAAATCCGCACCTTCGACGCGCATTCGTTGAAGCCGATGGGCCGGCTGAAATTCGTCGGCGAGCCCTGACGCTGCCCCCGCCGCGGCCGGCCGCCGGGCCCGACCGCAGCGCCCCCAGCCATCGCACCCGCCGCCAAACCCGGCTTGCGGACGGCGGATTTCAAGGCTATTCCCTGCTGGTCCGCTCCCTTCGTCTAGCGGTTAGGACGTCGCCCTCTCACGGCGAAAACAGGAGTTCGATTCTCCTAGGGAGCGCCACCCAGTACTCATCTGCGAACCCGGAATGGCCCCATTCCGGCTCGCCAGGACCGCTCTTTCGAGTACGTCTTTGCTACCTTTGATGCGGATTTGGGTATCGTCGACCTCAATCACGTCGATCAGGGACTGCAGATAGGCCTTGCGGAACGGGATCGATCCGGAGCTGAAGTTCTCGCGCATGGTGCGACCGAACTGCTCAAGCAGCGCTGGGTCGATCTGGATGGCTTGCGATGAGTGCGATTTGGCCCGTTCGAGCGCGGCCTTGGCGCGGTCCCGGTCGGCCTTCAGAGAGTTCAGGCGATCCTTCAGAACGTCGTCCATTTCCGTCATGCCGTCCTCAATCAGCCGATAGAGCCGCTTGAGCTTTTCGTCGGCGTCGGTGACCTCGCGCTGTAAAGCGGTTACGCGGGCATTGACCGAGTCTGCCTTTTCCGAACGCCGTGATGAGAGCGAGGACAAGATCATGGCCAGCCGCTCCGGCTGGAACAGCCGTTCGTTCATGTGGGTGGTGACGAGGTTGTCGAGCTTTGCCATTGGGATTGACCGGCCTTTGCAGACTGTCTTGCCCTTTCGTGCGCAGGTCGAGCACGTGTAGTAACGATGGACGGCGCCGGTCTTCGAGGTGCCCGTCCGCAGCGTCATTCCGCCATTGCAGCTTGCGCACACGGCGAGGCCGGTGAGCAGAATCGGCCCTGTCGTCACGCGGGGCGCGGCTACCTTCGGACTACGGGCATGAAGTTGGCGCTGCACCTGCTCGAACAGGTGAGGTTCGATGATCGCCGGAACCGCCGAAGTCACGACCTCTTCATCGGCTTTCCATTTACCGGTGCGGGACGACATCCGGTTAAACTTCCACTCACCCATATAGGTGGTGCTGGTGAGTATCTTGTAGATGGTGCCGACGCCAAAGGTTTTACCCTTGCGGGTCCGGTAGCCGCGGCTATTGAGCCATTTGACCACCTCCTTTACGCCGAGCGCGCCGGAAGTTCCGTCGCCATTTAGATACAACTTATAAATAAGCTGAACGGTTTCGGCATCGACGGGATCGATCGCCAGGGTCTTCTTGATCTTGGTGCCGCGCTTCTCGACCTCGACCAGCACGTAGCCCAAAGGCACTGGCGATCCATTCCAAAACCCCTGCTGGGCGTTGAGCTTCATATTGCGCAACACGTGCTTGGCGTTCTCTTTGGACTGATATTCGTCAAACAGCGCAATGACCTTCCGCATCATCGCCTGTGCAGGATCATCGTCGTCGCCAAGAGGCTGGGTGATGGAGACCAGCTTAACGCCCTGCTTTGCCAGTTTTCGAAGATAGAACTCCTGGCCAAAAGCATCGCGAAAGAAGCGGCTATAGCTGTGCACCGCGATCACGTCGAACGCATCGCCGCCATCGCAGGCCCGTTCGATCATCTGCTGGAAAACCGGGCGCTTGTCGTCGGTCCCTGTTGCTCCGCCTTCGACAAACTCCGCCACCGCCTCATGGCCCTGGGTTTCGCACCAAGACAAGATTTGCGCCCTCTGATCCGGAATAGAAAGATCGTGCTGACGCTGTCGATCAGTTGAGACACGCAGATACAAGGCCACCCGGGTCCTGTTGGTCCCCACGATGGGTTTTGCTTGGCGCTTACGGTTACTCATACGGTGCCACTTTCCACGAATTTAGGGGAGTCTTGCAGCTCGAGAGGCCTTTGCAAAGCCCTATCTTTTCAGTCGGTTAACTGGTTTCGGCCCTCGTTTGAGTTTTTCGGAGCGTTCTGCCCACGCATCGCTACGGGTCTTTATGAATGCGACGGAATTTGTGAATCCTGAGCAGGAGCCGAGCCAGGCGGGCGCAGAAGCTGCGCTGCGTCGCAGCGTTATGACCGAAGAACACAAATTCCGGGTTGGCGGCGGCCATCTCCATGGCCTCCCGCACCCGGCGGGTCGCCGTCGCCATATCTATCAGTTTGGCAATCGCCGGATCGGTAATGGCGAGCCGTGCGGCTTTCAGCGAATGGGCTGTTGCTGGTCGCTGTTGGATAAGGTCGACTATTTCGCGAAGTTCCGATTGAGCGGCGACGCCGACAATCAGGGGCCGCAATTCCTCGTCAGCCAGCAGCAGTTCAAAAGCCCGGTGCGCCACCTCGTCTTCGATCGCGATTGCCGTGCCCCGCACGGTGGCGCGCGAACGGTCGTCATCAGGAACGTTGAGATTGATCTGACGCTTGCCGCCGTTTTTCTGCTTGTTTCGATGTTTTTCCTTCCGGAGTGCTTCTTTCGACCGTTCCGTTCGGATGTACGCCACGGTGCGCTTCATGCCACCGGCTCGCAACTCGTCGTCTGTCAGCGGGACGACGACGTGATTCTGCTCTTGGGCGGTTTCGTCGCCGTCGGCGGCGGCGGCGCCGTCGTCAGGTTTTTCGTTGGTTTGGTCAGGCGGGCACATGGCGTGACTAGTCACGATCTAGGGCGGGAAGCCCGGATGGGCTGCCCGGAATTGGTGGAAACGGGCGCCTTGGCCCTGTCGGATGCGGCGTCCATAAGCAGCTGGTCGATCAGACCGCCGAGGTACGTTTCGATGACCTCCAACTCCGGCCTGGCGACGGGGATCACCTCGGGCAAATCGTCAAGCACGATCGGCTCATCAGTCGCGGCGCCCACCTTGGGGCCGCGTTCGGAATGGCCTGAAGTGTTGAGGGGATCTCCCTGAAACTTTCGCGGCCGAAGGGTGCCTTTGGGCTTAGCCACGGTCGAAGCTCCGTGACTGGTTGCGTTCAGCCGCGCGCCTCGCGTACTCCGCAGCTGGAACGCGCGTACATGTCCTAATCTGAACGCGAGACAGTCGGGCAATGGGCCAAGACGTGCCGCCCGGACCAATCGGTTGGGACTGACCGACCACGTCGAAGCCATCACGGCGCCTGACCAGAGCGATATCAACAATCGAGCCATGGACCACGCCGAATTTGTTGGTCTTTAAAATTCCAGGGCCCGCGGCTTCGCGTCCGCCGAGAAGATATTCGGACTGTCTGGGCTGCGGTATTGCGCTCGCTACGATCGTCGCCACCATGAGAACCTCTGATGAGGTCCTCTAAAAAACATGCTTTGGATGGGGGGGACGCGAATGGAAATACACGATTGCGGACGACCTCATCGAAGGCATCGCCGCCCACGAATGAGGACCGGCCGCCGCTCGGCTCCTTGTTCCCGTGGATCATCGTGCCCCCGCCGAAGCAGTAGGACGTGCTCCTGGTTGGCGGTGATGTCGGGCCCCGGGCCTAAACCGGAAGTGCCGTCACCCTGACCGAATTCGAAACGTGGGTGCTCGGTTGAACCGGGGCCTCCGATGCTGGCCGAGCCAGCGCAACCATGCGGCGACTACGATGGCTCGTTTGCAATCGCATTCCACCGGGTCCGGAAACCCTCCCACAACATCTCCGTGTGGTGAGACAGCAAGAGCTCAAATGCCTGCTGCGCGCCGTGGGGGATACGACGGAAGCCCTCGATGAACATGTCGTGACGCTGATCCTCGGAGAGATCGCGCAGCACCCGCACCGCCGGGAGCCGCCCGAACACCTTGAAGCAGTTCTCGGGGTCGGGATCGAACGCGGTCTTGTTGGCGATAGCCTCCTGCGATTCCAGCACCAGCCATAGCGCGGCATCGATGGCGATGTCGGCAAAATTCTCAACCGGCATCGGCAGGATGGTATTGGGATCGATGGGAAGGTTCCTGTCAGGCATGGTCGTGGTCCTTTCGGTTGGTCAGGGAGAAGATGGTGGGTCAAAGACTGTGTCGATTAACGGCCGAGAAGCTTTCGATGGCGTCGAGTTCGGCCGGCGCGCGCGGTCGCAACCCTGTTTTTTTGGAACGCGATTTAGCCACGGTCGTACTCCACCAACCGTTCACGCCCGCGCGCGCGTTCCTGGATCCGTGCGGCATGATCGAGCACCGGATCGAGCGTGCAGGTCTTGACCTGCAGCCGCGAGAGCCGGCTGGCCAGCCAGTTCAGTCGACGTTCCGGCGTGACGGCGACCTCCAGCCGCTCCGACAGCGGCAAATCCAGGCGGACTTGTGCGTCAATCTCGCGAATATCGACGAAGATCTCGAGCTTCTCCCGCGCGCGGGAAAATGCGACATAGGCGTCATGCCGTGTCATCGACGGACCGGCCCAGACAAAAGCCTGATCGGTGGTCAGGCCTTGGGATCCATAGATCGTGGTGCTGTAGGCGTGACCAAGCCGGGCTCGGCCATATTCATCGGCAAGCTCCGATAAGCGAAACTTTGCCAGGCGGCCGGCGATTTCGACTTGGAGCGTTGGGTCCGACGTTTCGCGGCCGTCGATATCGGTGATGGTGGCCGTGGTGCCGTTGATGACGGCGAGTCGATCATGCCGGACCAGGAACCGGATGTGATCGCCGGTCGCGAAAGCAAGCTGTTGACCATGGCCTGACGGTGTTACGGCAGCAACTTGGATATCGGCTCCGAAGATCTGCCCGTCGCGCTTCAATCGGACGCGGACCTCTTCATTGAGGGCCCGGACCTGAGCGTTGGTCTTGGCAATCAACAAGATCGAAGGGGTCGACGCCGCACGCTGGGTATTTTCCCATGCGCTCACGATGCTTTTGACGGTTGCCTTTTCGCCGAGAGTGGAGGTTAGGAAGCCCCGCTCCTCGAACGCTTGCAATCCCTCCTCGGCACGCCCCTTGGCGAAATCCGTGACGGCGGCGCGCATCCAGGCCTCGCGCTGCCGCACGATGGTGTCCACGCGGGTTGTGCCCGCAATTCCGGCGAGGATGGAAAGCCCGGGGCCAGCGCCCAAGGCCTGCAATTGTTCGCGATCGCCTACGATCACGATCTTTGAGCGTGCTTCCGCGGCCTTCTTGGTGATCGCCAGCATTTGGCGCGATGACAAAAGCCCCGCCTCATCCACGACAAGCACGGTATTGGCATCGAGAAACGGTTCGCTGGTACGGGCAAGCCATGCGTCTGTGGCCAGCGCCTCGATGCCGAGCTTTTGCAATTCTTTGGCAATCTTCCAGGATTGAGCCGCGCCTATGACCCGCCGGGGCATGGAGGCAGCGCCACTGATATCTGACGGGGCGGAATAGGCTGCCACGATTGCGGCCAACGTGGTTGACTTACCTGAACCGGCTGCGCCCTCGATCACCGCGATGGCGGCTGATGTCGTCGCCATCTGCGCGGCGCGCGTCTGTTCCGCGGACAGCCCGTGCTGAACGCAAATCTGCAGAACATCGTCCGGATCAGGTGCTGCGCGGTGCTCACGGACGAGGCGCTCCGCCACCGTGACCAACTCGCGCTCGATCGCGATCTGTTCCGGAGTGGAATAGACCGCTTGCTGTAGGGCATCCCGTCCAAGCTCGACAACGACGCCTGCTTCGATAAGGCGGGCGACCTCCTGCTCCATGCGGATGGCGGCTACGCCTGTGCCCACTAGCGAAGTCGCGACGGCCGCATGCAGATGCCGCCGTTCAAAGACGCTTTCGCGTTCGGTGAGCTGCGCCGGCACCGCCCCCACGCGCTCGGCGATCAGCTTTTCTTGTTCAGCGTGATCTAACGTCCGATGCGTTTGCAGGCTCTCGATGAGCCGGTCGAAATCCACGAACGGGGCGGCTTGCGCTGCCCACAATTCGAACCGATCCCCGGTTCGCTCTTGCTGTTTGGACGACCGGGTTCCCAGAGCGATCGCCGCCGCCAGCGCCGGCGCATCCGCGGTCGACAGCCCTTCTTCGGCCATCGCTTGTTCCACCTCCTTGCGCCGCGCCGAGAAGTGGCGTTGCAGTGCTACAAAACTCTGGTCGAGCTCCGCACTGCGACTGCCATCCGTTTGAGGAACGACGATTTCGAAGATTCCGTTTTTACCAATATCGCCAATGGCAAAACCGAGCTTTTGGAGTTCGGAGGCCAGTGTGAGATGGTACACCGCGCCGGCGGCCATCTTGTTGGCAAAGAGATGACGGGCATCGAGGGCGCCGATTGAGCCGTCGTCGCGGACAGCGAAATTCAGGATCACTTCATGACTATGCAGATTGGGATCGGCAAAGACCAATCCATCGTCGTGCGCAACCGGTCTTGCCTCCGCATGTTGGAACGACGCCACGGTCAGGGACGCCCGCTCCAGTAGATGACCGTTCTTGCCGCGTCGACAAAATGCGGCATTGCGGTCAAGGAAGCCAATCGTCGCCTCGCACGCGACGTGCTGAGCGTGCTCGATCGCACGACGCGTCGCGGGATCAGCAAGCGCGAACAAGACGGAGACCGACTTCGGCGCCGATAGGGTCAGGTCAATTCCGCCGACGCGATTTGCCCCATCGCCATTATTCGACAGCAGAGGCTGACCGTCTTTATCTAGACCGGCGTGAAGACGTTCGAACAGCGCGTTGTCGACGATCGCGCCATGGGTCGCATCGAAATTGCCAGTGGACGTGATCCAACGCCCCGCGGGCTCGCCGCCACCGAGATAATATTCAGATTGCTTGCTGTAGTACTTCGCCGTTGTGCCAGCCGCGATTGTTGCAACCATGAGAACCTCCATCGAGGTCCTCCAACAACCATGACTCGAAGACAGGGGACGCGAATGCAAACCGTCCGCATCTTTAGATGATCGCGTCGCTCACACAAAAAATGAATTTACCATCCATGACGAAGCGAACTCGGCGTCGTTCTACAACTACCTAAAACTTGACGGAATAATTTTAGTCGGGCGCGACACATCTACATTTACAACGAACGTGTCACCACCCATCAAAACTCATAGTAACAAAAACATCCCACTTTAGTTTTTAACCAACCAACCTCACGGGAATGCAATGCCACAATTTGCTCGAATGCCAGCTCCTATTGTTCTCGAAAACGCCGTTACTTTTTTCCATGATGCCGCTTGGATTTCGGCACATACCGCGCTGTATATCAATTCCCTCTATAGCCTGGAAGAAAGTCAGATCGTCGCCATTACCGACGAAATTTATCGACGGACAGGTTTCGATGTCCATGTGCACACGCTGGCGCTTGATCAATTGCTCGGACATAAAGTGCCGTTCTCGAAGCGCGATCGGTTGGGCTTCATGGCGGGGCGGCCCATCTGGCGTCTTCCGGCCATGTTTGTGCGAGGCGCAGCAGGTATGTCGCGCAACAGTCCGGCTGGAAAAGCCCTAAATCAAGCGATGGCCATGCAGGCGGTCTTCGGTAAAACGGTTGTTAAAAAAGCATTCGAAATCGAGTATAGCCGATCAAAAAATCGTTGGCCTCATGGCCAGTGGCATACGCGGGCGGATGAACATGCGCAGGAGTTTTTCGCAAATGCGCTAGGAGTTCGAAGGGCCATCAATAGCGATGGAGAATTAGTAGATCAGACAACGAATGTGGTGGATCGCGTAGTGGCCGGAGTGGCGACCCGTGAAATTGTAGCGATTAAGCGATATAAATACTCGGCTGCGCAAACAATTGCACGGAAGGCCATAGAACAGCCTCGCAAAACGGACGTCGCAGGCGCCGAGCATCCGAATGGGCGGCAGCATATATATAACTCCAACATCGAGCGTATTGTCCTGGAGGCGGCTCATTCGAGAAACGCGTTTGGCTTTGAGCTGGACGCCGTGGCAATGGGCGCGTGGTACCATCGCATTGTTACGGCGCTGCGCCTAGGCGCCAGCGTTTTCGAGCATTTAGACGGCAAACGACAGGAAGCCGCTGCCCTGATGCTTCAGGCCAATATTGCGCTTCAGGAATTAAGGCGATTGGGGAATCCCGCGCCGGTCGACAGAGCAAAGATGGACACGCTGTACGCCGAAATTGCCGAACATGCTCGACTCTTCCAAGCACAAATTGGAACGGCTCTAGGAGAAATCGACCCGTTGCGCCGTGGCGCGCCTCATCGAGAGGGTGTCGTATTTAGATGTATTACCCCGTTCGATGCGGCGATCATGGCCTTCTTTGGCGGTGTGAACGCGCGGCTGACCATCCCCGGTATCTGTCCGGATGTTCCACCATCATTTGATGATATTCTGTACAGCCTCGTCTGGTTGGGCCATCTTCACCGTCATCGCGTGCGAGATCTTACTTCGGAAATTGCCCATCCATTATTGAGCGCTCTCAACGTGTGGGCAAGTGAAGCCCCGCGCGATCTTGCCATGAGGCGCTGTATGGAGATCGGCATGTCAGTCCTCAATAGTCACGAAGACAAAGTGTCGCTGTTCGAAGCGGTCGGCGAGGTGGCATCGACGGGCGACCCTCGAACGGTATGTCTGATGTTGCAGGATGTTGCTGCCGAACGAGCCGAGGCAAACGATCGTCAACAAGACGAGCTGGGCCCTCGAGTTGTGCGGCACCCCGTAGATAACCAGCAAGTTCCGCCTCCAGAAGATAATTCGCAGCAGTATTTGCGGTTCAATCCTGAGCTCAGAAGTTATCAGACGATTTTTTCGGAGCTTCGGTTGGGTGCGACGTTTGTTAGCTTGCCGCCGTTTTATCATGAAGAATGGGCAGGCCGATGGCGCGTGCTGCGTGATGAAGATGATCAGTTTGTTGCTGCCGTTAGTGCACCTGTAGTCTAACGCGCGAACGAGGTGGGTCTATGGCAATCGGCCCCGAAAAGCATTTGGGGCCGTTTGCATTCGCGAGGGGTATCACAGAACGGTCCTATGACGAGCCTCCGAACCACAGAGGAGGCAACTATGTTGCGTCAGATCAAGAACGTCGTTTTTTCTACTCTCTCGAAACTGGTCCCGAATAAGTTCGCCGGGTTTGCAAAATACGTTGGCGGCAAGCTGCCGATCCAGGACATTCGCAATTTGATTGCGGGATGGCGCCACCGTTCTTCCACATCCGTTGCCGCCGAGATGCTCCGGCGCTATCCGCACTGTTACTTGGTGAATGGGGATTTCGGGAGCTTTCCTCGGATCGGATTGACCGAATACAGAACGCTTCCGGCCGATGACGTTCCTCTGGTCCGCGTGGGCGAAAATGCCCTCAATCGGCTAGTCGAAGGTCGGAAGGCTTACATTTCCTCGTTTTTGCAGGATGGCGCAACCTTGGTGGCGGGCGACGGCGAGTTGCCGTTTCCGACCGCGCGGTCCGTCATCCTCGGCATCGCGGAACAGGGCTGGCATATCCTGACGGTCGATGACGCTCGCCACATTCTCGACGACCGCGATGTTGCGACTTCTAAGAACGGTTATCTGACGACCCGAAACGGCTGGTTGACCGAGACCGAGAAGGATGCGGATGCGAAAGGGATCGCGGAGAGTTTGTTCCCGTTTTGCGAACAGGTTGTGACAACCAGGGCCGCAATCATTGTCATCTACACACCGACGCTGCCAAGGCCGTTAAAGTTGTGGAGGCTGAGCCTGAGGTGGATCATGCCTTCGCTTCCGCCGGTCGTTTAGAACCTCTCAACAGTCGCCAGAATCAGCAGGGCGCTCGAAAGGCGCCCTGTTTTCTTTTGTCATCCGTCCAGAGCACAGCCGAACCGATTCGGCCCCTCTGCAGTCCGGTGCGCTCGCTAGTGGATCGAATCTAACACTTGGTGCCCCCGTTTGACAGCGGCGATGATTTTGTTCGGGTCTTTGGTCCAGGTAAAGGGTTTTGGGTTTGCATTGGTGTCTTCGAGGAAGCGGTGGATGGCATCTTTGAGTTCCCGCAGGGATCGAAAAACGCCGCGCTTGAGACGCTTCTTTGTGAGCTTGGCAAAGAAACCCTCAATGGCGTTGAGCCAGGAAGCGGATGTCGGAGTGAAGTGGAAGACAAACCGCTGATGTTTTTCGAGCCACAGCATGACGTCGGGATGTTTGTGGGTGGCATAGTTGTCGACGATGATGTGGATCGTCTTTTTCTTGGGTGCCCTTGCCTCGATGACGTTCAGAAACCGGATGAATTCCTGATGGCGATGGCGCTTCATGCACTGGCCGATAACTTTGCCCTCAAGGACATCGAGCGCCGCGAACAAGGTAGTGACGCCATGACGCTCGTAGTCATGTGTCATAGTTCCAGCGCGCCCCTTCTTCATTGGCAGCCCCGGCTGGGTGCGATCGAGAGCCTGAATTTGGCTCTTCTCATCGACCGAAAAGACAATGGCATGGTCGGGCGGATCGATGTAGAGGCCGACGATCTCGTGCAGTTTAGCGGCAAACTGCGGATCGCTGGACAGCTTGAACTGACGGACCCTGTGCGGTTGGAGGCCATGGGCACGCCATATCCGCTGCACCGAGCTGACGCTGATCCCGGTTGCCTTCGCCATCGCCGAACCGGTCCAGTGACTGGCCGCCGGCGGCGGGCCTGCCAACGTCAGGGCGACCACACGTTTAGCCACCTCCGGGCTCAGCGGCGGAATGCGCGACCGCCGCGTCTTGTCCCGCCAAAGGCCCGCAGCTCCTTCGCCGCGGAAACGTTCCTGCCAGCGCCAGATCACCGTCTTGGCCTTGCCGGTGGCTTGCATGATCTCAGCCGTGCCGCAACCATCGGCCGTCAGAAGGACGATCTTTGCCCGCCAAACGTGCTTCTGCGGGCTATTGCGGTTGGCGACCACGGCTTTAAGCTGGCTACGGTCGGCTCGGCTCAACTGGATGTTCGTTCGCTCGTGCATACCCTAGACTCGCACGCGCGAGTTCTTCAGGGAATCCCCAACCGAATCGAAATGTCAGATTGGGACCACTAGGTCGCAAATTAAGCACGAAAAGGCAGTCGTCCTCTGCTGCCGCTTCCGAGTCGCAAGTCAATTCGGTGGTGGCCCGTCTGAGGCAGAACCATTATCACAGTTTCGCAGCTTGTCCTCTCCCTCCGCGCGACCGGACCCGAGTTTACCCAGTGCCAGTTGACAGTGCGAGATCGAAGCCTCGCAGACCCCGCACCTCAGGGGATCGTCTGGACGCCCGGCTTTGATGATGGTCGAAATCGATTGATTGAATTTGAGGTTTTCAGTTCATTCGAGCGTAGGCGGCATCGTGTACGTAAGCCTCATCTAATTTGAGGAACGAAAAAAATGACAACCTGGTTGGACCGTTTCGTGTTGGATGCTGGCCGCGAAGTGGCGACGGAACTTGTGGCCAAAGGCCAGGGTCACTTACCGGAGGCGAGGAATCCCCTGCTTGCTATGATTCAAGCATCCAACCAAGCGGCTATTAACCGTGCAAGTGTTGGTAACATTGTCGATATCATTACCGAGTTCGACGCAACAATTGCGCGCTTGTTCCTCGATCAAAGCGGGCATTGTGATCGCTACGTCGCGGCATTCCAGTTTGACCGCGAGACTTTAAAGGGTCTCGTCAAATTGAGGGTCTCGCGGGAAATGGCTGGCAAAGCTGAGATGTTCAATGCTCGGTATCTTGCGGTCTATCTCGACTTTGTCGACAAGGCGTTGGTGGTTGCCGGCAAATTCCAAATATCTGCCATCACGCTTTCGACGAAATGGGACGCAGATGGAGAACTTGCGGCCCCGCGAGTGTTCGCCGTGGTGGCGCTGCCAGGGGAATTCAGCCGGCGGATTTTGACCTGGAAGTGGGGCTCACCGGATGAGGTCATGGCCACCGACGGTTCGCCGCCATTGGGCGGTCCGCCGCATCAGGAACCAGTAAGCGCGGAGCTGCTGCGAGCAGCCGGCACGACAGCCCCAGAACTTGCGAAAGAACTTCAGCGAGTGGCCTGTGCCGCAAGCTGGCATGCTGCCTGCGAACATGACCGCGGCTTCACAAATCAACTGCGGAAACTCAATACTAAAAAAGCTCAGGAGCTGCGGGGAAATGACGCATTTCCCCCGTTGGGATCGACGTTTTTCGACGTGCCGCGATTGTCTCCCGTTTCGGGTGCGACGTCCACGGCTAAGCCTAAGTCTCGCAGATTACAGAGCCACCCTGCAATTCTGATCGATCCCTACCACCGAACCGTCAAGTCCATCGGAGTGACGGAGGCGTTGGCATCTCTCCAGGGGCCGATTGGCGGCTGCATTCAACTAGCTGCCCAATATGCCCATGGAGATATTCTTTACGTGGACGAAGAAGGTTTGTTCAAACACCGGCTGTCATTTGAGATTGACGGCCAGAGTTTTCCGGGCCGCGGATTGATTGTCGGTTCGCGGGGGGAAGATTATGACGTCGCGGCCGTAAAGTGTTGTGTCGAGGATATCATTTCGCGCGTCAAATTTAGCGAACCTGATCCAAGGCTGGGCACCAATCGGATCCTTGTCATTCCGGCGTGATGAGCTGAAATACCGTTCCGCGCATTCGACTGCTCGCGTTCACCACGCACGGAGGCGTTTCGAGACAGTCGGAGCGCTCCTGTGCTGCAAGCGACGGCGCGGCATCCTGTTCCGCTTTGAGGACTTCTAATCGGCGGCCAGTCTCCTGCGTCGTCTAGCGGTCGCCGAGCCTCGTTCGCCAATATTATTGCCTCTAGCCGCTGTGATGCGATCGCAACTTAAATGCGCCTCGTCCGGGGCGACTTCCGATAATCTGTTGTCGGAATCGAGCAATGACCACGGATGTTCGGTCGTCAGAGGTGATGTTGCCGGCCAGATGTTTCCGCTTGCAGGCCGAGCCCCGCTTGATTGCGTTCTCAGATGATGGACGGTATCGCCGAAAGGTTCGGGCCGAGGCCCCGATCGTAGCCACGCAATGGCGCCGCTCAACTATTTTCCCCGCCTCGCTGCGCTCCGGCTTCCTCGCCCAAGCCAAAATAGCCGGCTTTCCGCCATCCTCCGCGCTGCTTCGGCCTGAAGGTGCGTGTCGATCGCCTGTCGTCGTCAGGACCGTCATCGAGACCGCAATCAAGCGGGGCTCGAAGCAAACGGAAATTGATCATGGCAACCATCGGCAACTTCACCAAAAAGAACGACCGCTACACCGGTTCCTTGCGCACGGTCTCGCTCTCCCTGGCGGTAGATTTTGCGCCTATCGCAAGTTCGGACAATGGCCCAGATTTCAGGGTCGTCTCAGGAAGCATCGAACTCGGGGCGGCATGGAAGAAAGCCCGCAAGGATGGCGGCAGCTATCTCTCGGTCAGATTGGATGATCCGACTTTCGCGAGCCCGGTCTTCGCCAACCTCGTTGAAGGTAAAGATGGCCAGCACACGCTGATCTGGACCCGCCGCGTCGCCTGACCTGCGAGAGCGCGGTCGCAAATGCGACCGCGCATCCGTCCCATCCTTTCATCGAAAGAACCGGGCCAATGCGCAAATCCGCTCGGACGACCAACGTGTCAGCTTCTGCGAGCACGTAACCGTGAAGTTTATGCGTGATCTGGAAGCCAGTACCCGCGCCTGGATCAAACCCTGCTGATTCACGTTCAGCGACCCGGCCATCCCGCCGCGATGGACAGCCTATTGCGGCATTGACACCGTCTTCTCCGGTCAGAGACCGCAGAACGAGGGCTATCAATCCACCGGAAGGATGACCTACCGGCAGGCGCAAGGCTTGGGCGCCCATTTTCGCATCGCGCAAGAGGCCGTCGATTGGCTCGCGGCGACGACCATAATCGATAGTGGCGCCGCGAAGGCGCCGGCCGAGCGTGGCGCTGCGGCGCTCCCAAAAGAAGTTCGGGGCCATTTGCATTCGCGAGGGGTGTTCTCAGTCGCGGTTAAGACATCGGCGTCGGCGATTGGCGCCGACCTGATGAGAGGTTACCAGATGACGAAGTCTTCTTTTCCCCTGACCCCGCCCGCCGCACTTGTTACCGCTTCCAAGAAGGGCGGGACCGGCAAGACCTTCCTGATGGCGACGGTCGCCGACCTGATGACCGTGAACGGGTATTCGTACAGCGTCTTTCAGGCGGACGACAAGATGCGGCTGCGCACGCTGATCGGCGCCAAGGTTGTTGAACTCCGACCCAACCCCGACTTGGTCATGAACAACCCGGCTCTCATGCGACAAGCCTTCACGCCGTTCTACACCGCCTGCAGCGAGGCTATGGCGAGCGGCAAGTCCGTGTTGTTCGATATCGGTGCCAACGAGGTCGAAAATGCCGCAAACTTCCTGACCGACGTGGAAATCGACGAAGATCTCGTTTCGTGGGGGCTGCCGATGATCGTGTTCGTCCTGGTGCAGGCCGAGACCGATGCCATCGCCTCTGCGGCCGAGACCATTCGCCGGTTCCGCTCGGCGGTGCCGAGCGCACGCTTGGTGTTGGTCGAAAACCTGCTGGAGCGGGGCCCGCTCGGGGCGCTCCGGACCACTGGGCCGGCACGGCATCAGTTCGAGAAGGACCTGAAGCCGTTGCTCGCGGGTGTGACCCGCGTCACCATGCCGGCGATCCTCCCGGACTTCTGGGAGCCCTACGATAACGCTGGGCAGCGCTTCCTGAAGGCCTTGGCGATGGAGCCGAAGGAGGCCGCCAAGCGCCTCAACATGGAGGTGGGTGACGTCAAGATCGCGCGGCGCGCTGTTGCGGTCTACTTCCGCTCCATGCACGCGGCGCTGTCGCAGTTGATCGTGCTGCCGAAGGGCGGTGTGTGATGGCAGCAGCCTCCGACAACAATGGACCGGCCCGTCGGCCGGTCCGGATCCCCCCACTCAGCACGATCATCGCAGAGGGCAATCTTGAGATCGGCCGGCAAGTCCGAGAGGCCGTCGAACGGGCTGTTACCGCCGGGATCGCCGTCGATCCGGCCCGTCTCCGCAGATGGGGCAGCAGCGGTGCGGATTATTTCGCCAAGACGTTGCGGGAACGCATCATGCCGCCCGCGCAAAAGGTCCCTCCCAAACTGGGCGGTCGGCCGTTGGACGCGGACGTCGCTCCGGCAGACGCCGGCACTCCGAAGAACGCCGCTGATGTCGGCGAACCTTTGCCGGCCGAGCCGGTGGATCCACCGCGGCGACCGTATCCGGTGATCACCATGGAGAAGGACTGGACGGACAAGGAGCAAGATCGTTGGTCGATCGCAACGCGCGCCTTCGCAAGGGGAATGCTCATCGCCGTCAGCCTGCTGTCGCTTACGATCATGGTCCTGAGAACGTGGTTTTGAAGAGACACGTCACACATCATCAATTCTGAAATGGAGATATCCCATGGCTGCTCTCCCAACTCTGAAAAACGGTCTCGAACTGAAACGCGCAGCCCCACCAGCGGTGTTCACCGGCGTGATGACGTGCATGTTTGCGCTTGTGCTGTGCATCGCCGTCTTGATCACCATGCCGGCAACCACGCAGACGCTTTCGATCTCAAGTTGGGTCCATAGCTTCCAAGATACGCTCGGCCACCTCCAATTGTCCAAGGTCCTGCGCACGCATTGGCTGCACCTGATTTGCGCCATTCTCGTCAGCATGGCCGGCGGCGGCTATGCCGGCTATGACGCATGGGACCATGCTCCCTTGGTCGAGCCGTTCATCACGCCCAATCCGGCGGACCCTCGCATTTACTACGACGAAAATGCACGGTTGAAGTTGCGGGCCCGCTTCAGGACCGAGGCAGGCCGCATGGCGGGGCGTGGTATTTGGCTCGCGCCGTATGTTAATCTGCCGTTCCGTTTGGAAACCCGTAACCTGATGATCGTCGGCGCCTCCGGTCACGGCAAGTCGAACCTAGTGAGGTCCTATGCTCACCAAATGATGCGCCGCGGCGATCACGTCCTTCTTCATTGCAACAAGGGCGACGTAACGCAGTGCTTCGATCTTGCCGACGTCATTCTGATTTCTCCGGCCCATCGTGACGGGTGGGCCTGGGATATCGCTGCCGATATCGATGGCCCGGCAGCGGCGGCGGAGTTCTCAAAGGACATCATTCCAGCCTCGGATCAGCCGTTCTGGTCGGATTCGGCGCGGCTGGTCCTGACCGACACGATCATTGCTCTCTCCCATGAACAGGGAGTTGAGTGGGGACCCGGTGAGCTTTTAATAATGCTGCTGGGCAAACCTCAAGAGCTCAGAGATCGGATTGCCAAAATCGACCTTAGCGCAAGCCCCCTACTGGGGAGTGGTGACGAGGACGCGGTCGACAAGACCGTTCAAAGCATCATGTCGACCCTGCTCTCGGCGGCAGTCACCGCCTTGCGGCCGATGGCCTATGCCTGGTCCAATCTGCCGCCCGAGAAGCGCTTTTCGGTCAAGGAGTGGCTCAGCGAAACCAACACCAAGCCAAAGGTCTTGATCGTCCAGACCTCGCCGAACTTCGAGGAGATGTCTACCACGGTCTGCGGCGGCATCCTGCGCCGGGTGTGCAAGGCGGTGTCCGATGCCTCGGTTGCCATCGACGCCAAGCGCCGGGTGAGCTTTGTTCTCGACGAAATGTTCTCCCTTGGCCACGTCGAGGGGCTCGGCAAGGCCCTGTCGGTTGGTCGTGAAAAAGGGCTTGTCTGCGTGGCCACCATTCAGTCGATGGAACAGCTAAATATTTACGGGAAAGAGGCCGCCTTGCTGTCGGATCTGTTTCAGATCAAGATCTACAGCCGTCTCACGGCTGGTGCCGGAGCGGACCTTGCGGAGAAGACTGTCGGATCCCGGGATATCATCTGGTCGGCACCCAACAAGCACCCTGAAAAGGACGATAAGCGCCTCTTCGTCATGAGAGAGGCGCGCATGCCCGTGGTGACCGCCACGCGGTTTACCCGGGACTTCGGCGTGTTCGAGGATGACCGCGGCGAGAACTATGTCCGGGCCATCGTCCACTATGCGGGGGCCGCCCATCAACTCGATTGGCCGCTAACCGTCTGGAACAAGGTGGCCGACGGCTTTGTCGCTGCGCCCTGGACGCGCTTCATTCGCCCAGCTGGCGAGCCTGCCGCTGGCCCTGTGCAGAGATAGAGTGAGAGCCGTGGTGACTTGAAAGTCACGACGGCTCAGTCGGTTGCATCTGTCGTCACATTTCCTCCTGTCATGGTTTGGAGGGTAGTTTGGTAAGGCGGCTAAGCGCCAAGGCGATTTCGTCTTCGGAGACCTCTTCGCTGTTGAACGAAGGCTTGTCCGATTGTGGCGAACTCTGTCTTACGGTCGTGAGGGGCAGAGATTGTTGCGCTGATGTCTCAAGCTGGGCAACCGCCGGAGGACGCGGTCGTACGCTTTTTCGTTCCGGAGCCCTTCTAGAGATGGCCCTATGAGGCGGACTATCGACGGCGTCTTCAGCCTGACGAACCAACCGGGCATAACCGACCCGTAGTTGATCTGCGGAAATTAGAGTGCCATCCGACCTTCGGGCACCCGCGCGCGCCAGCAGTGATGCGATGCTTCGCCAGGTCAGCTTCGATGAAGAGCGCAATTGTCGCACTTCATCGAGATGTTGGGCCAGAACCCGTTCAAACGGGACTCGCTCGCCACCGACGGTCAACTCGGCAACGAACGCTTCCGCCCAAGATTTCGGATCGATCCCCATGGCCGCACTATCCTAGGATCAAGCTCCTCAATCGGGATGAAGCAAAACCGAGCAAATTGAAGCAATTACGAAATGCTCTGTTTTGTTACAAAAAAGTACAAATTGCTCTCTTCACACCTGTGCATCAGCGATAGGAATAAAATCCGATCGCGGCTCCGCGCTATAAAAGCTTGCCCCGACCTGACCACAGCGGGAGCGGAAGCTAGTGGGGCGAAGCGGCCGTTCGCCAAAACGTTGACGGCAGCCAACAATGGAAACTTCCGCTCCTTCGGGAACTAAAAACTAAAGAGCGTTATAGTACTACAATCGATGAAATGCCGACGATTGACCCTGCTGCATTACTCTTGATCTGGCAGCGTCGGCCGACTTGCGTCCGCTATAGCGACGCTATCGTCTGATAATTCAGCCATTCAGAACTGCCCCACAACCGTCAGGCGTATCGCCAGCGGCTCGACTGGATGGAGCACGCGGTCCATCACGCCGTTCTGGCACACCGCGGCCGGCGCGGTCGGGGCGCCCGCGGCGGGAAAGCACATCGAGAATAGCGAGTCCGATTTGAGCAGCGAACCGTAGGCATAGGTGATTTGGTCCGAGCGGTTGTTCAATAGATTGAAAGCATCGAGCTGGATCCGCCAGCCATTGTCAAAGCGATAACCGAGCTGCCCGTTGAGGAGCCCTGTGGCCGGCGAGACAAAGGCGTTGTCTTCTGTCAACGGGCGCGGACCGAAATAGCGGTAACGTAGCGCGGAGAACCAGCCGGTCTTCTCGCCGAGCTTGATGCCGGCTGACGCGATCATGTTGGGTGCGCCCGGAATATAGTTCCCCGCCGCGTTGCCAATCTGGGCGGCGGGATAGCCGGCGAGCGAGGCATAAAGCGCCGCCTGATCCGGATCGTCACCCCGGAAGCGCGCATGCGTCACCGCGATATCGCCTTCCAGGTCGAGCCACGACAGGGGGCGATAGTCATTGGTCCATTCGATACCGTAGCGGCGGCTCGGCCGGCTCGCCTCGGTATCTCCGGCGTCGCCCGAAAACAGGATTTCGGATGCCGAATCCAGCACGAACAGGCTTACCGAACTCTCCAGTTTCGGGATCAACTTCGACCGCAACCCGACCTCGGCTCCCCTGGTCTTCACCAGGAATGGCGAGGCCTGCAGCGCCGAACCGTCGATGGGCGATTCCGTGATGGTGACGCCGCGCGCGTCGTTGCTGTGAAAGCCTTCGCCTGCGTTGAAGAACAACTCCGTCTTGGCGAACGGTCCGAGCACCACGCCGAATTTCGGGCTGCCGATCATGGCATTGGCGCTGCCTGAATTGGCCGGCGTGAACACCGAATTGACGCTGGTCTCGTAGTAGTCGCCGCGCCAGCCGACACTGGTTCGCAGCCAGTCGGTCCAGTGCAGGGTGTTCTGCACGAACACGCCAACGCTGCCTTCCTGCACCGCATCGTTGCGAATGGGCGACAGGAATTGCCGCTGCACCGTATTGTTCAGGCCCAGCCGGATGTCGTCGTAACGACTCTGGACGCCGACCTCGGTTTCCATCGGCAGACCGGCGAACTGGCTATTGAAGGTGTGCGAGGCGCTGACGCCGCCGAGGATGCGGTCGTCATGCTGATGAAACTGGTCGCCATTGACGGGATCAGAGAGAAAATACGTGAAATTGTTCCAAAGATTGAGCGAGCTCTTGATAATGTAGAAATTGGCCTTCGAGGAACCGGCTTCCTCAGACTGCGCCCAGCGCCCCGACAGCGAGAAGCGGTTGGAATTGCCGCCGTCGCTGGGGTCGAGCGCGCCGAACAGGCCGATTTCGCCCGATGAGATGGCGCGCGAAGGGATCTGATCGGTAGAATTCCATTTGTTGGCATAGGCCATCGCGGTCAGCGAGAAGCCGTCGGTCGCGGTGCCCTGGCTGTACCGGACCACGCCATTCAGCTTGCGCAAATCGTCGGGATTGTCCCAGGGGCCGTTATAGGTGTTGGCCTCACCGGCGACCAGCAAGGTTCCGTCACCGAGTTTGGTCGAGGTGATGCCGAGAAGCCGGTGATAGCCGAAACTCCCGGCGGTGATCGAGGCCATGGTCTTGTTGACGCTGTCGATCAAATCGACATGGACCGATCCCACCGAGGAGAAATCGCCCTCATCGGCGAAATAGGGCCCCTTGCGGATGTTGACCGACCCGATCAACTCGGGGATCAGGAAGTTCAGGTCGGCGTAGCCTTGGCCGTGGGCGTGGGTGCGCATGTTGACCGGCATGTCGTCGACCGAGATGGCCAGATCGGTGCCGTGGTCGAGGTTGAAGCCGCGCAGGAAGTACTGGTTGGCCTTGCCGTCGCCGCTGTGCTGGGTGACGATCAGACCGGGCACGACTTCAAGCGCTTCGGCGGGCCGGGAAAACGGCCGCGCGTTGACATCCGCACCGCTGACATTTTTTTCGCTTGCCGACGCGACCGGTGCTGCCGCCGACGAAGGGCCTGCTGCGGTCCCAGCGGGCACAGCGCTTCCGGCAGGAGGAAGGCTTCGGACCGCGGTGCGATTCGATCGTCGGCCGCGGTCCGCGCCGTGTTTCGGCTGGGGATGGGCGTTCTGACGCTGCTGAGGCGCCTCCACTTCTACCGGTGGAAGCGTCGTGGGCTTGACGGCTTGCGCCGATGCGCTGGGTGCAGCCACGGCCCAACCAGCTAACCAGATCGCGCCCAAGCCGCAGGTGATTCGATGCATCCCACCGCCCCCGGCGGCAACGACGTGATGAATGAGTCCCGCCGCGACGTCGGGCAGGTTATGTTGTAACAGTACGTGATGAAAACTGACACGGCGGGTATGAAGATGTCAACAAATCATCATACCATTTGCTGACTAAGGAAACGCAATGCAACGTATCACCATTACGCTTGATGACGATCTGATGAGAGAACTTGACGCCATGATCGTCGAGCGCGGCTACCAAAACCGTTCCGAGGCGATCCGCGATTTCGCCCGCGCCGGCATGCAGCAGGCCGCGCATGAAAAGGGAAAGTCTGGGGAGTGCGTCGCGGCGCTGGTCTATGTCTACGATCATGCCGCGCGCGACCTGTCGCGGCGTCTCGTACAAAATTACCACGGCCATCACGATCTCGCGCTGGCGACGCTGCACGTGCATCTCGACAATGACAATTGCATGGAAGTGACCGCGTTACGCGGCTCCGGCGCCGAGGTGCAGCATTTCGCCGATCACATCATCGCCGAGCGCGGCGTCAAGTATGGGCGCGTGGTGATGATCCCGAGTGGAACCGGCAAGAAGAAAGGTATCTCGCGCAAGCGCGAGCACCGGCATTCGTGAGTTCGAATGACACGGAGCGGCCGGTTCCCGAAAAAGAGCGGTGGGTCCGGGGGATTTGGCAAGATTACGAACTGCCAGATCGGCGTCTTCGCTACCTACGTTTCGTGTCATGGCCATGCGTTCATCGATCGCGCGCTGTATCTTCCAAAGGAATGGGCCGAGGATCCAGGTCGTCTGGAAGCCA
>Ga0302140_10002611_pt1 | contig 23264 bp, 18 predicted proteins | sample I_Bog_E1_1_FD_202095 | JGI IMG/M metagenome (GOLD analysis project Ga0302140, IMG submission 202095) | Peat permafrost microbial communities from Stordalen Mire near Abisko, Sweden - I_Bog_E1_1 | ecosystem: Environmental > Terrestrial > Soil > Wetlands > Peat | place: Sweden: Abisko, Stordalen... | reverse complement strand
TACGATTGTGTCATCGCTTCCCATTGCCTGGAGCACATCGCAAATCCAATCAAGGCGCTGCTGGAATGGAAGCGTGTACTTCGGCGCGACGGGCTTCTCCTGCTCATCCTTCCGCATCGAGACCACACTTTCGATTGGCGTCGGCCCGTGACCACCATCGAGCACATGAGGAAGGACTACGAATCAGGCGTCGCGGAATCCGATCTGACGCACCTCGATGAAGTTCTTTCGCTCCATGATTTGTCTCGCGATCCAGGAGCCAAGTCGCCTGAAGAATTTCGGGAAAGGTCCCTCAACAACTCCAGGTTCCGGGCAATTCACCATCACGTATTTGTGCCCGAAACCGCCGCTGAAATACTGCGAGAGGTCGGTTTTTCTGTGCTTCGTCAGGACGTGGAGGGTTTCCACATTATCACGCTCGCGAAAAGCAGCTAGCGTTCCTGCCACTTCGCCAAGTCCGTGCTCTGGCTGCCCTCCAACCTCGGCAGCCAATATGCCGATCTCCGCCGGCAACCAACCCGCCGGCATGGCCCGGGTTATCTCGCGTAAATTACTGCAATCCGGCCGGGCAGCACTCTCTTACTGGACCGCGACGCATACCTGCTTCGGCGACGCTGGCCCCACGTGGGCAAATTTATCCTCATACCACTGGAAGACACGGTCTCTCCGGCCGTCCGTCGGATCGTTCACCACCGCATCTTTCATTCCCATTCGCAGCAGCGTCACATAAAGTGCTGAGTGCAGAGACATCGATCCGCCGTTGTAGCGACCGGTAGATGCAAACAGGCGCAACAGGTCATCTTTGACTTTCGGCGCATAGTCCGCCCCTGCCCGGCACAGTCCGAGCGCTGCTGTCGTTTGCGCATTACGCGATGCGTGTTCTGCCTGCAGTGTCGCCGCAAACAGATCCGCCATCTCTGCGGGCGCCGCATCGCCAAGTCTCATCATAAAGGCCGGGGCCTGTGATTGAAGGGACCAGCCAACCCCCGATTTCGTATTTTCGGCGTCGGCGCGGGCCGCCTCCACCAACTGAGGCACCAAGGGTGCATACGCATCCTCGGGTAAGCGATCGATCATGTCCGACAACACGAACCGGATATTGTTGTTGTGGTACTTGAGAGCACTGTGTTGCTGCCCGTTGCGCGTCACCGTTGTCACTTCTTCCGCCCGCTGAAGTGCCTGAACCATCGCGGGCGCCTCGTTCGCCGTCAACTCCGGATGCTGCGATAAATACGGAAATTGCCAGTCGGGCAGCGCCAAGTCGGTCACCAGATCACGGAAGCGCCTGAGTTCGTTGTCCCGTTCCTTCTCTTGATACAACTGCAGGTTCTGCGAAACCGTGGAGTCACTCGTGTTCCCCCGGTTCCGGCTGGAGGCCGGGGTCGCGACCAGTCCCAACGCAGCCGCAATCGCAGCGCTATTGGGATTGTGGTCGAGGTTGCGACTATTCTCGCCCGCCAGGGGCGCATAAGCATCCCTTTCAAATTCGGCAAAGCAACGCCATTTGGGGCTGGCGGAGTCGAGCGCGCAGCCGACCACAGGCGCTGGCAACCAGGTGAAGGGCGCCGCAGTACCGCCCTTCAGCGTGAAGGACCGGTTACCCGCATCGGTCAGGGCGATGGTCCACACCCGTGTCGGCAACACCCAGTCGTGAGTTTCTACGGTATCTCCTGCCGCGACCGTCACAACGGGCTTCTGCGGGTCCTCGGGTTGTCGCAGCAGACAAAGCTTCGAGTCAAAGACACCGTTTTCCTGAAAAGCAAGAGTGACGACATTCGGGTCACCGTGTCCAATCGCATCGCACATTTTTTTCGCCACGATCCGGTACGATAAATGGGACGCCACTCGGCGATTTCCATTGTCTCCGTACACGACCGGGATGTCGTAGGCTTCCACCAGATTTTCCGGGACTTTTCCGAGCGGTGAGGTCGAACCTCCCGCCACCGTGGTATCAACCACCAGATCGTTCTGCTTCGCATCAAAAGCGACATGCACCCACTGGTTGTTTTGAGCGATCTCCTGGCGTAGCCGGAATAATTGCCTGTGGCCGGCGATCGTGATCCCGGCATAAAGGGAAAAGTACAAGAACGGAAGAACAATCGCAGCTCGCGGCAGCGTCCCATCCCATGCTTCTACCACCATCAGAAGAAAACCAAGATTGATGGTGACGACCGACCAAAGCGGGGCGCCAAGGATCATCAGGAACACGCCTGCGATCGGAAGGTGCTGCGCCAGAAAAACAATGCCGGTGAAGAGAAATAGCAGAACTGACTTCGGAAATTTCCGCATCGCACCCTCGCCCGTTTTGATTCTTCACCCAATTTTCGTGGCAAAGGGCGAATCGGGACAGTATCGTTGGAACAGCATCGATCGAATGCACGACCGCACGCACGACCGAAGGCACGACCGAACGCAGATCGAGCGAAGCTTGCTGGGGAGGGCGCCCCACTTCTCTGCCTCTCGACCATGGTCCGCTTTTCCCTGACTGTCGACAAAGAAACATCCATTGCAACCGCCGGAAGTTTCATCATTTCCAATCCCCTCCGCGCTTTTTTCATCACAAACTCATTGTGTGCGCCATCACAGACCCTGAACCAAAACCTGTGCAAAACTGGACTTCTGCTTGCAGTAGCGAAGCGTGTGCCCGTCCCAATCGTCGTGCCCGCCGAGGCTGCTCCAAACGAGCGCAGAGTTCTTTGACAACTAAGATTTCGCCTCTTTCTCCCACTTTAGGGGACAACAGAGACCGCCGCCGCCGCCAGAATCCCGTAAGCCCTTATTCCGGAATACTTTGGTATAACTCCTTTCGATTCAAAGACCAGAGCGAAAAATTCCCGCTAACCTCATGATTCCTGAAGACCCAGGGGGAGGGGGGTGGGGGTACTAAATGGTAAATACCTGTTTTGAAGTTTCCCACTTTTCGTAGCTCCCGAGCCGTAGCCCGGTAAATACAAACACGAAGAAGGTTCGCCGTGGCTTCACCCCTGCACGCAATTTCCCGCACGTTCCTCGTTCTTACGCCATGGGAAGTGGAAGCACTTTAGTTACGGTACCGCCCTGCAATTAAAGACTAAAATGATCGGAGAACAAGCCCAGACTTCCCAAACTCACCAACGTACGGTTTCGGTCCGGCATCTAACCACCTCAGACCCGCGTTGAGAATTAGAGTTATTGAGAATCAGGTTTGGATTCACGTCTGGCAACGTTCATTTTGCGAGGATCTGTGTCGAGGAGTTTCATGAAGAAGAATTTGTCTCTCGCTCTTTTGCTGGTGTGCAGCTTCTGTCTGTGCGCCCCCGCGTCTTTCGCCATGCCCATCGCCTCGTCGGCGCGCGCCATGGTTCCGGCTGAAATCCAGCAACTCATCGGCGTTGACTATCGCGCCCTCAAAGATTCTCCGACGGCACAGGCGCTCAAAGACAAAGTGATGCCCGACAATCTCAAGGAATTGGAATCCGCGCTCAAGGGCGTGGGCATCAACTCCGACCGCGATCTTGACCAGCTGAATTTCGCCTCCTTCCGCACCGAGAAGAAAGGGATTCAGACCATCGGTATCGCCCAGGGATCGTTTTCCGCCAAGGCCGTCCTCAAGAAAATGAAGCTCAAGAAAATTGCGGGAACGAAATACGGCACGTCCACCATCTATCCCATGGATAACGGCCTCGTGATGACCTTTCTCGACGACAACACGCTGGCCTTCGGCACCGAAGCGTCCTTGAAAAGCGCGCTCGATACCCGCGATGGCAAGCGCCCCTCGCTCGATTCCAATTCGATCATGAGCGACCAGATGTCCGCCGTCGATAGCGCGACCCTCTGGAGCATCCTCGACCAGAAGGGAACGCAGGCCATCATGATGTCGGCCATGGGCGACGCAACCAAAGTCGGAGACTACGAAAGCCTCAAGAAACGCATCCTCGCGTCGCGCTACACCATGAATTTTCAGAGTGGAGTGAATTTCGATTTGACCGTCCAGACCGCCGATTCGATGACCGCAGCCACCCTCTCGACCGTGCTGAAAGGCGTCATGCTGTATAAGAAACTCAATGCCAGTCCGATTGAAAAGACCGCGATCGACGCCTCCACTGTCGATTCCGACAGCTCGAACCTGCAACTCCACTTCAAGAGCGACGACCAGAAATTCCAGTCCCTGATGAACTCGCCCCTCTTCGCGGCTGTTTCTCACTGACGTCTTTGACGCGACCATTTCGCAGGCCTCACCAAAAAAACGTCCCGAGAATTTCTTTCGGGACGTTTCTCTTTTCCACCAAGTGAAGAGTAACTCTGAAACGCTGCTGATCATGGCAAAAGAGTCATGGCAAAAGAGTCATGGCAAAAGAGTCATGGCAAAAGAGTAGAGTCGTGAGGCTCTGCAAGATAAGATCAAGATAAGATTAAGATGATGCAGGGTAGTTGAGATTCGGGAACGAGCGAGGCGCTGCGAGTGGAAAGCCGATGCGGGTTCTAGTCACAGGTGGAGCAGGATACATTGGCAGCGTCGTGGCCGACGAGCTGCTACAGGCAGGGCACGAAGTTGTCGTCTTCGATAACCTGAGTCACGGCCATCGCCAGGCCGTCCCGCAGGACGCGGAACTCGTGATCGGAGAACTCTCCGATCGCCTTGCTCTCGACGCGGTCATGGCATCGCGCGGGATTGAAGCCGTACTCCACTTCGCGGCATTGATCGAGGCTGGCGAGTCGATGAAGACACCTGAGGAATTCTTTCGCAACAATACTGCGAACGCCCTGACCTTGCTCGAAGCCATGCTCGCTGCCGGAGTAAAGAAATTTGTTTTTTCATCGACTGCAGCCTTGTATGGCAATCCGGAGCGCACTCCGATTCAAGAGGATGACCCGCTCCACCCCACCAACGCCTACGGCGAATCGAAGTTGCTGGTCGAGCGCATGCTGGCATGGTTTCATCGGATTCATGGACTGCGCTACGCCTGCCTGCGTTACTTCAACGCCGCAGGCGCCGCCCGTTCCGACAAAGGCGAGGCGCACCGTCCGGAAACGCATCTCATCCCGCGCATTCTGCAAGTGGCGCTCGGGCGCGCCGAACATGTCCAGATCTTCGGCACCGACTATCCCACGCCCGACGGCACCTGCGTGCGCGACTACATTCACGTCAGCGATCTGGCGCGCGCCCACCTGCTGGCCCTGCATCGGCTGGACGCGATGCCGCAGCAGTCTGTTCCCCTGATTTATAACTTAGGCAATGGACAGGGATTCAGCGTGCGCGAGGCGGTCGTCGTCGCTCGGGCGGTAACCGGACACGCGATTCCGATCATCGAATCGCCGCGCCGGCCGGGAGATCCGGCAGTATTGATTGCCAGCGCGGAAAAAATCCGGCGCGAGCTGGGCTGGATGCCACAGGTGCCCGAACTGCAATCGATTGTCGAAAGCGCGTGGCTATGGCATCGCTCGCACCCGGATGGATATCCGCGAACCTCCAATGGATGATCGGATAGTGGATCCGGCGCGATGCAGGACCGGTCCAAGCAGGACCGGCCCAAGCAGGCTCGGTCCAAGCAGGACCGGTCCAGGCAGGCTCGATCCAAGCAGGCTCGAGCCATGCAGGTTCGAGGCATGCAGGTTCGCGGCATGCAGGTTCGCGGTTGGTGCCCGTCGTGGGCTGGGGCTCTCTGAACTGCAGGGCGTTCGCTGAACTTATGGATCTTGCCGATCTTATCGCACAGCCGCACCGGCGTTGGAATCCTCTAACCGGCGATTGGGTGCTGGTGTCGCCGCATCGCACGAAGCGTCCCTGGCAGGGACAGTTGGAGAGCGTTGCAGCGGCGCCACCGGTTGCTTACGATCCTGACTGCTACCTGTGCCCGGGTAATCCGCGGGCCGGAGGTCAGAAGAACCCCGCCTACACCGGAACTTTTGCTTTCGACAACGATTTTGCGGCGCTGCAGCCGGACATACCCAACGGTGAATTTGGCGACCGTGGTTTGCTGGTGGCCGCGAGCGAAGCAGGGCGCTGCCGCGTGGTTTGTTTTTCTCCGCGCCACGATCTCACCATGGCGCACATGAACATCCGCGACTTGCGGCCGGTGGTCGATACCTGGGCGGAAGAATTCGCGGCGCTGGCGGCCGATCCGAAGATTAACGCGGTGCAGATTTTTGAAAATCGCGGAGCGATGATGGGATGCAGCAATCCTCACCCGCATGGCCAGATCTGGGCCAATGAAACTTTGCCGAATGAGTCGGCGAAGGAATTGGCGGCATTTCGCGAGTATCACCGGAAGCAGGGCAGGACCCTGTTGCACGACTATCTTGATCTCGAACTGGAGCGGGAAGAGCGGTTGGTCCTGGCGAACGAACACTTCGTCCTGCTCGTACCGTTCTGGGCGGTATGGCCTTTCGAGACCATGGTCGTCAGCCGGAGAGCGGTGTCGGCTCTCGATGAGCTAAGCGACGAGGAGCGCACGGCGCTCGCCGGGATTTTGCAGCAGGCTACGATCCGCTACGATAATTTGTTTCGCACATCGTTTCCCTACACCATGGGGTTCCACCAGCGTCCCACGGACGGCGGAGCGTATCCGGAATTTCATCTGCATGCGCATTTTTATCCCCCGTTGCTTCGTTCCGCGACGGTCAAGAAATTCATGGTAGGTTACGAAATGCTGGCCATGCCGCAGCGCGACATCTCGGCGGAAACCGCGGCGCGATGGTTGCGCGAATTGCCCGCAGTCCACTACCTTGCAACCTCGGTGGCAAAGCCCAGGCCCTGAGGGTAGATCAGGTAGCTTCGACTCTTTGCGCGAAGCTGTGAGCGGTGTCGGTTCTAGTCATTCGAACTGCTCCCGAGGGAATTGCTGCCGAGGGACTGGGGCAAGGAATCGCCCGGCTGTGTGCAGTAGGGAGACGCATCGGCGAGCCCGAGAATTTCCGCCTGCTCGTTGCGGGCGGTGGAAGTCGGGAGGGAAGGCACTCGCAGCGCAATCCGATCCGCCTCATCGCAACCCGCGTAAGAAAACTGGGGCACGATTTTCCGGAGGTGAGCAAGGATCGGCGCGCGTTTCCCGATAGAGACGACGGCTTGCAGTTCGTCGAGAGCGCGCTTTAAGGCAGGCCATGCGAGCTTGGTGCTTTCGGTGCGCGCAATCTTTTCGCAGCGGCTTGGGAAGACGCGCTCCTCGGGGTAAAACAGTTCTTCAAAAAGCTTTTCTCCGGGACGAAGCCCGATGAATTGGAAATCCTGCGCCGGTTTGCCGGAGAGGCGGAGCAGCGTTTTCGCGAGTTCCGTGACGCGCACCGGTTCTCCCATATCGAGCACCAGAATATCGCCGTCCCGGCCTACGACGAAGGCCTGTAACACCAGGCTGACCGCTTCCGCGATGGTCATGAAGAAGCGCGTGATGTCGGGATGCGTGATGGTGATCGGCCGGTTCTGCCGAATCTGTTCCTGGAAGATGGGAATCACGCTGCCATTCGAGCCGAGAACATTGCCGAAGCGCACCGACACGCAACGCATTCCCTGTACCGGCCACGCCGCCAGAACCAGCTCTCCCACGCGCTTGGTGCAGCCCATGACGTTGGTCGGGTTCACGGCCTTGTCGGAAGAGATCATGACGAACGCCGTGCAATTGGATTTCTGCGCCACCTGGAGCAGCGCAAGCAGTCCCATGACATTGTTTCCGACCGCCTCTTCGACGTTGTCCTCCATGACTGGCACGTGTTTGTAGGCGGCCGCGTGGAAGACGATTTCAACACCATAGGTCAGAAATATCTTCCGCATCCGCTCTGCATTACAGAAGTCGGCAACACAGAACACTCTGCGCCCATCGTCTTCGTCCTGGGCCAGTTGGTGCTGCAAATGAAAGATCCCCGTTTCGTTCTGATCGAGGCACAAGAGAAGCTTCGGCTTATACATCCGGATTTGCCGGCAGAGTTCCGAGCCGATGGATCCAGCCGCTCCCGTAACCAGAACCACGCGGTCGTGGATATGTTCGCGCACCGACTCCAGATCGAGATGATGGGGAACGCGTCCCAGAAGATCGGTGAGCGAGACCTCGCGCGCCTGCTGCAGGCTGACCCGCCCGGAGACCAACTCCGCCATCGTCGGGACGGTGCGATAGGGAGTGGCGCTTGCCTTACAGAGGGCAACCAGGCGCTGCATCTGTTCCGGCGTAGCTGATGGAATGGCGATCAGGATTTCGTCGACCGCAAACTTGGCGACGATCGGGGTCAGAGAAGGGGCCGATCCGAGTACGCGAACCCCCAGAATTCGCAAACCCTTTTTTAGGGGATCGTCGTCGACGCAGGCAATGACCCGGTACTGGCTTTCCGGTTCGAGAGTCTCGCGGATAATCATCTGCGCGGCGTGTCCGGCGCCCACCAGCAGCAATCGTTTCGGCGTCGAACCCCACTCTCGCCGTCGCGGCGACTCCGAGAATAACCGAGCCAGCACCCGAACTCCGGTGAGAAGCGTGAAACTGATTAAGGCTTCCAAGCCAAAGATCGAGAGTGGAAAGGAGGCCAGACCCAGTCCGAAGCGCAAGAATAGAAGAAAGGCGAACGAACCCGCCACGGTGGCCTTGAGTATGTCGAGGGCGTCGTGGATTCCGGTATAGCGCCACCAGCCATGCATCAGGTTAAAGAAAGGCATCACCAACAGTCGAACCAGGATCAGAACGGGAGCGGCAGTCCATAGAAGATTGCGGTCAGGCAAGCGGAAGTCGAAGCGCAGAAGCCAGGCGCAGATCAGGGATGTCAGGATAAGAATGATTTGCGAGACCAGAAGAAGCAGCGATCGGCAGCGCAAGAGCGCCCAGGATTTGATTGTGAGTTCTTTCATAAGGGTTAACGGATTCTCTTCCAGATTCACTTGTTTTTCGGCCTAATTAGTAATTGATCGTCACGGGGCAGGATTGCTTGAGTTGCCGGGGGTTAAACGAAAGTGGCCGGGTTATGGCAGGTGACGTAAATTCGTCGCGCGCGGAGGGGAGAGATGGCGGGTGCGCAGGCGCTTCCGAGTGCATCGCCGAGGCATGCCGAGTGGAAAAAAGATGCGAACGGAGAGGCTAGTGTTGGACGCCCTCGGATCGCAGGACTCTCCACAGCGTAAGGGCCATGATTTTCAGATCGAGGCCAAGCGATTGCGCAGCCGCGTACTCGGTGTCGTAACGTACTTTCATAAGAATATCCAATTCGTCGCGGCCATTGATCTGCGCCCAACCGGTGATTCCAGGAACCAAGCGGTGCACTCCGTGCCGCGTGCGCAGCGCGACCAGATCGTCCTGATTAAAAAGCGCGGGCCGGGGACCGACCAGACTCAGGTTTCCCTGACAGACGCTGGCGAGTTGGGGCAACTCGTCGAGGCTGGTGCGGCGCAGCCAGCCTCCAATGGGAGTCAGATAGCGCTGCGGTTGCTGCAAAAGATGAGTTGCAAGTTGCGGGGTATGCGCGCGCATGGTGCGGAATTTCGGCATTTGGAAAAGACGATTATTTCTGCCCACGCGTTCGGACCAATGGAGTGCGGGACCCGGCGAAGTGAATCGCACCGCCATCCAGCAGAGAAGCAGAAGGGGGGAGCACAGAATGAAAAGTGTTCCGCCAAAAATCAGGTCGATCGCGCGCTTCCAGGCCGGCATAGGACTGGTGGAAAGCGCGTTCGAAGTTGCGACAGAAAATGTGGCCATGTTAGCGAAAAGACTGTGACGCTGCGAAGACGAGTGGTGGTTTCGGTGATCGTGTTAGGACGAGTGTTACCGCTCCCTGTTATTACTATCGTCCGAACGATGCTAAACGTGAGTTGTAGCCGCGAGGGCAACTTCGACAAGTAAGTAACTGTGACAGTCATGGGATGCCATCGTTACCCGGGATGTTACCCGGGCGACGTGTGCGCTCTCGGAGGCGCACCCGGACCTTTGATCACACGCTTATCCGAACTGAAAATGTGCTCCACCCGCTTCAACCAAGATCGCGTCCTGACGGCCAGCCGAACCACGCACTTGGACGCACGGCCCTTGCCAAAATAGTCATAGGCTTCGTTGAATGCGATCAAGGCATCGTGCAGTTCGCGGAGAGAACTCTCTGGCGTCTGATTGACGCTCCGACTCCCAAAATGAACGATCTCGGCACAGGGTGTGTAGTGCACCGCATATCCCTTTTGTTTCAGCATGAAGTTGTAAGCCAAATCGGAGACAAAGAGGCGAAAACGTTCGTCCAGCACGCCGGCGTTTTCCCAGGTCGAGCGTCGGACCACATAAGCGGTGGTTCCGATGCTGTCGACCGGTTGCGCTTTCGAGTAGTCGAAACGAGTGGCATAGTAACGTTCGGTGAAGCGGTTCCGGGGAAAGAGTTTATGCCAGTTGAAGGCCTGCAGCGCCATCGGGCCCAGTCCGGAAAAGTGGCGAATGCAATGTTGCACGGAACGATCGGGGTTCAAGAGCTTCGGCCCGCATGCGGCGACCGCTGGGTTCTCGTCCATGTATCCGACCAGCGCCCGGAAAGCGTTGTCGATCAGCATGGTGTCGCTGTTAAGCAGGCAGGCATAGCGCGCCCGCGACATCCGCATGCCGAGATTATTGTTTCCCACGTAGAAACGGTGGGCGCGGTTCCGGACCAGGATGACGTCGGGAAACGCAGCGGCAACCATGTCCGCACTGCCGTCCCTGGAGTTATCGTCGAGACAGATGATTTCGAAGGTGATGCCGCGGGTGTGTTGGTAGATGGAGCGCAAGCAATCGCCGAGCAGGCTGCATGTGTTGTAACTGGGGATGATTATAGTGAGATCAAGCTGGGTTTGCATGAAATTTCTCCTGCTTGGTGGCAAAATTGTCGCTTTGATTGGTAACTTGCTGTTGGTTAGCTTGTTCTTAGTTAGTTTGATCTCGGTTAGTTTGTTCTTGGTTGGTTTGTTCTTAGTTAGTGTGTTCTTCGTTGGTTCGATCTTCGTTAGTTCGATCTCGGTTAGTATGCTGCGGCCGTTTCGGCGCCTTGCGGGCAGGAATTCCAACCATGGTGCTGCCGGCTTCGACCGAGTCCACGACAACCGAGTTCGCGCCCACGATGGCGTTGTCGCCGATGTGAATTCCGCCCAGAATCTTCGCTCCCGAGCCGACGACCACGTTGTCGCCGACACTGGGGCGGAGTTTGGGATCGAATCCCATGTCCAGTTCCCGGGCGCCGAGCGTGACGCCCTGAAACAGGGTCACGTTGCTGCCAATTCGCCACGCTCCCACGACGGTTCCCGTGGGATGCGGGAAGAATATCCCCGGCCCGATCTCACAGCGTGGTGAAACTTCCAAGCCAAAGATCACGAGGTTGAGATAGGTCAGAAGTCCGGGCAGGACGGGGATTCGTCGAAGTCGGGCCGCGCGACTGACGCGGCACAGCACGATGGGCAAGAACCGGTGGTGGGGCAGGCGCCGGAGCAGGCTCGCGAAACCGGGCCGCAGGCCTCGATTGCCCTCGAGTTCCGCTTGCCGGGCGAGATCGCTATACAGAAGCTGCTTTAGCATGGACATGGTTATTTGCCTGGAATGGAGCTGGAATTTCCGGAGGAGGGGCTGCGGAGATGCCATCCGGCATAAGGCGGCGGGCCACGAGTTCCGCGGTGGCCTGATCCAGGCGGTCCGGTTCCGCAGGCTGAGTTTTGACCCACTCGACAAAACGCGTCAAGCCCGTTTCCAGCGGGACCTCCGGCCGGAACTGAAGGCAGGCGCGAATCGCCTGCAGATCGGCATACCCGTGCCGGATGTCGCCGAGGCGATACTGTCCTGTGACAATGGGTTCGGTCTTCGCGCCCCATCGTTCTCCGAGAAGAAGAGCGACTTGTGCGACCGATGTCGGCTGCCCGGAGCCGACGTTCAGCGTCGCGCCGTCGGCGGCGTCAGAAGCGAGCCCCAGGGCTACGGCCCGCGCCACGTCGGAAACATGCACGAAATCGCGGCTCTCCTGGCCATCCTCGTAAAGCTGGATGGTCTTTCCCGCGCGCAACTGGTTGGAGAATATCGAAAGAATACCTGTGTAAGGGTTCTTGAGCGACTGTCCTTCTCCATAGACGTTCTGAAATCGAAAAATCACCGCCGGGATTCCGAGCGCCGTGGCCGTTACCCGTACCAGATCTTCCTGCGCCAACTTGGTTGCGGCGTAGACGGACGCAGGCGCCGTCCTTGCTGCCTCCGGCGTGGCGGCGGCAACGATAGCGCGCTGGCACGTGGGACACCGCGGCTGCCACTCGGATAACTGGAACATCTCCTCCGACCGCGCCCGCGGACACACCGGGCCGCATTGCCGGCAGCGGTATGCGCCTTCACCGTAGACCGATCGGGAGGACGCAAGAATGATCTTTTGGACCGCGTGCTTGCGGTTGGCGAGGTGGTCGAGCAGCGCGGCTGTGCCGCCGACGTTGGTTTCCGTGTAGCGGAAGATCTCATACATCGACTGCGCTGTGCCGGTCTCGGCCGCCAAGTGGATAACCGCTCCGATCCCATCCAGTGCCGCCTCCCAGTCACGCGGTTTCGCAACATCGCCCCGGAGGGCCTGTACCCGGGCGCTCGATAGCAACCGGAGCGCGGCCAGATCGGGGATGGCCCCGTGAACCTGCGCGCTCAAGTTGTCGAAGAGCACGACCGGATACCCGCGCTCGACCAGCAGCCGGGCCACTTCGAGTCCGATAAATCCGGCGCCGCCAGTGATCAGGACCTTGGGAGCGGTCACCTGGAACCTTCCCGAGAGGCTGCGGCGCGGCGCAATGAAATCCGGAGAACACGAAGGGGATATTTCAAAGTCTCCGTCCCAATTCCAAATGAATATTGGGCGAGGCCAATCTTGTTCCGATCGAGCAGCTTCTTCAAAGCATCCATTCTCCCGCAGTGCATCGCCTTTACATCGCCGCTGAGACCGGACGCACCCAGAGTGCGCTTGAACGCGCCTGCCAGGACACGCTTGATGTAGGCGGCTCGACAGCCACGCCTGGAAAGCAACTCCATATACAACGTAAAGTCCTCGCCTCGGCGTAACGAGGTGTCATAGGACACCATCTTCTGCTTCAATACCATCACGCAACTGGTGTTGTCGTTCCGCAGCAGAGGAGTCCACGAGGTAAGCGAAGAAAGGCACAGCGACCGGTCATGACTGTCGACGTCCTCGTCATCGCAGCGGAGGCAATTCATGTCGTCACGATATTGGTGCATCGAAAAATCAAGATTGCCGGTCGTCATTAGCCCATATTGGATCGCGAGTTTGTTCCGATACCACGCATCGTCCGAATCGAGAAATGCTAGGTAGCGGCACTGGGCTAGGGAGATGCCCATATTCCGGGCGGAGGAGACACCTTGGTTCTTGTGCGTATGAATAAAGCGAAGCGCGATGGCTTCGGGATAGGAAGCGGCAATTCTCCTCGACTTTTCCCAATCGTCGCTGCCATCGTCCACGACAATGATTTCGCGAGGAGGCAGGGATTGGCCATAGATCGAGTCCAACGCCCGTTCGAGTGTGTCTGACGAGTTATAGGCCGGCATAATTACGCTTACATCGCAGTTCATGGATGCTCCCTTGGAATGGTTGAGCAATGCGCTAAGCAATGCGGACCGGGCTTTTTTAGACCGTTCCGTGGTTATCGCTCCTCGCTCCTGCAGGCTTCGCGAGGTTGCCGCAGGAAGGTTCAGCGACAAGCGACTCGGACTTGATCCGTCGCAGCCTTGTACTCATCATCAGGCTTGATTTCGCGTCGACCGACGAGGCCGAGAGCGACTAAAAAGATCGCGTAAGAGAGGAGCGTATTGAGGGCAGCTCCGCGCGCGCCGTAGTGGGGAATGAAGGCGAGATTCAGCGCAATATTTGAGCCGGCTGCGATTCCGGTACAAAGCAAGGTTTTTCGTTCCAACCCCCAGGCGATCAGGGCGTTGCTGAGATAGGAGGTCAGAAAGTCGAGCGGAATCGACCAGGCCAGCAGAACTAGTAAAGGAGCGGCGGCTAGAAACGGACTGCCAAACATCACGTCCAGCAACCAGTGCCGGGAAAGTGAAATGCATGAGGCGATGACCAGCCCGACCGATAGAAGAGTCAGCAGAATGCGCGGTCTTAGCATCCGGATTCGGTGTTCCCGGTCGTGGCGCGCAAAATGAGGAAACAGAACCTGCGTCAAAAGATAGTAGGTGGCGAGCACTTGGTTCAGGATGCGATAGGCAGCGCCATACAGGCCAACTTGTTGGGGATTCGACATCAGTCCGAGCATGAGAACGTCGATGTTGTTAAATGCCAGGTTGCAGAGCCAGGCCAGCCCCATAACGCGGGTTCGGCGCCAGGCAAGCGCCGAGCGAATCGTCTCCAGGTCATCGGGCGGGACGGGTTCAGCCGAGGAAATCTTCTGCCGGGAGATCGCTGCTTGCAATAGAAAGCCGAAAGCGTTGCCGGCGACGATCCACCAAAGAACCCACTGTGCCGACGGCCTGCCCAAAACCATAAACAGGAGAGTGCTGAAAGGCACGGCCGACTTCGCGAGGCCCACGGTCCGCAAGTGTCCGTTTCCCCAAGCCACCCAGTCCAGTGCCAGCGCATAAAGCGTGCCACCTACCGAGAAGGCGAAGAGAAAGATTTTCATCTCCGGGGAGAGCTTGGCACAGGCACAATAGAGGAGCAGTACCGGCGCCAGGAACAATGCCATATACATGCGCCTGCGCTGTACGCGACGGATGATGATGCGGGTTGCCCCCGGATATAAGGCCACCAACCGTGCCCCTACATGGCGAAGTCCGAAGTCGATCAGCGGTTGCGCGTACTGCGTCAGACTTTGGGCGAGGGCATAGACTCCGAGGATCACGACACCGTAGCGATGGCCGATCCAGACCACGGTTACCACGCTGCAAACCCGCCCCACGACTTCGCCCGAAGCCAGACCGAGGATACTCCGGCACACGTCCGTTGCGGAGAATCTGGGCGAGACTTTTGTAGAGCATGGCAAAGAATCTGGCATCAAACGGATTATTTATCGGCAGGCTGGGAATTCAGTAGCGAAGAACCGAAGCTCGTACGACTGCCGTCGGACAGGTAGCCTGCGATCTGGCCCGCACCGCGCAGGACATAGACTTGCGCCCGAACCAGGTCGCCGTGACATAGGCGGACCGCGGCGCCGCCAAAGGTTCTAATAAGGTGCCAACCCAACCGGTGCAGCGGATAGTGGTGGATGCGTTGCACTCGACCGGTACCCAAGGCATAGGAATAGGTTGTTCTGGTCAGATGCTCGACAGAACTAATTGATGGATGGTGGACGGTCAACGAGGGGTCATGCCACATTTGAAACCCATGGTCGAGGGCGCGCAGAACATAGTCGATTTCCTCCCCCGCCTGATAGGGGGAGGCGGCACCCACGCCGAGTTCCTCATCAAAGCCGCCCACCGTGGTCGCGACCGAGCGTCGCATGAACAGTACCGTGGATATAGCACATCCCCAAACCCCGCTTCTCGTGCACAGAAGCGGCGTAGCCGGCAGGTTGGGCACGGAAGGCCGGTTATCGGCAGTTCTCAGCCCCGTACTGAGCAACCCGACTGAGGGATGGGACTCGAACCATCCCTTGACAGAAGCCAGCAGATGCTGGGGATACCAACAGTCATCGTCGGGAATGGCGATGATGTCTCCCTTTGCCATGCGAAGGCCGACATTACGAGCCCGGGAAATTCCGCGTTCCGACCGCAGATGCTGAATCACAAGCCCAGCGTGAAGGTGCAAGAGGGGCAGCAATCGGTCGTCGGGATTCTGGTCAACGATGATGACTTCAAAATCCCGGTAACTTTGATGGTCGAGACTGCCGAGTAACCGGTCAAGCTCGACCGTGCGGTTCATGGTAGCAACGACGAGTGAGATCATGCGTTTCCTCCCAATGGTGTTCGGTCTATTTCTAGAATCCAGGTGAGTGAGGGCGGTGGTCTATGAGGCAGTCAGTTCGCCACAGAACGCAGCCGATTCGGGCGATAGCCCGGTAGAGATGCCATCCCAGCCACAGTAAGAGCATGGAGATTCCGACTCGTGCCGAAGCCGATACCCAATCCAAAAGGCCGCCGCGGGCCATCCAAAGCACGTCGGGCAGGATCATGGCGATCAAGAAAAGCTGGAGAGGATTTCGGGAATGCGCATGCATACCGTGCAGGAGAGCGCCCAGCAATCCCGAGACGAGCATGATCCCCCAAAGACCGCCTAACAAGTAAGCTTCCGCCAGATAGGTCGATCCCGTGCCATGGCCCAGGAGAAAGTCCGTCGGGTTCAGGAACATCGCCATATCGTCGTTAAAATGCCTTCCTAGTGTGTAGTGCGCCTGGTCAGGCGCGACGAATGCGGACTGCAATTCGCTGGCAAGATAGGAAGTAACATAGGGAGCGAAACGCCCGCGATAGGCAATCGCCACCTCGGTAACATTGAACGACGCGCCTTGGTCGGCCATGAACTGGGCGGTACCGGCGAAGTGGAGGCTTTCGCTGCCTTTGTTGCGGAGTGAGCCAATCAGTGTGGCGATCATCACCAGCCCGACTCCGGCCAGACCCATTTTGAGCGGGCGGGCGATCTTGCCGGACTTCACTTTGGCGACATAGCAGAGGGAAAGCAGGAGGCTGAAAATGGCGCCGCGGGAGCCTGTCAGCAAAACCGGCGCTGTAATCGTAAAGTAGACGGCGGTTGCGATGCGGAGGCGAAGCTTCCGCTCCTCCAAGACGAAGATGCCGACGAAAGCCGGAAGGCTGATCAGCGAGATGGCGCGGACCGCTATCGGAATGCTCGCCGCCATACCCCCATGATCGAGAAAGAGAACCAGATATCCGCCATGTTCCCTGGCATATTCGTAGTAGCGGAAATTCTTGTAGAGCTGTACTGGCACGCTTAACCAGAGGAGAACGTAGAGGTATGGCAAGTAGCGTCCGAGCGCCTGGTTGCACGGCGGAGAAAAGGCGCCATAGCTCCATCGACAAGGCGCGTAGATGCAGAGGGCGGAGAGCGCGATGGAGAGCAACGCCAAGCCCAACACATCGCGGGATACGGCAAACTGATACCACGTCAACAAAGTGATCTGGCGTAACTCAAAGTCGCCTCCGGCCAAGAAAGCCACGAGCCTGCCGCCCTGAAAGAGGGTTAGTGTGCCAAGAAAAAAGAAACAAGGATGCCGTCCGCCGTCGAACCGTTTATAGGCCAGGATAAGCAACAACAGCAGCAGCGCTGCTGTGAGAACCACCGCTCCCTCGCAACTCAGCCAGCCCGAGAGGAAAGCGAGTGTCGCGACGGCGATGTATGCGAGGGATGCGAGCATCTCAAGCGCGGCTGCAAACTCGAGAGGCGGCGCGGCGCGGACGAGATCGGTTGTGGGAAGCGGATTCATCATATCGATCATTGTTTCGGCGATTCGGATTTCCCGACTAAGCGGAGGGCCGAATCTCTCGCGAAAAGACAGCAGACTGCAGTCGGATGATTCGCGCCTCGATGCTGGGATCGAGGCGCAGTCTCCGAAGAGCTTCGGCCAGGAGTACGTATCCGGAAGAAGCCAAGAGCGCGATCAGGGCAGCCAGGGCGATGATCAGGGTCCTTTGCGGAGAGGACTTGCGATCCGGCTCAATGGCGGGGTCGAGGACCTGAATCACAGCAGCCGTCTTTGCCTCGTCCAATCGAGCGGCTTCATACTGCTTGGCCAGCAACTCGAAAATGGTCTCGGCGTATTTCAAGTCACGTAGTTTGCGGACATACTGCAGTCCTGCCTCGGGAACATTGCCGGTCGGAACGCTGCTGGCCGAGAGGGGTCCATCGACCGAGCCGCTGCTTTGTTTTTCCATGAGCGCCAGTTGGAGGCGCATGCCGGAAAGCCCCTGTTCACCCAGCCTGATGTCCGGATTCTCTTCCGTGGAAAACAAGCGCATGGCATGCAACTCGACTTCTTTAGCCGCCATCGCCGCCCGCAGTTTGACCACCGATTCGATCATGGCCTTGGCCTGGCCGTCCAACTGGATCAAGCCGGTTTTCTGTTCCGTCTCCTTCAACGCTTGTTCCGCGGCGGTGAGGTTGTTCTTCGCCATTTCCAGTTGCCGCTCAAAGAAGAGACGGCGCTGTCCCGCTTCGGTCACGGCCAGGTCCTGCGTCAACTGGCGCAACTCGTCCACGTAGGCGTTGGCCATTTGCGCGGCGCGGTTTCGCTCCCTGTCCTCGACCGCTATGCTCATGAAACCCTCCTTGCCGAGCACGATGCTGCTCGCGTCTTCGAGGTCGTGTCGCGCATCCGACATTTTCTTGTCGCCATAGACGCGAAGCAGATCGAAACGCCCGATCAGGGCATCTTCCGCAGTGCGGCTGCGCAGCATGCCGATATAGAGATCGCCCGGATTCTTCAAACCGAGATCCTTCTGCGCCAGTCCAGCCATCGGTCCAAGGGCGCCGAGTTGTCCGATCATGGAAGCAGCCAGGGATTGGCTCTGCTGGGGAGGCAGGATGCTGGCCGTCGCGGTGTAGCGATTGGGCAAAAGCGCGGCGAGAATGGCGCCGAGAATGGTGGCGGCGATTGTGCTTTGCAGGATGATTCGTTTATGCCGGCCCAAAAGGATCAACAGATCCAGCAACCGCGACTCTGTGAATTCAACTTCAATGAACTGGTTCTCGACTGGGACCGGGCTCGATCGCTGCGAGAGCGGCAAAGTGGCTGGCTCGTTTTCCTCCGCGATTGCCACGGTGTCCCAGTTGGCAGATCGGATATTATCGTCGCCTGATTTGTCCCGGAATTCACCGGTGGCTTTGCGCGTAAATTCCGAAGAGACCTCGGGCAGAAACTGAGCTGGGTTTGTGTCCGATTCTGGAACACGGGTTCGAGTCATTGAATCACCCGAATCGCGGCTGCCCCGAGGGCGAATTGCGAAAAGACCTGGCTCCAATCGCGGAGTCCCTTCAAAAACGATCCACGGGAGAGGCGTTCGGGGACAATGATGGCGTCTCCCGGCATCAGGCGCAGCGCGGCGAAGCCTCCATTCCACAGTCCCCTGACCGACTGCTTGCTGAGCACGGATCCGTCGGCGCGGATGACAAACATCCGGCTCGTATCCGCGTCGCGCGTCGGGCCTCCGGCGCGCTTCAGGTAGTCGTCCACGCGGGCGTCCTGCCGGTAAATAAAGGAATTCTTGTTGTAGACCGCGCCCAGCATTTCTACTGTAGCCGGGCGGTAGGGAACCACGAAACGGTCTCCATCTTCGAGCGCAATCTCGGGCAGGTCGGCGACGGTCATGGAAGTCGGAGTGAGATCCAGCACGACCCGCCCTGTGGATTTGATTCCGCGAAGTTTCGCAACCAACTGACGCTGAGCTTCGAGTTTCGCGTTTTGGTCGGCCACTTCGTCAGGATTGACTCCGGACGGAGCCATGGCACCGCGGGAAATGTCCTCCTCCAGTTTCTCGATCAACTGATCGAGTCCCTTCTGCTGTTCGACGCGGGTTGATTCGCGCGTGAACTCGGCTCCATAAAGATAGGCGTTGGGAGTGAATCCTCCGACGCGCTCGACGAGGTGTCGAACGGTCTCGCCCGCCTCCGCCCGATATACGCCCGCGCTGTGGAATTCTCCTTCCAGGCGAACGAATTTACTCTGTTTTTCAAGCGGGACCGCGAGATCGCTCTGCGAAAAAATGGTGACGACATCTCCCGGCTCGAGCGCCAGATTATTTTCCGCGTCCCTTTGCAACACCAGTTTGCCCAGATCGAAGGGTACAAGCCGCGTCGTCAGGTCTTGCGGGTTGAGGCGCTGAATGACGGCGTAATCCCAGTTAATCTCCGGGGCGTTCCGTGTGATGGAATGACGATGGACTCCCGGCCCCGTAACCGGATCGTTCGGAGCGGTTTGCCGGTTGAATTCCGCTTCCCTCATCTCGTCATTTTTGTTTTTGTCTTCACCCCGGGCTTGTCCGTTGGGGAAGAACTCTTCGTCGTCGCCACTTCTGGCGGTAGAGCCTCTCTCCGCCGCCCGCCCATCGGCATTTGCCTTGTCATTGGCAACGCGCCAATAGTCTCGCGTCACGAGCGCGTCCTGATCGGGAAGGAGATCTCGCAGGCGCATGCCCGGCTTCCATTCGCGGCGGCCGGGATGAGCCACATTGCCCCGCAGGGTCACGGCATTTTCGATCCGTGGCGAGAGCGAGAAAATCCTCACCACGTCGCCATCCTGTAAGTTCCGCGATTGTCCCGCCACGTCGAGAGGGAATTCTTCCATCCGTCGGACGTCATGGTCGTCAATGCGTTCGACCATTGCTTTTTGACCGTCCGCCGTCGTCGATAGCCCCCCGGCCAGTTGAATCGCGAGGGCGAGAGTAGTGCCCTCCCGAAGTTCAAAAATTGCGGGAACATTTACGCTGCCCGCGAGCGCAATGAATGGTCCGGCAGCGGGTATGTAAATGACATCCCCGGGCAAGAGTCGCGTGTCATGGGAGGTATCCCCTTTTAAAAGCAAATCGTAGAGGTCGAATTCCGTGACTACATGGCCGCTGCGTTTCAGCTGGATGCGGCGCATCGAGCCGCTGCCGGACGGTCCACCGGAGGCGAAGAGAGCATTGACCAAGGTGCACAAAGAACTCACAGTGTAGCTGCCGGGACGGCGAGCCTGTCCGAGGACGAACACTTGAATGGATCGCAGTTGCCCCAGGCTGACCGTGAGGTCGAAATTGCGAAATACTCGGCCAATCGCGCTGCGCAGATAATTGCCCAGTTGTTGATACTGCAAGCCTGCCACCGCCAGTGTGCCAACTTTCGGTAGGAAAATTTCGCCTTGCCGGTCGACTACGAGTTTGGCGTTCAACTCAATCTGACCCCAAACCCGAAGCAGGATTTCGTCGCCCGGCCCGATGGCATAGTCTCCAGTGACAGGAATGCGGTCGAGAGGCGCGAAGGTGCTGGGAGCGTGGTCAAACAGATTCAGACCGTAAATCGGCAACACGCGCCCTGCAGAACTGGCCACAAACTTCTGAAATTCCGTGGGCGGGCGGTCGAACGCATCGTCTTTCGTCTGCAGAACCGGCTGCCGCGAGCGCGCCGCGTCCGCATTTCGGTGCTCGATGCCGTTTTGATTTTCGTCTCGTTCTTTTCCTTGCGATGGTTCGGGCTCCGGTCGATCGCCTTGCTGGTCGGCCGTGGAATCGCGGGGGTCCAGCGAGTTCCTTTCATATCCGGGACACTCCCCCAAACTGCATTGCCCATCAGCCTTCGTCGGATCGGTGGTGGAGGGGGTGCGTAGAGTAGTTTGGCTCCAAGCGAGGCCGGAAAGAGCGAGGAGGGTCCACAAGAACGGAACGATGAAGCGAACTTTCCCGGCATGCCGGTCGAGGGTCGCGCGCGCCCGCGTGGTTTTTCCCCGGATCACCGGTCGCGAGAGTTTCTCCTGAATCATTGTTTCGGTTGTCATTTTTGGGGTCATCTTCGTGGTCATTCTTGTAGTCATCGGAAGTTCAAGACCTTCTTCCAATCGGGGTGATACTTGAGTTCGATGGAGGCGACCGTATCGGGTCCCGCAAGTGGCGCGAGTACAGGGAAGTCCCAACGTTCGTATTGCAGGAAGGCTGCGATCTCGATCTCTTTGCGTAGGGGAAAAGTTGCTCTCGCAAAGAAATCCTGGATGTTTCCGCCCTGCGGAATGAAATCGCGGTCGACATGCGCTCTTCGATATCCCAGTTGCAGAGGACTACGGGGCGAAAGCCAGTAAGTACACCAGAGTTGTACACCGTGGCCTTCGCGGCCGACCCAGGACCCGATGATCTGGCCGCCGTTGGTATAGGAATCGTGGTAAGCGCCGTTGTAATAGACGTATCGCCCGCCGCGGTTCGAAAGTTCCGGAGGGTCGGACCAGACCAGTTCGACTCGGAAATCGAGTTTTGGGGCGCGGGGAATTTGCGGCAGATAGACTCCGGGATTCATTAAAGCGCGTTGTGGAGCTCCGAGCGGTGAAGTGTCGTCGTCGGTCATGCCGTCGTTGTAGAGAACCAGCCAGTTTCGCAGTCTGGGAATGCGGTAGCTGAAATCGAAGCCGCCGCGACGGTCGCCGACGTCCGCTGCACTGCCAGGGATCGTGGTCTTGTTGTCGCCAAAGCTACTGAATCCGCGCCAGAACATATGCAGGGTGACGGGACGGAACACGATGGTGCGCGAGAAGCCGAATTCCAAATTCGGGGTGGGTTTGAAACTGAGCTTCTGCCCGTCGATCCCAGGCTCGTGTGGAAAGTGGTGGCCCGCCATCAGTCCGAGGAAAAAATCCCAGCGCATGGGCCCCAGCCAATGCAGAAAACCGGGCAGCAGCCATGGCGACGGATTGGTTAAACGCAACATATCCATCGGCTCTGCGTTGTCACTGAAGTTTGGGGGGCCGCCGCGCCCCGGTCCCCACCATAGACTTTGCCTGCCGGCCGAGACTTGAACCGTCTTGAAGTTCCATGCCGCATAAGCGTCCAGCAGCCGGAACTGATCGAGAGTCGCGGTATGAATCGGAAGTTGCGGCGTCGTCAGGTCGATCTCTCCAAGCATCTGCTGCACCGCCAGACTGTAAACGGGGAGCGCGGCCGCGTGTTGATACTCGCCGCGTACGTAGAAGGCCGCCGGCCCCGATGACCCCGAGGCGGCTGCGCCCTCAATCGTGTTTGATCCTTGACCGTAAGGACGTCCAAAGTCATTAATCAGGGTTTGGCCAAAGTGATAACTGTCATCGAGAGGCGTTCCAGCAATGCCGAAATAACGCGAGTAGATCTCCTCAACACGGATCTCGGAGTCCGAAGCACTCTCATCGACACTCTTATCGCGATCTTCAATAAGAAGGATTTCGCCGGCAAACTCGGTTCTGAGGGCGATCGCAATTCGTTCAGCTTCTGTGGAGCTCTTCTTGCCAGCGCCCGCCCCTCCGATGCGTTGATTCTTTGCTGGAGCGTCGTTCGCCGGCCCATGGGCGGTCGGAAAATCATTGTCCGCATAATGGACCGGGAGATCGATACGAGGAGCGTCTATCAGAAGGTCTTCGTCCGTGGCGACGACCAGTCGGGCGCATTCCATGCGCGTCCAAGGTCGCAGATTGGCGTAGGCGCTGGGGACGTATCCGAGTGCCGCTAAACGGTCGAAGGCGGGATAGGCCCAAGAGTCGATGGGAACATAAGGCGATCCGAGTTCCGCTGGAGTTCGGCGACGAGGTGGCGCTTTCTCTGCCAGAAGCTTCTGGTAGGAACTGTTGCTTGCTCCCGCTAACGCCGGGTCGTGGTGTGCGCGGTAGACATAGTGGCCGACGGCGTATCCGAGGAGACTACCGACAACCACGTCGGAAGGGAAGTGCTGCC